>OBLU010000481.1_pt1 | contig 37683 bp, 31 predicted proteins | sample 1518681 | NCBI WGS metagenome assembly OBLU01 (sample SAMEA3539304, study PRJEB22396) | soil metagenome | biome: tundra; feature: field; material: soil | place: USA | collected 2010-05 | depth 0.15 m
GAGGACAAAAATCCGGTTCCGATGATTCACGAGCCCGATTTCAGCGCGATTGTGAATCTCACCGCCGGCATCAAGCTGCCAACCGGCGACACTAGCCGGCTAAAGGAAAATTTTAACGAAGTCGCAACTCCCGGCGCGCCTGATAGCGGGATCGGCGGTCATGATCTCACGCTGGGCACCGGTTCAGTGGACGCAATCTTTGGGGCGCAGGCTTTACTCCAATACAAGGCATTGTTCTTTCAAGCAGACGCGCAATACACCTATCGCACGAAAGGCGATTATCAGTACCGTTTTGCCAATGACTTTTCGTGGAGCGGCGGGCCCGGCTTTGATTTTATTCGGCGGCCGAAAACCACCGTTGGCTTGCAGTTCGTCATATCGGGTGAAACTAAGGGCTACGATGAATTTGAAGGCCAGCCCGATACCGACACTGGTGTGACCTCGCTCTTTCTCGGCCCGCGCATTCTTGCTAGCGCCGGCCGCTGGAATGGAGAGGTCAGCGTCGATCTGCCGGTGATCATGAATACGACTTCATTTCAAACCGCGCCAACCTATCGCGTTCGCGCCGGTTTTTCGTTTCGTTTTTAGTCGTTCTTACGCGTTGCGCCAGCAAAGGAAAAATCGGCTCATTGCAATCTGGCGAAAATCCGGAGTCTACGGGGCTCGAACCCGCAACCTCCGCCGTGACAGGGCGGCGCTCTAACCAATTGAGCTAAGACTCCTCGAAAAAAACAGAGTGTAGCGGCGGCTGTCCTCAGCCGCAACCTCGCTGCGGATCATTTTGCGCGATCCAAACTGCGGGTGAAGATGCGTAGCTGTAATTTTAAACTTTTTTCGTGCCCAATTGTCGTATATGCAAACCCACGGCTGTTACGAAGATTGCTAAGCGGCACGGGAAAAGATATAATCGCATTCTTTCATTGGGAAATGGACTGGGACAAACAATGAGCGACGAGCGCGAAGAACGATTCGAGGACCTCGAAGAAGGTCTGCATGAGCTTTCAATCCTCGATCGGCTTGATCGCGTGATCGTTTCTCTTTCGCCGGGCGATCTCATCCGTCGCGATTTGCTCGATTTGCGATCGAACATCGCCGACCAGGAAGAGACAATCACTGAGGCTGGCCGCATGATCGACAAGCTCGAGGAGGTCATCAAGAAAGTGACTTCGCCGGCCAATCGCATCGGCACATTTCTCGGAGCGACATCACGCGACACTGCGCATATCGTGGTCGGTGGCGCCGACTATTATTGCAACGTCGATCCGCGCATTCCGCTCGCGAAACTGAAGAAGGGAACGCGCGTTCTTGTGAACGAGGCCTATGTAATTGTAGGCGATCTCGGTTTTGAAACGGCTGGCCCGGTGACGAAAATTGCTGAGGTGATTGGGGAAGATCGTTTGCGCGTCGGTTCGGAACACGGGACGCAGTCGATCGTCTTGGAACGCTCCTCCGACCTTGCCGGATCCACATTGAAATCAGGAGACGAGGTGCGCGTCGATCCGAATTACCGGATGGCGCTCGAGATACTTTCGAGCGCCAAATCGCACGAGCATTATCTTGATGAAGTGCCCGAGTTGCCTTGGGAAAGAATCGGCGGACAGGAAGCCGCGATTCAGGCGATCAAGGATGCGATTGAGCTCCCGCTTTTGCATGTCGATCTTTTCCAAAAATTCCGCCATGCGACGCCGAAAGGTTTCCTGCTCTACGGTCCGCCCGGTTGCGGCAAGACGCTCATCGGCAAAGCGACCGCATACAATTTAACGAAGCAACTTCGCGAAAAAACCGGCGTGGAGATGCGCGAGTATTTCATGCACATTAAAGGCCCGGAGATTTTGAATATGTGGGTGGGCGAATCGGAACGACAAGTGCGCGAAGTTTTTGCGACGGCGCGCGAAAAACGGCGCGAAGGCTTGATGCCTTTCGTTTTCATCGACGAGGCGGAATCGATTCTCGGCACGCGTCGCGCTTCGCGTTACTCGAATATTCTTTCGACGCTTGTTCCGATGTTCTGCTCCGAGATGGACGGAATCGATTCGCTCAACGACGTCGTCATTATCCTCGCTTCCAATCGCGCCGACTTGATCGACCCCGCGATTTTGCGGCCGGGCCGGATCGACCGGAAGATCAAAGTCAATCGACCGAATCGCGACGGAGCGCGGGATATTTATCGAATTTATCTCACGGACGATCTTCCTTACGACGGGGTGCTCGCTAAGGAAGCCGACCATATCGGCGAGGCCATTGCTCGTTTGATCGAGCGCTTTGTGGAATGGCAGTTTGCGCGCCGCGAAGAAAACAAATTCCTCGAAGTGACGTTGCGCAGCGGCCGGAAGGAAATTGCTTATCGGAGCGATCTCATCAGCGGCGCGATCATCGCGTCGATCGTCGAGCGCGCGAAAGCGATGGCGATCAAGCGCGCAATTTCTACTGGCTTTGCCGAGGGCATTAGCGAAAACGATCTGCGGCTCGCGTTCAACGCCGAGTACGCTGAAAACGACATCTTTCCGGCCAGCGATGTCACGGAGGACTGGCTCAAGTTGATCGACTACGAGCCGGAGAACGTTGTTAAAATCGCGCCGGTGCGCCCGCTCGGCGCTGATGCGCGATCAAGCTCCAGCGGCGTCATCTGAATTCCGCTGCAATCGTCGTTTTGTTTTGACACTGCGGCGCGGGTGCGATACGCGCCTGTAGTTGTGAGGCGTCTGCCCAGTTTGAAGATCAAGGCCGCGATCACCCGTGGATTGCTTGTAATCGCGTTGTCTGTTCACTTGGCGAAAGCGCAGGATATCAAGCCGTTTGGGCAGTTGTTGAATATTTCCTCCCGTCTTTACACGGGAACGGGTGCGAACAATTTAATCGTCGGTTTTATCATCACCGGCACCGATTCAAAGAACTTGATCATCCGCGCGCTCGGTCCATCGCTCACATCATACGGCGTGTCGGACGCGTTGTCGGATCCCACGCTTGAATTGCATGATCAAACCGGCGCGATCATCGCGGCAAACGACAATTGGAAAGATACGCAGCAAGCGCAAATCGTGGCGACGAACCTTGCGCCGGCCGACGATCGCGAATCCGCGATTATGGCTACGCTGGCGCCCGGTGATTATACGGCGATCGCGCGCGGCGCCGGAGGCAGCGTGGGAATTGTTCTTCTCGAGGTCTACGATCTCGATCTAAATGCTAACGCGCGCCTTGCCAACGTGAGCGCGCGAGGATTTGTCGATCTGGGCGATAACCTGCTCATCGGCGGGGCGATTTTGGGTGGCGGAAACGGCGGAGTGAGCGTCGTCATAGCGAGAGCGCTCGGTCCATCGCTCGGTGCGTTTGGCATTCAAAACGCGATGCAAGATCCCGTTCTCGAGTTGCACAATCAGGACGGCACGCTCGTTGATTCGAACGACGATTGGAAGCAAGGCAATCAACAGGCAATCCTCGATAACGGTCTCGCACCTTCTGACGATCGTGAACCGGCGATCTTCGCCATCTTACCTCCCGGCGCTTACACGGCCATTGTTCGTGGTAAGAACAACACCACCGGAATTGCCTTGGTGGAATTTTATAATCTCCGCTGATCAAGGCGTGGCCGGACGTTTTCCGATCATGGAAATATCCTGCGCATCGCCCAGCACCGTTTTGAAGTCACGCTCAATTTCGTCAGCAGACCTGTAATCATGAATACCCCATCCGCGTTCTCGATCGTACTCGGTCTTGCGGCCGCGAAGCTCGTTTGAACGCCAGAGCAAGTAATCTAGCCCAAGCTGTTTGTAATGGAGCAGCTTCACTTCCCGTTTGGGCGGGAAAATCATTCGCCCAGCCGGCGACGCTACGTGTCGGCCCGGAGTGTAATTGATTTCCTCGATCGCGTTCGGGTCGAATACCGCGAGCTTATCGAGCAAAAACGAGCGAACACCGCGCCGGATCGTTTGGAAAAGAACGGCGTTTGCAGGCGGAAAATCAACGCTGATCATTTTCACGCCGATCGGATTAAGGATCGTGGCGTGGTTAGTCTTGCAATCTTTCAGGTAATCGCGGAGCCGCGGGCGGTAAATGTGTTCGTCAATATCGCAGATAATCACCCAATCGGCGCGACCTCGGCTTTCTTTCCAGCAGCGGTTCATCTCCTCCATATGCATGAGAATCGACGAAGGCCCGGACGGCAGCCGGCGCAGTTCCACTTTGTGGCTCCCTCCCAACAATTCCAGCGAACGATCGCTTGAACCGTCGTCAAAAATCACGATTCGATCCACCAAAGGCTCGTAGTGCCGAAGAAAGAACGGAATCATTCGTTCCTCGTTCTAACAGGTAGCGTAGAGATCAATGTGCATGGCTATTCCATTTCGACGCGCGGAAGTATTGCACTATCTTGATGCGAGATGAAGCGGGTGGTTGGGATCGAGACGGAATACGGGATCACCGTTCAGGGCGCGGAGAATGTCGATGTTGTCGCGGAGTCGATCGAACTCGTGCGGCATTACACCGAGCATGGCGCGCACATGAAATGGGACTACGAGCTGGAAGATCCGCACCTCGATGCGCGCGGTTTTCGCGCGGCGACGTTGCGTCAGGATACGGACGAATCGGCTTACTACGAGATCGACAAGAATCGGCCGCTGACTTTTGAGGAAATCAAAAGCGATCTTGTTCTCTCCAATGGCGCGCGCTTTTATAACGATCACGCGCATCCTGAATATTCCACGCCGGAGTGCACCACAATTCGGCAGATGGTTGCGCAAGACAAAGGCGGCGAGCGCATCCTTGCAGAGTGCGCGCGTCGCCGGAACGAGAAGTTGAAGGCTGGACAGGAAGTTCGTCTCTACAAGAACAATACCGACTTCTTCGGACACAGTTATGGTTGCCACGACAATTACCTCATGCGTCGCGATGTTCCGTGGGATCGAATCGTCGCCGGCATTCTCCCGTTTCTAATCACGCGCCAAATTTTTGCCGGCGCGGGCAAGATGGGCATTGAAGCCGAGAGCGCCGCTGGTCAGCCCGGCATCTATCAAATTTCGCAGCGCGCGGATTTTTTCAGCGTGCTCGTAAGCATCGACACGATGAATTGCCGCCCGATTGTGAACACGCGCGACGAACCGCATGCCGATGCCAGCCGTTACCGGCGGTTTCACGTCATCCTGGGAGACTCAAATATGAGCGAGTGGGCGACGGCAATGAAGATTGGCACCACGGCTCTCGTCCTCGATTTGATCGAGCGGGGTCAAGCACCGCAGCTCGAAATCGCGCAGGCCGTCGATGCGAACAAATCGATTAGTCGCGACCAAACTTACGATTGGATCATCGAGCTAAAGGACGGACGAAAAATTTCCGCGATCGATGTGCAACGCATTTACCTGAAAGCCGCTGCCAAGATCGACAACGAAACCGGCAGCGAAGATCGACCATGGATTCTACGCGAGTGGGAAAAGGTTCTGAACGATCTCGAACGAGATGTAACTTTGACGCGCGACCGCGTCGATTGGGTTGCGAAAAAATCTCTGCTCAGCGCGTTGCAGGAAGAGGAAAATCTTTCTTGGAGCGATCCCTGGCTGCAATCGATCGATCTGGAATATCACAATGTCGATCTGGATCGCGGCCTGTACTACGAACTCGTGCGTCAAGGATCGATTCGCCACATCGTCAGCGAAGACGAAATCAAGAATTCGATCTTCAATCCGCCGGAGACGACGCGCGCCTTTTTTCGTGGCCGCTCCGTCGCGAGGTTTAACGATCACATCACCTCTCTGCAATGGGACGAAATCGTCTTTGGCACGGGGACGGAATCGCGTCGTGTCATTTTGCCCGAAGCCGTGCTCGATGCGCGTCTTGAAGCGCTCAATCACGCTGCGCGTAATGGCAAGGATTTTGGTGATTTCATCAGCGCAGTCAGCGAGATCGAATAGCTTGTCGAAGATAGAATCTGGAAACTCGGAAGTCCCTACTGCTTGTCGTATTTCGCTGTGCTCTCGAGCTTTTTCCCGCCCGCGCTTGTGCCATTGGCGGTGACCACGCGGGATTTACCGTCCTCAGCGTAAGTGATCGTGCCCGTCATTATCACCTTCCCCTTTTTCATGGCGGTGAATCCGTGCTCGGTGTAGGCGATCGCATCGTAGGTCTGGCTACCCGTCACGGGGTAGGGTTTGCCGTCGCGCTTGCCGATCCAGATGGTGTGCGTTTGCGTCCGTTTCCCATTCTTGTTCACCCGATCGATAGTCGTAGCCACCTGCCACCGCCCAGGCGCGAAAAGACGACCGTGGTGTTTTTGCCCATGCCGGGTGTGAACGTCGATTTTGCTTCGTTGAGCTTCCATGTGCCAATCTGCGGATTGGCGCAAAAACCCGAAGTCGCAGCCGTAACACATAAAGTCACGGCAATTATCAGTGTTCGTGTTTTCATTGCGGTTGGAAGGCTAAGCCCGCTGATAATCATGAGAGGGGTGATATTAATTTCATGGTGCTTTCTCTTTCTCGGTTTCTAATGCAAAGAAGCTCATCCAGAACCCAGGCATCCTGTGAGGATGAACAACATCGAAGCAAGCGCTTCGACAAGTGTCGAGCATCGTACTCGGCTGCATCTCCCAAAGTCAATGATATACCAATCTCAGTTGGTCAGGATTTTGGTCGACCGTAGTTTGTCGCAAGAAACGTTGTGCCTAAGTTAGATCACGACCAAGTGATCAAACGCAGTTCGTGCGTTTGCATCAAATGCGGATGCGTTGGGACGACGCGGACGCTGAATCCGTAGGCGCCGCTTTCGGAAGCAGGCACTAATCCTTGATAGATGTAACTGCCGTCGCCGTTTTGGCCGCTGGCGTCGAGAACAGTCACCGTCGGATTTTTAACGCCGCCGTTCTCCGCTTCGCCGTGATAAGCTTCGACGCGCACATGGTTCGGGTCGACGCCGCCGAGATGAACGCGCGCGCTCACCTGCAACGATTCGCCCACTGGAATGTTTTGTCGATCTTGATTTCCGACCTGCACGTCATGCACGCGCACTTGCAGCCAATCTTTGCGCATCTTCGACTTCCATTGGCTTAACTGCGTTGCCGCCTGGCAATTCTCGCGCGCAAAATCCTCGTGCGATTTGGCCGCGGGAATGTAGAGCCGCTCGGTGTATTCCTTCACCATGCGATGCGTATTAAAGACCGGGGTGACAGTGCGAATTGATTCGCGCATCAATTGGAGCCAGGCGAGGGGAAGTTTGCCGTCGGGCTTAGCGTAGTAAAGCGGGATGATCTGATTTTCGAGCAATTGATAAAGACTGCTCGCGTCGACTTCGTTTTGAAATTCGACGGTGCCGTTCTTTGTCTCCGCGCCAATGGCCCAACCATTGTTGCCGTTGTAACATTCGCACCACCAACCGTCGAGTACGCTCAGGTTGAGTCCGCCATTCGGCGCGAGTTTCATTCCACTCGTGCCACTTGCTTCCAGCGGACGCAAAGGATGATTCAGCCAAAGATCGACACCTTGGACGAGGCGTCGCGCAATGTAGCTGTCGTAATCTTCGACAAAGACGACGCGGTTTTCGATGCCAGCTTCGCGCGAGAATTTGTAAACTTCCTGGATGAGCGCCTTGCCGCCTTCATCGCGCGGATGCGCCTTACCGGCGAAAATGAATTGCACTGGCCGCGTCGTGTCGTTGAGCAGTTTCTTCAACCGCTCCTTGTTGCTGAACAAGAGCGCGCCGCGTTTGTAAGTGGCGAAACGCCGCGCGAAACCAATGGTCAAGATTTCCGGATCGAGAATGTGATTGACGTTGCGAATCGCTTCCGGGGAATCACCGATCCGTTCGCGTCGCGTCCGCACGCGTTCGCGCACGAATTCGACCAGGCGCTGCTTGAGCTTTTGATGTGTTTCCCATAACTGCGCGTCGGGAATATCCATGACGCGGCGCCAGAAATCTTCGTCAGTGAGATGATCTTCCCACCCGACGAGGTGCTTGGTGTAAAGCGCGGAAAATTCCGGCGCCATCCACGTTTTTGTGTGCACGCCGTTTGTAATGCTGGTGATCGGCACTTCGTGCACAGGCACGCCCGCCCAAACATCTTTCCAAAGCAACCGGCTCACGTCGCCGTGCAACTTGCTCACGCCGTTCACATGTCGGCTGAAACGCAACGCCAGGATCGTCATGCTGAACGCGTCCGCTGGATCGACGCTCGCTTGTCCGAAGCGAAACAGTTCTTCAAACGGAATCTGCAATTCGCGCACGAAATCCCCGAAATATTTCCTCATCATCTCGCGCGAGAACGAATCGTTGCCCGCCGGCACCGGCGTGTGGGTTGTGAAAACGTTCGCGGCAGCCGCGACTTGCAGCGCGGAATAGAAATCCAACTTCTTCTCGACGACGTTGCGCCGGATGCGCTCGAGCGCGAGAAAGGCCGAGTGGCCTTCGTTCATGTGGAAGACTTCGGCGTCGATGCCGAGCGCGCTGAGCGCTTTGACGCCGCCGATGCCAAGCACGATCTCCTGGCGCATTCGCATCTCGAGATCGCCGCCGTAAAGCTCCGCGGTAATGAGACGATCCTCCGCGCTGTTTTCCGGCGTATCGGTATCGAGCAGATAAAGATTGATTCGGCCAACGCGGAGTTCCCAAATCTTGGCGAAGACATCGCGATCCAAAATCCGAACGGAAATGCGAAGATTCGCGCCTTCACGCTGCACCTCGCGAATCGGCAGGTGATGAAAATTTTGGTTCAGGTTGACCGCGTGTTGCAGGCCTTCCTTGTCAATCTCCTGCCGGAAGTAGCCGTGCCGGTAGAGCAGGCCGATCGCGACAAAGTTTAGATCGAGATCGCTGGCGGATTTGCAATGGTCCCCCGCGAGAATGCCGAGGCCGCCCGAATAATTGGGAATCGATTCATGAAAACCAAACTCTGCGGAAAAATACGCAACCGGCTTTTTGATTGCCGCGCCGGCGCCGGTTTTTCCGTAAGTGTCCTGGCGTTCGAGATATTGTTTGAACGCGTCATAGACTTGTTTCAGTTCGCGGAGAAAAGTTTTGTCCTGTGAAACTTCCTCGAGCCGCGCCTGCCTGGAAAGTTGCAGCATTCGGACTGGATTGTGATTCGTTCGGTCCCAAAGTTCCGGATCGAGATGGCGAAAGAGCCGCCGCGCGGAGGGTTCCCAAGTCCACCACAGGTTGAACGTCATCTCGCGCAATGGCTCGAGCGCGTCCGGTAGGGTCGGCGTCACATTATAAGTTTGGAATGTGGGCATGGATTGGAGCTAAGGAAGTCGAGCGGATTTAATTCGGAAAGCTTGCCGGGGCAAGTGCTGACGAGCTCATCGTTGTGCATAACATGGGCCAATCATGCCGATATTACACGATGTGGGCCGATGGCTTTAGGGGGATCTCACCGAACCGTCCGGGCGATTGAGGTCAATGGCCCGGACTTCGCGACTTAGGATTAAACCCACCACAAATCCGGTAAACAATCCACACATGTGCGCCGCCATGCTTACCTGCGGTGTCGAGAGATCAAAGGCGATCTGGATCAGAACGATCAACAGAATGTTGTTCAGTCGTTGTTTGGCCAACGGGATGTGACGATGTCGAAGTAGAAATCCCGCCCATGCACCGACGATGCCCATGATCGATCCTGACGCGCCAACCAATTGAGTGGCGTTGATCAGGCCAACTAGCGCGAGAAGAACAACTCCGGCGCTCGAGCCGATCCCGGAGATCAAATAACATGCGCAAAATCGAGCGCTGCCAATCGATCTTTCCAGCGGCGGCCCGAGGACGTAGAGCGCGAAGAGATTGAAAAGCAGATGCACCGCGCCGCCGTGCAGGAAGAGCGCGGTAACGAGACGCCAGTATTCGCCCTGCGAAATGACAAAATATGGCTCGAGCGCGCCAAGCCGATGCAATGTCAGTGGCTCGGTCAAATCGCCATACGAGATTTCAACGAGGAACGCGACGACGTTGAGGAAGATGAAAGCGAGAACAGCCGGCGCGTCTCGAACACGCGGCCGCCGATCTTGAATTGAAGCGGCGGTTGGAGTTGGAGGAACGCCCGCCTTTTCGCCTGATTCGAGAATGCGAAGGAGGTGCACCTGGCGGCGCAACTCATCGCTCGGGTGCAGGAATTGCAACGCAGTCGCAAATCTTCGTGCCGCTCGATAACGGTGTCGCGCCGCCAGCTCCGCCACTCGTCGCAATCCAATAGCCGGGAGAAACAAGAGTGCGAACCACACGCCGCCGCCGATGAATCCGGCTTGTTCGCGAAAAAAGAGCCAGGCTATTCCGGTAACGGCAAGAACCACGAATGATGCGATTCGCCACCCGCGATAAGCGCCGCCCGGACGCCAAGCGCGCGCAAGCACCGCGAGCGGGGACACTACCGCAATGAAAAGGAAAATGTGGTTCAGGTCCAAGATGTCGATCTTGCGCGAAGTCTTTCAGGTTTATCCGAAGTTGGACGTTGAACGTTGAGCATTGAATGTTCAACCTAAGATAAAGAATCAAGTGCGCATTACGGTCACATATTATCTCGACGTTATCTCCTCCTGGTGTTTCTGGGCCGAGCCGACTTGGACGGAGTTGAAGAAGCGATACGGGGGGCGCGTTGAGTTTCAGTGGAAGATCGCGCTGCTCGATCAAAAAGGGTTACCGGTATCGCGTGCGCAAGAGGAATGGTTTTACCGCCGCAGCGGAATGATCGTGCGCTCGCCGTTCATGCTCAGGAGTGACTGGTATGAGCCGATCCAGCCGGAATACCTCGCGCCGAATTGCGTCGCGGAGGCGGCGAAAGATCTTGGCGTTGGCGACGATCGTGTGCGACTCGCGCTCGCGAACGCGGGTTTGCGCGAAGGAAAAAAATTCGGTGAATGGGAGATTGCGGCTGAGATTGGAGCGCGGGCCGGCGATCTCGATAAGACAAAGTTGATCGAGCGAGCGCAGTCGCCGGTTATCGAAACGCGCGTCCGCGCCGACACGGCCGATTTTCATGCGCTTAAAGTGACGCAGCGTCCGACATTTGTTTTCGACACCGAAATCGGCGATCGCGCCGTTTTTTCAGGATTTGTGAAACTGGAACCGTTCGTCGAAACGCTCGATGCGATGATGGGGGATGCTGCCGCCTACGCCGCGCATGCCGCACATTTCGGCGCGCCACCTGCTTGATCGGCTACGGGGGACATCGAATTGTTACAAGAATCATCTTGCCACCGACGAAATGTTGCTTACAACTTCCCCTCGGCTTGCGAATTATGCGGGCCGGTTGTCGCGGTCATCGCAGCTGTGACGATGCAGAGTGTTTCGGGAACACGTTAGTGGGACCGGAAGATGCGATAAAAAGAAAACACGGCGGCGCGGTGCACTCCCGCTTCGCCGGCCAGGAGCTTGATTTAATCTGCAACCACAAATTCGTGTAAACGGTCGGATTCGCGCCCGCGAAGTCCGGGTCATTTTAGGATCTACCGGCGAACAGCTCGGCGTCATGAAGTTGTCGGATGCCTTGCGCAAGGCGCAAGGCCTCGGCCTCGATGTGGTTGAGGTCGCACCGACCGCCAATCCACCGGTCTGCAAAATCGTCGCGCTCGGAAAATTCCGTTACGACATTTCAAAGCACGACAAGGACAAAAGGCCAACGGGTGCCAAGCTCAAGGAAATCAAGTTTCGCGTAAACATCGACGATCACGATTACCTGACCAAAGTTCGCCACGGCGAAGAATTTCTCGACAAGGGAAACAAGGTGCGGGTGCAGCTTCAATTTCGCGGTCGCGAAATGGCCCACCAGGAACTCGGAATGCAACTGATGCACAAAGTGCGCGACGATCTTTCCGGCATGTCGCAAGTGGAAATGGAACCGAAAATTACCGGGCGCAATGTCACGATGACGCTATCGCCTTTGCCGGCGAATCGCCGGAAACGACGATTCGCGCCGCCGCAAAAAGAAATTGACGAAGAAGCCGTCGATTCGCAGAACGGCAGTGAATCTTAGGCGACGCAACAGGCGCCGTCTTGGCAAGATCGATTCGAATCTCTAGGGAGCCTTGGTAGGCGCGGGCTGAGCTGCCGGCGATTTTTGTGCCGCGGGCGGTGGCGGCTGTAATGGCGGCGGTTGAGATTTTTTTCCTTGCAAATACTTCTTCCAATTCTGCGTGTCGGCGTTTTTCGGGTCGATTTTCACGGCCTGATCGCCATCGGCCATTGCTTTCGGCAAGTCGCCCTTCATGTCATAGAGATAACTCCGTTTTAAATACGCGTGCGAATCTTTCGGGCGCAATTTGATCAGGTCCGAATAGTCCGCGATTGCCTTGTCGTAGTCCTTTGTCTGATTGAATACATAAGCCCGCCCTTTGAGGGCTTCTGCGTCGTTGCGATTTGCATTCAGGATTCCGCTGTAGTCGCCGAGCGCCAAGTTCCAATCGCCTTTGCTCGAAGCGGCAGAAGCGCGCGTCTTTTTCGCATTCAGATTGTCTGGCTGGCGTTTGAGCACCTCGGTGCAATCCTCAATCGCTTCGTCGTAGCGACGTTGCCCGATAAGAGCATTAGCGCGATTGCCATAGGCGGAAACATTGTCGGCATTGGCCTCGATCGCAGCCGTGAAACTCTTGATCGCTTCGGCCACATTTCCGGCGTTGCGATAAACAACGCCGAGATTCTCGTGGTTTTGTGATGTTGGTTCGAGTTCGACAACACGCTTGAAAGCGGATATCGCTTTCGGCCAATTCTTATTCCGCTGCGCCTCCATTCCTTCGTGGCCGAATTTCTGGACTTCTTGTTTCTTATCCGCACGCGCGAATCCTGGAACGGAGAGCACGAGCACGGCAACGAGACAATGAATAAACATTTTTTTCATGGTTAGTGGTTCCGAAGTTAGTCCCAGGCAGGAAAGTCGAGAGTCTGAATAAGAAAGTCCGCGCGGGCAAGCGCAACTCTCAGGCCTCTTCGGACGCGGCAGACGCCTCGAGGTCAATCCTGGCTTCGGGTTCCAAAGCCGCTGTCCGAGCCGGTCCCGCTTCATCAACGCGTTGGATCCGCACCGCGCGCCCGCTCGTTTCGTCAATTTCGATCAATGCGCCGCGCAACCGGACTTCTCCCGCCGCGACCGGAAATGGCGCGGGCATGTTCGAAATAAACCGGCTCACGATTGGCTCGATGCTGCGGCCAAGAATCGAATTGATCGGGCCGCACATTCCCGCGTCGCACAGGAAAGCGGTGCCACCTGGGAAAATCTGTTCGTCCGCCGTTTGCACGTGTGTGTGCGTGCCGATCACCGCCGAAACTTTTCCATCGAGAAAACGGGCGAGCGCAATTTTTTCGCTCGTTGTCTCGCCGTGGACATCGACAATTATGTTTGCAGTTTCCGTGCGCATCTTGGTCACGGCTTCTTTTACGGCTTGAAATGGGTTCTCCAGAATTGGCTGCATAAATGTCCGCGCCTGCACGTTAATCACTCCCACTTTTCCTTTGGCAGTTTCCAGAACGATCGAACCGGCGCCAGGCGTGCCCGTTGGATAATTTATCGGACGCAGGAGCCGCGGCTCAGTGCCAATGAATGGGACAATGTCCTTTTGGTCCCAAATATGGTCGCCAGTGGTGATGACGGACGCGCCGGCCCGCAGGAGATCGATCGTGATCTTGCCGGTGATGCCGCGACCGGCAGCTGCGTTCTCGCCGTTGACCACAATAAAGTCGAGCGCGTGTTGCGCTTTCAGCTCGGGAAGCCGCGCGATCACGGCGCTGCGACCTGGCTCGCCAACGACGTCGCCCAGGAAAAGTATCGTTAGCATTCTGCGACCATCGTATTAAAGAGAGCGAAATCCAAATATCGATGTTTCGTTTTGGGCAAGTCGAAAGGCGAGCGGTTCTCCTTGCCTGCTGTCTGTCGATCTTGCCGGCATTTAGTCGCGCCGCGGACAATCTTGGTGTTCTTGGCGCGCGTCCACACTGGAAAGTGCTCGAGAAATATCAGGAAACCATCACGCACGACGATTTCGCGCGGCTGATTCAAAATGTCTATTGCACTCACGGCATTAGCTCGGACTTGATCGTGATTAATGACGACTCGGCGCGCATTTTGACCAACCGCGAAGCGCAAAGTTTCTTCACGCTCCGTTTTGCCAAAGATGACGCTTCGCGCAAGCCGATTCCGCGACTCTGGCGTCCGGCCAAATCTCTGTCGTTGCTAAAGCAAGAGAAACCGCTGGCCGGTTTGCGCATCGCGCTTGATCCGGGCCATCTCGGAGGCAAGTGGGCGAAGATGGAAGAGCGTTGGTTCCAAGTTGGAGACAGTTCGCCAGTCCAGGAAGGCGATCTCGTCTTGCGGGTAGCGAAGATTCTCGCGCCTCGATTGAAGCAATTGGGCGCCAAAGTCTTCTTCGTTCGGAGTAGCAACGAGCCGGTTACCTCAAAACGTCCTGATGATTTCAGGGATCTCGCTAAAAGAATCCTGATCAAAAACGGCGTGCCCGAGCCGCGAAAGGACATAGAAAATCCCGACGAGCCGGCGAGAGAGCAAACCGTCCGCTGGCAAAGCGAGATTTTGTTTTATCGATATAGCGAGATTCGACGCCGCGCCGTTCTCGTAAATACCAAGCTGCATCCCGATCTCGTGCTTTGTTTGCACTTCAACGCGGAAGGGTGGGGAGATCCGAAAAATCCGATCTTGATTGATCACAACCACCTGCATCTGCTCGTGAACGGTTCTTACCTGCAACAGGAATTGGAATTCGATGACGAACGTTTCGAGATGCTGCGCCGGCTTTTGAGTCGCGCTTACGACGAAGAATTGCCGCTCGCGGATTCCATCGCCGGCGTGATGGCAAAAGAGACGCAGCTCCCGCCGTATGAATACCCGACCACTCAAACTACCACTAAAGTCGGGACGAGCGGCTACGTTTACGCGCGCAATTTGCTCGCCACTCGCCTGTATCGGTGCCCAGTCGTTTACTGCGAGCCTTACGTCATGAACAGCCGCGCGGGCTTTGCCCGCATTCAGGCCGGAGATTACGAGGGAACGCGCAACATCGACGGCGTCGAGCGCGAAAGTATTTTCCGGGAATACGCTGATAGCGTGGTTGAAGGCTTGGTCGATTATTATCGCGGCGCGCGACCATAACTGTAGCGGCGGTCCATGACCGCCGACCGTTTTTAGATTCGGCGCTCATAGCGCCGCTATAATTCAGCAACCGCCTCGCGAATATCGTTGAGCGTGACGTCACTCGACAAATGCGCTGAGCCAATTGTTGATGAAACAACGAAGCGGACTTTTCCGTCTTCGAATTTTTTGTCGAAGACAAGGGCGTCGAAAAGTTTCTCGCGGGGAAAATTTGGCGGCAATCTCACTGGCAATTCGAACACGCGCAAGAGATCGACAATCGCCTCGCGTTGATCTTTAGGAAGGCCGGCTTTCTTCGCCGAAACCGCGCAAGCAGCGACCATTCCGAGGCTAATCGCTTCGCCATGCAAAAACTGTTCGTAATTGCCCGCTTGTTCGATCGCGTGACCCACGGTGTGGCCGAAATTGAGCAGGGCGCGTTCGCCAGTCCGGTCGAATTCATCTCTCGCCACGATATTCGACTTAATCTCAATATTTCGCCGGATGAGCGGCGCAAGTTCGCCAAGGTCGACATGTTGAAGCGCGGCAAACATTTCCGCGTCGGCGATAATGGCGTGCTTAATAATCTCGGCGAAGCCTTGGTTGAATTCCCGGCGTGGCAACGTCTTGAGAACATCGACATCGTCGATCACGAGCTCGGGATGATGAAATGCGCCTATTAGATTCTTGCCGATGGCGGTATTCACTCCGGTTTTCCCGCCGATCGAACTATCGACCATCGCGAGGATGGTGGTGGGGATTTGCACATGCTGGACGCCGCGCTCGAAGATTGCCGCCACAAAACCGGAGAGGTCGCCGACCATTCCACCGCCAAGTCCAACGACGAACGATTGCCGACCTAATTTCGCGGCCAGCATTCGTTCACAGATTTCGCCGGCTTGCCCCAACGTTTTCGATTTCTCGCCCGCCGCTACTGTGATTAACGTCGGCTGAAATCCGGTGGAAACTAAACCTTTCGTGACACGGTCAGCGAAGAGCGGCGCGACATTCGTATCCGCGATGATTGCGCAACGCGAACCACGAATCTTGCGGGCGATGAGTTCTCCTGAGCGATCGAGCAAATTCGATGCAATAACCGCTTGGTAAGAATGCTGGCTGTTGCGAATTTCGATCGTGGTCACGGCGTCGGCGACGACACGGTATGGTCTTTGATTCCCATGCAAAAGCGAAAATCGAGGCCTAAGTTGGCTTGACAAAGGGACTCTTCGGTCTTTGTAAGTAGCCTTATGCCAGACTCTGCCGATCCAACTCCGCCGCCGGTCCCGACTCCTGCAGCCAACCCAAGCGGCGACCCATCCTCGATGGATTTGCCTCCAAATGTGGCCGCGGCGCTCGCCTGCATTCCGCTTATTGGCGGTATCATCTTTTACATCCTTGAAAAGCGAAACGGGTTTGTGCGGTTTTACGCCATGCAATCGATCATCTTCGGCGGTGCCTGGTTCCTGTTCAATATCGTATCAATGATCATTCACGTGATCTTTGGAAGCGTTCCCGCCATAGGCGTATTTCTCTCCGTGCTCTGGGGTTTACTTGCAATGCTTGTGCACCTCGCGTTTCTCGTGATCTGGATTATCGCCACAGTGAAGGCATTCACAAACGTTCGCTGGGAAATCCCGTATATCGGGCCGATGGCGAGCAAACAGGTGGACGGCGCAGCTGCCTGACTGCAGCGACGCTCTACGAGCGTCAAATCTAAAGTCATCAGCGGTGATAGACCGCCGCTACAGTTGCCGTCCGAGAAACTTCACGACGATCTCGGTCAAAATCAGTTCGTGATCGAGTTGGCTCGTGACGAGCTTCAGATTCGCTTCCAAGCAAGTCTGCATTGCTTCAACCAATTGTCTCGTCTCAAAGCCGTGCGCATTTTGCGCGGCGATTCCGAGCGCATAACCGTTAATCGAACCGTCCTTTTTGCGCGGCAGATGTTCGGTTGCGGATGCGGGCAGGCGATTAATCGCTGAAATAAATGTGAACGGCGCGTGCGGGCGCTGCAAGCGATGACGTTCCATCAAATCTTTGGCGAGCAGCAAATTTCGGATCGTCGGTAAAATTGCAACCAGCAAAATACCGATGGCGGTTTCGCCCTGGTCCAATAACCGGCGAACGAGTTTGAGTGCGCGTTCGAGATCGCGCACGGCCAGCGCGTTGCCCAATTCGAAAATGACACCGGCGCGCGATAGTGGGACGAGCTCGCGGACATACTCGGACGTCACTTGTCGATCTTGCCCGAGGAAGATATCGATCTTGTCGAGTTCGTTATCGATTTGGCGCGTGTCTCCGCCGGTCAGCAAGACAAAAAGTTCGAGGGCGTCGTCATCAAACTGAAGCTTGAGCTTGTTGGCGCGGCCCCGAACGATTTCGCCCGCTTCCTCCTCCCATCCGCTGCGATTGGAATCGAGCCGATCGATCACCTGCACTTCGGCGCGTTTGGTAAGCGCTTTGTAAAAAGAACGGCGCTTATCCGCTTCGGTTGCGCTGAAGAGGAAGGTAACGTCGTTACCGAGGTCAGCATTGATGATTTCCGATAGTTCCTCGAGCGCCATCTGAACCGACGCGGCGCGGCCGATCGTATTGTCGCCAAGAAAGTTCGCGTTCTTTAACCAAACCAGTTTACTGCCGCCCATGAACGGAAGCGTCTGGAGCGCTTCGATCGCCGATCTTATTCGAGAGGCCGCCTGTTCGGCGTTGTCGGCGCAGCCATCAATCACTTCCAAACCGAAATCTCCCAGTCCCGGCGGAGTGAGTTTTTCTGCAAGCTCGGCTGCAATCCGTTTCACTTCGGCTTCATCGGAACCGACGACCGCATAAATGTTTTGCGGTTTGGATTGGAGTTTGGCCTTTGGCACGCCGTGATATTACCTCACGGGACGAGCCGCGAAATCCAAAACTTGGCGAAAAAGAACACGCAGAGCTCATTCTCTATTCGCCTGTTGCGTGGAAGTCCCGAAGTCTTTCGAAGCGTATTCGCGGAATTTTTCTTCGAACATCGCAACGCTTGAGAATTTTCCAGCGTAAATACGAAGGAGCGCAGTATCGAAAGGTTGATGCTGTCCCAGCGCATCAAGCAGGGCGAGGAAACTCGGCTTGTCTGTTAGAACGAGAAAACGCACCAGCCGCTCCGATTCATCATAAAAAATCTCGACCCGATCGGAAGGTGGATGAGTCATTGCCACAAGCGTCGGGAGCGGAATCAAATCCCGCGCCGCGATTGCTTGGGAGCGCGGTTTTGCAATGTAACCGCGAGCGCGCTGGTAACTGGCCTGCGCTCCCTTGGAAACATATTGCGCGAATCCTTCGTTCAGCCAACATGGGACGCCATCGGCATAGAATCGGTGAAGGACGAGATGCGCGATTTCGTGTCCGAGAACGTTGGTGGAAAATTTGTAGGCCGGGTTGCGCTGGATGAAGAGGCTGCCCTGCGATTGAATTCCGCCCGTCCACGGTTCCAGGTTGCCGAACGCTTGAAATTGCTGCCAATCCTCGGGCCGCTCGAAAATATAGATGTGCGCCTTTGTATCTCCGGGTGGTTGTTCGCGCTCCAGCTCTTTCGCGACAGCGCGATAATGAAACTCAGCTTCGATTGAAATCGGAGTAACAACGTAACTGTGAACGAAATGGTAAATAAAATGCTCGGTTTCGCCGTGCTTCCATTGTTCCGGATTAATGGCGAGCGCCTTCTCACCGAGCGGATTGGGATCGCGCTGGCTTAGATTAGAGAATTCGACTTCGGGCAACGCGCCAACCACGGTCGTAACTGGCAAGTCTTCCGCCGCCGCGAGCAAGATCGATATTGTTAACAGAACAGAGCCGTAAAGAAATTCCGGCGGTAATCGCATTGCTGCCGATGGAGCTAGTTGCGTGCGAGGGCTGGTAGGGACGCCGCGATGCGGCGTCCGCGGACAGCGCAGCGTTCTGTCCCTACCGTTAAACGCGGGAGCGCTGCCGCCCGGCCTTTACGCGTGTACTTAATTAGTCGGCGCTTATCCCGAGCGAAGCGAGGGACCTCCCACAGGATCGCGGGTCACACACTTGGCTCGCCGAGGATTCAAATCTGCCAGTGCGAGATCCCTCGGCGTCTGCGCGCCTCGGGATGACAGGTGGAGCGTTATACCCGCGATCGGCGGCGGCCCGCGTTGCGCGTGTATTTCACCGGTCTTCGTTTGGGCTCGATCTTCGCGATGCCCGCGCCGCTTTTTACTTCCATGATTTGATCCCGCAATAACGCGGCGCGTTCGAATTCCAGATTGGCGGAAGCGCGTTGCATGTCGTCTTCGAGTTCGCGCAACAATTCGGTCAGATCGAAATCACCGCCGGCTTCCTGGATGACCGACGCTGCAATCTCGCGGCCGCGCAAGATTGTGTGCAAACTTTCCTGCACCGCGCGGCGCACGGTTTGCGGAGTGATGCCGTGCTTCTCGTTGTATTCCATTTGCTTCACGCGGCGATATTCCGTGATCGACATGAGCGCTTCCATGCTTCGCGTGACTTGATCGGCGAAAAGCACGACTTCGCCATTTACGTGACGCGCGGCGCGGCCGGCAGTTTGGATGAGAGAAGTCTGGCTGCGCAAAAAACCTTCCTTGTCTGCATCGAGAATGCAGACGAGCGAGACCTCGGGAAGGTCGAGACCCTCGCGGAGAAGGTTAATGCCGACCAAGATGTCGAAGTCGGCCGCGCGCAATCCGCGCAGGATTTCCACGCGCTCAATCGTGTCGATGTCGCTGTGCAAATAACGCACCTTAAGTCCGACATCGCGCAAGTAGTCGGCAAGATCTTCAGCGGTGCGTTTCGTTAACGTTGTGACCAGGACGCGCTCGTTCTTTTCCACGCGTTGGCGGCAAAGCTCGATTGTGTCGTCGATCTGATGCGTGAGCGGCTTCAGTGTAATTCTAGGGTCGAGAAGTCCGGTGGGCCGAATGATTTGCTCCACGACAAGCGGCATCCCGGGCGTGTGAACGTCGAACTGTTCGGGCGGTTGATCAGTGCGTGACAACTGCGCCTCGGCGTTGAGCGTTGAGCGTTTTCCGCCCGGCAACACAAACGGTACAAGTTCATCCTCTCCGACGCGGGCTCGCTTGTGCGGCACGTAATTCTTGTTTCCAACGACGCTGTTCTTGATCTCAAATTCGGCCGGAGTGGCGCTGACGTAGATCACCTGGTTCGTCACCTTCATAAACTCATCGAAGTTGAGCGGTCGATTATCTAGCGCGCTCGGCAAACGAAATCCGTAATTCACGAGCACGGTCTTGCGCGATTTGTCACCCTCATACATTCCACCGATCTGCGGAATGGTGGCGTGCGATTCATCGATCACGAGGAGAAAATCTTTCGGGAAAAAATCGAGCAGTGTATACGGCTTCGAGCCGGGAGGCCGGCCGGATAAATGCCTCGAGTAATTCTCGATCCCGCTGCAAAACCCCATTTCTTGCAGCATTTCCAGATCATATTCGGTGCGCATCCGCAGCCGTTGCGCTTCGAGCAATTTGTTCTGGCTTTCCAGTTGGACGATTCGCTGTTCGAGTTCTTCGCGAATGGATCCGAGCGCACGATTCAATTTGTCGGCCGGCGTGACGAATTGTTTCGCCGGAAACAAAGTTAATACGCTGAGCGATTCGTGGGCGTTGCCGGTAAGAGGATCGATGCGCGTGATCGCATCGATCTCATCGCCGAAGAATTCGAGACGAATCGCTTCTTCATCGGCCGTTGCGGGATAAACTTCGACGACGTCGCCGCGAACACGGAATCTTCCACGCGAGAAATTCATGTCGTTGCGCTCGTATAACATGTCGATCAAGCGGCCGAGCACCGCTTCGCGACTGATGTGCTGCCCGCGTTTTACCGTCAGCAGCATGTTCGCGTAATCCTCTGGCGATGTGACGCCGTAGATGCACGAAACGCTAGCGACGACAATCGTGTCGCGGCGCGACAGCAGCGCGCTCGCCGCGCTCAACCGGAGCCGTTCGATCTCTTCGTTAATCGACGAGTCTTTCTCGATGTAAGTGTCGGAGCGCGGAATGTAAGCTTCCGGTTGGTAATAATCGAAGTAACTGACGAAATATTCGACCGCGTTGCGCGGAAAGAATTGTTTGAACTCGGAGTAAAGTTGCGCGGCCAGCGTTTTGTTGTGCGAAATTACAAGAGTGGGCCGATCTAGCTCGCGAATCACGTTTGCAATCGTGAAAGTCTTGCCTGAACCGGTAACGCCGAGCAGCGTCTGGTGCCGGTTGTCCGCTCCAACCGATTTGATCAGCTTTGCGATCGCCTGGCCCTGATCGCCCCGGGGTTTATAGTTGGATTCGAGCTCAAACGGCATCCGTCACGGTAGCATCGGGCTCCGGTACCGGAAAGAGCCCATGGATTTTGATTGGCCGTGCCTCTGCCCGCTGTATAACAATCGGATGTAAGAACTCTGAAACCAGCCAGTTGTTCCCGGACCTAAACTCATATGCCTGCTGACTCTGAACCCGGTGTTCAGTTGGAAATCGGTCACGTCCTGTTCATGGACGTAGTCGGCTACTCGAAACTGCTCATAAACGAACAACGAGAGCTTCAGCACCAGCTCAGCGACATCGTTCGCGGCACAGAATGTTTCCGGGCCGCGGAAGCGACGGGCCGTCTCATTCGGCTTCCAGTGGGTGACGGCATGGCGCTGGTCTTTTTTAACAGCCCGGAAGCGCCGATGAATTGCGCGATCGAGATCAGCAAGGCGTTGAAGAATTACCCGCACATTCAACTGCGAATGGGGATCCACAGCGGTCCGGTCAATGAGGTCCGGGATGTCAACGATCGGAAGAATATCGCTGGCGCGGGAATTAATATTGCGCAGCGGGTGATGGATTGCGCCGATGGGGGCCACATTCTTCTTTCCAAACGCGTGGCCGAAGACTTGGGGCAATCGCGACAGTGGCAACCGGACTTGCACGAACTGGGCGAATGCGCAGTGAAGCACGGCGGCAGCATCTCATTGGTAAATTTTTACACGGACGAAGTGGGCAATCCTCAGCTGCCGGAGAAGCTCAAGAAAGCGCAGGAAGATCAGGCTGCGTTCGCTGCCGCGAACCGCCCGCCCCCGATGTTGCGACGACGAAATGTCGCGGTTTCCGGTGCCGTTTTGCTCGTGCTGCTGGTCGGGTCATTCATCTATGAGAGACGTTCGTTTCGTTCTTCCACCGGCGAACTGATCCCGGAAAAGAGCATCGCGGTGTTGCCCTTTGAGAATTTCAGCGATGACAAAGAGAACGCATTTTTCGCGGACGGGATCCAGGACGACATCCTGACAAGCTTGGCCAAAGTGCACGACCTGCGCGTAATCAGCCGGACATCGGTGATGGCCTATCGCCCGGACAAAGGAGCACGAAATTTGCGCGAAATCGGCAAGGCGCTCGGCGTGGCCAATGTCCTGGAAGGAAGTGTCCGGCGCCAAGGCGATCGCGTCGTGATCAATGTGCAATTGATCGACGCGGTCAAAGATCGACATCTGTGGGCGAATCGTTACGACCGGACTCTGGACGATTCACTAGGTTTGCAAGGTGAGCTGGCCAGCGAGATCGCTTCCGCGCTCAAAGCCACGCTCAGCCCGGACGAAAAAGCGCGTGTGGAAACAAAGCCGACGGAGAATGCGGAGGCCTATGTGTTTTATTTGCGCGCCAATCAGGTCGCGCGCAATCCCGATACGCTGCTCGAAGACTACAAAGCGGCCGAGCAGCTTTACCGGCAAGCCATTTCGCTCGATTCGAACTTCGCGCTCGCGCATGCGCGACTTGCGTCCACGCGGGCGGAGATTTTTCACTTTTATGAGCCGGTCGATAGCTGGAAAACGAAAGCGCGCTCCGAAGCCGACATCGCGCTGAGACTGCAACCCAATCTCGCCGAAGCTCATTTGGCTCTGGGCCAGTGTATTTATTGGATGGACGAGAATTACGAACAGGCGTTGGCAGAATTCGACATCGCGTTACATCTGTCGCCCAGCGATGCCGGCGTCAGCGTTCTGATTGCGGCCATTAAACGGCGGCAGGGGCATTGGCAGGAATCGCTCGATGCTTTCGAAAGAGCCCAGAAAATTGATCCGCAGAATCCGAATATCGTGCGCAACGTTGTCTTCACCAATACGGCGTTGCGCCGCTGGCCGGAAGCGGCGCGTTGGGCTGAGAAAATGCGTGCCATGGCGCCGGCCTCGCTCGTGGCCAAAATTCAAAGCGGATATGTCCATTTTTGGTGGAAAGGCGATACGCATCTTTTGAAATCCTTGCTGAGTGAGGTTCCACCGAATGTGGATCCAGATGGCGTGGTCACCTCATGCCGTTGGGAGGTCGCGATGATCGAACGCGATTTTGCCGAAGCGAAACGAATCTTGGATGCGACCCCGCTGAAAGAATTTTCCTACACCAGTACCGGCTCGACCCCGAAGAGTTTCTTCGAAGGTTGCACCGCACTCGCTCAAAACGATACGAGCGGTGCGCGCATGAAGTTTGAACAGACGCGCCCGATTTTCGAGAACGACGTGAAAGAAGCGCCGTTGAATGCGGACCGTCACGCTTACCTTGGCTGGCTTTACGCTTTCACGGGACGGAAAGAAGATGCAATTCGCGAGGGCCGCCGCGCGGTTGAATTGAAACCTGAGTCGAAAGACGCTTTTGACGGTGCGATTATGAATTGTTACCTCGCGCTGATTTATGCGCGCGTGGGTCAGAAGGACCTAGCCTTGCCGCTTATCGAGCGCCTGTTGAAAACGCCTGGCGCGGTGGACAGCGCCGACTATAGCATTACGGTCAATGATCTGAAATTTCGCTGGGAATGGGATTCGATCCGTGACGATCCGCGTTTCCAAAAAATTGTGACGGCCGCCGGTGCCGCCGAGCAAAAATAATTTGCTGACTATTACTGCACGATCGGGTCGCGATCGTGACCATGGGCCGGCACGCCATGCTGATTCAAATCGCGTTGTGCAAGATGCATTCCGAAAATCAGTGTGACGATCAAACCGAAGTACAGGATCGACATCGTCCATCGCTGATTCGGCGTTACTTCGTAATAGTGCTGCTCTTCTTCAGTGCGTTTACGGAACAACGAGATGATGCGCGGCAGCGAAAGGAAGATCATTAACCACACGACGAAATTCGGATATTTCCAACCGAACCAGACCAGCACAGCAAATCCGGGAAGCCAGAGCCAGCGCGACATGGCCGTAACAATGCGGCCGCCATCGAGCATCCCGACCGGGGTCAGGTTAAACAGATTCAAAAAATAGCCGAACCACGCCAGCGCGATGAAGACCGGTGCGTCGAAAATTTCGCCCAATGAATTGCAAATCAGCGCGCCGAGGGAACCGAGGAGCGGGCCACCGATTCCAACGCACGCTTCCATCCAGGCGTTGCGCGGCGCTTCCTTCAGCGCGATAAACGCACCCATGAAAGGAATAAAGATGGGCGCGCTAACTTTGAGTCCAAATTTTTTCGCCACGAGCAAGTGCCCGCATTCGTGCACGAGCAAGAGTAACACGAAGCCGACGCCGAATTTCCAGCCCCACATCATGGTGTAAATCCAAATCATCAGCACCATGGTGCCGCCGGATTTCAGGATGATTGGCAGGAACTTGAGCAGCGGGAGAATGAAAAATTTTAATTGCGCGAAAAACTTCGCGATCGCGATGCCGGCAACCGCGACCGGGCCGAGCGCTTTCTTGGTGCGGCTCGGCCAGTCGTTCGCTTCCGGAGGAGCTGTTTCCATCGGCGCGGGCTTGGAATAAAGATCCATGATCGACTTGCTCTTTAGCTTAATCGCAAATCACGAAATGCGCGGCCGAGATTATCGAGCACATCGCGAGGCAGAAGCGATTCCTCGCTCGCATTTGCATTGAAGATCGATATCTCCGCCGCGCGGCCGCAGAGCCACGCGCCGACGCGTGCTGCATCATAAAACGGCAGACCTTGGCCGGCCAGCCCAGCGCAAACTCCGGTCAATACGTCGCCCATTCCGCCAGTCGCCATTCCGGGATTGCCGGTGTTGTTATAGCTAAGCGGGCGATTCTGTTCGCAAACGATTGTGCGGCTGCCTTTGAACAGGAGCGTGACCGGAAGTTGCTCGCAAACATTTCGAGCGATCCATGCGCGTGTCATTTTGCCGGGATGAATCAGCCGTTCCATTTCACCGGGATGCGGAGTGAGCAGCCGTTTACCCTGGCAATGTTCGAGAACACCGATCTTCTCGGCGAGGATGTTCAATCCATCGGCATCGACCACCATCGGTTTTTCGGCGCGCTCGATGAAGCGAAGCAAATGCGAGGCTTGCGCTTTGCCCAAGCCGGGGCCAACCGCCCAGACGTCGATCTTTTCCTCATCGAGCAGGTCGCGATAGGAACGAACGGGTTTGACCATCGCCTCAATCGGCGCTGCGCTGGCGACAATTGAATAAATTTCTTCCGGCACAAAAATTTCCACGAGTCCGGCACCGGAACGGAGCGCGCCCTGTGCGGTCAGGAGCGCGGCGCCGACAAACCCTTTCGATCCCGCGACCACACCGATGCGACCGAACTGGTTCTTGTAAGCGCTGAATTTTCGTCGCGGCAGAAGCGTAGCCAGAGAAGGTGCGGTGGCGAGGATTTCGTTTGGCGCACCTTCGCCCGGCACAAGATCGACCAGCGGTACAACTTCGATGCGGCCGGTGAAATCGAGCGCAGGGTCGACAATCAATCCATGCTTGGCAAAACCGATCGTGACGGTGCAGTCCGCGCCCACGCAGTCCGGGTCGATCTCGCCGGAATCGCCGTTCAGGCCGGTGGGAAGATCGACAGCGAAGACAAACGCGTTTCGCTCGGCGCGCAGTTGATTGATCTCGCGCGTTGCCGTGCGGATCGGCTCACGCAAAAGCGATTGAGTGCCGAGACCGAGCAATCCATCGAGAATAACTGTGCACCCTGTGCTTTCAGCGGCCGCGCCGGAATTGGGCGGAGCGTCGCGCAACGCTCCAAGTTTCTTGCGCGTTAGTTCACCGCACTCGGCTTCGGGAAATGGGAGGCGGATGTCGATCTTCCATCCCCAACGCTTCAAACACTCCGCGGCGACAAGCGCGTCGCCGCCATTGTGACCTTTCCCGGCGAAAACGATGCATTTCCCGGGATTCGGAAAAAACTTCCGGACCGCGCCCGCCACTCCGGCGCCGGCCTGGTTCATTAGAGTTTCGATTTCAACGCCACGCGCGAAAGCAGCTTCTTCCGCCGCCCGCATTTGCGCCGAAGTCAAGATCGGAGAGTCCAAATCAATCCTCCGTCGTCTTCGAGGTCGACTTTTTCTTGGCAGCGGCGTTGTCGTTGCTCGTTTTCTTCTGCGACTTCTTGCTCTTCGAAGATTTATGTTGTGATGATTTCTTCGCCGAGCGCTTTGACCGGGAAATGTCCGGATCGCGGACTCTGGTTTGATCGATAAACGGTTGGAGCGGGACCGACGCGACGCGCGTCCCAAGGGAACTGGCTGCCACGGTCGAGCGTCCACGAATTCCGCGCGCTATCTCTTCGGCTAATTTCTGGCGGTAAGCACTACTCTGCGCGTACTGAGCTTCGGTCGGATTTGTGAGAAATCCGCATTCCACCAGGACCGCCGGGCTCCGCGTTCTGCGTAAGACAAAATAACCGCGCCGGCGGACTCCGCGATTTGAGGAGGGAGCGCCGCCCGCGACGTAATAATGAACGGCCGAGGCAAGCGCGAGGCTCTCACGCGAATAAAAATAGGTTTCAATTCCACTCGCGCCGGCGCGCGTCGCAGAATTAAAATGAATGCAGACAAAAATGGCGTCCCGATATGAGTTGGCGATGGCAACGCGCGTCCCCAACGGCACGAACACATCGCTGTCACGCGTCATGACAACGCGATACCCGCTGGCTTGCAAGACACCACGAAGCCGCTGCGCGACGTCGAGGTTCATCACTTTTTCGGCGACCCGCTGGCCGGGAATGCCACCACGATCGTAGCCGCCGTGGCCGGCATCGATGACCACGACCGTGGAGGGCCGGGAGACGGAAGCTTCGGTATCTCGATTATGTTGTATAGTCGGGTCGCGCGGAGCGGAGGCGGCGCACGCGAGAGTCGCAATCGACAATCCTCCGATCAAGAAACTGAATTGACAAAAGCGTCGTAACATTATGCTTAATCGTCTTTCGGCATTTCAGGAGGTCGCGCCGAAAGTTTCGGGATCGCGGTCCTCGCCGATTCTGCTACAGAAGCTTCAATCGTTCCACCGAATACGATCACGGCGCCGTCGGAAGCGTGACGGAGGCGGGGGCGGGTCTTCGATTCGGTGAAAGCTGAGTGCGCAAGAAGTTCGCCATTCAGGCCGACGCGCGAGTAAATCCAGTTCCGTGGCGCGGTACAATGCAAAATGTGCAATTGATTCGCACGATCGAGTTCCGCCTGCGGTTCCTCGAAACCAATGATGCGCCCCAGTGAATAGGTCGCGTAAACGTCGCCGGTGCTCTTGTCTTCCACACGGACGTAGAGTGCGGTGTGATTGGGAGCCCGGACGCGGTAGGCGCCGAAATCGTGGACGGCGTAAAGCGGGGTGAGATTAATCTTTTGCGTGACCGTTTTGCCCGCTGGAATATTCAGCGGTACTTCACTTTTGTTTAAGGTGACGGGCGCGATCGGCTGGCCTTCGCTTCCCGTGATCTCAAAACCGAACCAAGTCTGTCCTTCGCTGTCGCGAAGATCGATACTGCGCCCAGCGAGATTGGTAATGGTAAGTTTCGCCACGACCGGCTCGTAGGCGATGTATTGCAGCCGCGGCAATTTCAAATCTACCTGAATTTGCGAGCGCGCCGATACAGCAAGAAAAAAGCACGCGGCGAACAGCATCGGTTTCATAGCGCGATAAAATAACGCAAGTCGTCGCATAAAGTGAAGCCGGAGATCAGATTCGCGCCCTTGCTCGCTAGCTCATCCTGGTGCGCGATAATGCAACTGCATTACTGCGAGGGAGCGGTACTAGGCGTTGGGAAGAGGCTCAACAGTTTTTGAGGACTCGCGCGGACGGCTTGCAGTTGATCGTGATAATAAACGCGCACAATGTAACCGAGGTAGCTCCGCCGTCCCACGTCCGCAGCCAATCCGTCGGTGCCCGTGGTGGGATTCCTGGCCTTGGCTGACTGGTTCTTTTTTCCAGGAACGACCGCTGCGGCCGCAGCCGATAACGCTGCCTCGGGCGACAAGACGTGATTCTTTGTCCGCAGATAAGTCACCGCGAGAATCTCCGGGTTCGTCTCAGTCCAATCGTGTTTCGGCGTCAACCATTCATAGTTTACGTCGGCGTCGGTTAAAACCGGTTGAGTGCTGCCGTCCACGCTGTCATAAAAGAACACTTGGATCTTCACTTTGGTGTGATCGGCCACCACATTGTCGCGCTTTTTTACGCTGATTCGAAGCATCAAGTTTGTCTCGACGTCGGGGTCGGGCGACTCCGTCGCCTTCACGTCGCTGATGCCGAAAGTTGAGTCGCCTGGAATTCCGTCTGCGTTCATACGAGCCATTCCACTTTCAAGCGACGCAGTTGCGGGAATCGCGGGAGCTGCATCGGCGGTCGCCGAAACGCCTATCTTTAGTCTCTTATCTGCGATGGCAAAGAGATCGCCGGCGGCAGGACCGAGTTCCTGCACCTTGCGCCAGGTTTCGTTCGAACGATCGATTAATCCCATGGACTCGTAGGTTTTCGCCAACTCAGCCAGCACGGTCGCATTTTTTGGATCGGCCCCCTGCGCGTCCTGCAATTTGGCCAGCGCAGTCGTCGTATCACCCTTGTCGCGCGCCGCGATTGCGTCCTTCAACAGACGGTCCGGTTCGGCCAGGACCGATATCGTTGGCGCGGGCGCGGTTGAAGGTCCCTTCAAAGTTAGCGGCGGCACGGAAGGCGCGGGAATTAGCACGGTGCTCGGTATGATCGTCGCCGCATCAGCGTGCGCGGTGTGGAAGCGGCCGAGGTAATAAAAACTTGCGGTAAAAATTTCAGCAGCGGCGAAGAGAACAACCAACCAAAAGCCGATTGTGAAACTCTTGTCGGAACGAGAAGAAGACGAAAACGTCAGCACCCGCATGGCTGCCGTTTCCGTTGGAAAATGTTTTGATCTATCACCCATACAAACAAAGACGCGGCGCGATTACCGCGAAATATCACTTTGACTCAAGATTCTAAAACCAGCTCCGAGCAACACATTCGAAGCACACTCATTATCATCCACATGGACCGCCAGCGCCGCCAGCCCACGGGGGCGTGTCAGTAACGAGTAAGTAAAATGCACATTTACCTCTGCCATAAACAGCGCCGCCAGCAACTTCGCCAACTGCGTCGCCACCTCCCGCAATTCCACAACGACCACTTCGCAAACGCCAAACGCAATATTGTTTTTCCGAAATAATTCTTCAACGCCGTCGGGATCGCTCACCACGATCCGCGCGATTGCCGAGTCAGTCGATTCCGACACGCTTAATGCGACCACGTGGCAGTGATGCGCGTTCAACATTTTCACCAAGTCGAGCATAGCTCCGACCTTGTTTGGAAGGAAAACCGAGAACTGCTTTACGAGCGATCCTTCGAGTTTTGAAGTTGTTTTCGGTAAATCTACAGCCATGCGAAAAGAGGGGCGCCCGCATCGGTAAGCGACCCAAGCGCTTCCACACTATCTCACCGCGGGGGATTTATTGGCAAATGGAATGTCGGCTGCCGTGGTTAATTCCGTTCCTCCCACGAGAGGCATGCACGATTATAACCAGGAGCTGCGTGATCTCACGCCGCCGTTACGCTAGGCAGTTCCAATCGATTGGGGTTGGGCTGTTCTTCGCGCAGTTTCCGATTACACTCGCGTCCATTGCAAATGGACGACGAGAATGAGCTGATCGCGCAGCGGCGCGAGAAATTGGAGAAGCTACGCGTGAAAGGTGTGGAACCATTCGGCGCCGCATTTGAGACAAGCGGCGATATTGCGGCGGTTCGGGAAAAATTCAAAGAAGGCGAAACTTTGCGCGCGGCGGGACGCATTACCGCGCATCGCGACATGGGTAAAAGTCACTTTGTCGATCTTCGCGACGCGACCGGGCGGATTCAAATTTACGTCCATGCGAAAGAAGTTGGCGCCGAGGTTGTCGATCTTTTCCAGTTGCTTGACCTTGGAGATTTCATTGGTGTGGAAGGCGAGTGTTTTCTGACTAAGACCGGCGAGCCAACGCTGAAGGTTAGGAAACTCGAAGTCCTTTCGAAATCTTTGCGACCGCTTCCGGAGAAGTGGCACGGATTGCAGGATGTAGAGACGCGATATCGTCAGCGCTATCTCGATTTGGTCACGAACGAGCAATCGCGAGAGGTTTTTGCCAAGCGGATTGCAATTCTCCGCGAAACGCGTCGATTTTTTGAAGAGCGCGGTTTTCTGGAAGTCGAAACGCCGATTCTGCAAACGGTAGCGGGCGGCGCGGCCGCGCAACCATTTCAGACGCGCCATAAAGCGCTCGGTCTCGATCTTTATTTGCGCATCGCCCCCGAACTTTATCTCAAGCGATTGCTGGTCGGCGGGTTCAACAAAGTCTTCGAATTGAATCGAAACTTTCGAAACGAAGGGATTTCACGCCGCCACAATCCCGAGTTTACCATGCTCGAGGCTTATTGGGCGTATGCCGATTTCGAAAAGATGGCGGACTTGGTCGAGGAATTAATTTGTCATCTCGGGCAGACGGTGTGTGGCTCACTTCAAATCGAACATCGCGATACCGAGGGCAAAGTTACGCGCACGATCGACTTGAAGCGGCCGTGGCGTCGCGCGCGCTATGTCGATCTTGTTCGCGACGCGGCGGGCAAAGATTGGTTTGAGCTGACAAGCGAACAACGTCGCGAACGTGCGAAGGAGCTGGATGTGGAAATTCTCCCTCAGCTCGCCGATTTTGAAGTGACGCAACACGTCTTCGAAAAACTGATCGAGGAAAAAACTTTCGATCCGCTTTTCGTAACGCATTGCCCGAAAGAGTTGGTTCCACTCGCCAAACAGAATCGCGAAGATGAATCGCTGGTCGATGTTTTCGAACTGATTATCAATGGCGTGGAAATCGCGCCGGGTTACACCGAGCTGAACGATCCCGACGTCCAACGCCGGCGGTTGCTCGAGCAAGCCGGCGAGGAGACACAAAAGATCGACGAGGAATTTCTGCTTGCGCTCGAGCACGGCATGCCCCCGGCCGGCGGCTTCGGTCTAGGGATCGACCGGCTCGCGATGTTATTGACCGGCGCGGAATCGATTCGCGACGTGATCTTGTTTCCGCTCCTCAAGCCGAGACGCGGTTGATTCGTAGCATCGTGCGCTGAACCAAGCAGACGCGAACCAAGTTACAAACTATGGCCGGTGTCCGCCACCGCCACCGCCATGTGCGGACGCGGCAGGGGCGGCGCTTGGACCTGCGGCACGCGATGCGCTACGTCCGCCGGCGCCGCTTGATTCATGTGTGAAATGGTGCCCGCCGTAGTAGCTGCGGTGGTGCGTTCCGCCTACAATAATCTCGCCGCCGGAATACGGGCCTGAGCCCCAGTACGGATCACCGGCGTAACCATAGTCCGCGTAATATGAACCGTAATCGGGTGCGTAATAGCTCGGGCCGTACCCGCTCGCGTAATTCCCTTGTGCGCATCCACTGAAACTGAACGCAGCCGCGACGAGCAATGCCGGGATGATGAAAAGCTTGAAACCGAACCGAGCGCCTCGTTCATTTCGAAAATGGCCGCGCATCGTGTTGTCGCTGTTGTTTGCTGAAAAATCTGTTTTCATATTTGTGCTTCCCTTATTCGATTTTGAATTCCGCTTCTTTGTCGAACTCTGCCTTGTCCTCCGGTGACAGCCGCGCGTAAAGCACGCGCGTCGAGAAGCCGCCCATCAATTTGCCATCTTTTAAGAACATCCAATCCGAGACATCGCGCGGCGCGATCGTAACGCGCTGACCTAAGTGGACGTTTTTCACGTCAATTGGACGATTATTGATCTTGCCGGAAAAATTCTTGCCGTCGTATTTGACGTTGGTAATCCAGAGATGCTCCACTTTGCCGCCATCGACGAAGCCTTTCTTTATCTCGAACATAGTGTCGCCCGGTTTCTTTGCGCGCAACGCCGCCATGAAAAAGCCGAGTGATCGCTGCGAATGTTCGACTGCGCGATCCATCGCCTGATCGTCATCCGGGACTTGAACATAACCGGGATGGCCGGGTGCCTTTACGGCGCGGCCAGCCAGGTGAGTAGTCTCCCCTTCGGCTCCCCAAGCGCCGCTGGTGAGAGCAATCGAGCTAAGCAATGCAATGAGAAATGTTTTCATAAGATCTGCTTTCGATAGCTATTTCGTGCCTGTTATGGACTGTGGATTTATTTTTCTTTAACCGAGAACTGTCGCCGCAGGTCTGGTTCATCGTTGCGGGGGTTCTGCTATTGCGAGCTAGAGAGGAGACGGTTCCGGCCATTCGATTTTTACGCGCGCAAATCGGGTGGTGCGCGATCTAATTTAAGATGCCTCTGCATGTTCGGGTCGAACACGCATCGAGGGAAAAGAAACTCAAAGCATGAAAGGGAAATCATATGAATCGGATTAAATTGTTCGGCATCATGGTGGCGTGCATAGCAGCGCCGTCATTTATTTCAGCACAAACCAGCACGAATACCGGGAGCACGCAGCCTGGTGGCGCGACCGGCCAGGGCGGGACGACGACTAATCCCGCCGGCACTATGCAACCCGGCGGTAACATCGGCGGGCAAACTGTGCCGAGCACGAGCCCGCTCCCCAACAACAATCCGATCCGAAATAGTTCTCCGGGCATTTCGCCAAGTCCAATCACAAGTCCCACTCCGATCGTTCCAAATGCCGGCGCATCGGTCAGTCCGACGCCAAGCCCCTCGGTGAGTCCGACGGCGAGTCCTTCTCCACGCTGAGGTCGGATGATCGACTGAAACAAAAATACGGTCAGCTGACCGATAATGATCTTTCGTTCGCGGAGGGAAGGACGACGAGCTTCTTGGCCGTCTGCAACAGAAACTCGGCCAAACGAAAGAAGCGATTCGCGCGGAGATCGAAAAGCTGTAGCGGCAGCTTAACTACAGCCGCGCAATAAAAAGATAATAAACAACACGGGAATCGGTATCCCAAGAAGCCACAGCAAAATGTAACCCATGGCTCCAACTTGATGTAATCGTTCTTTTAATTTCATAAGTGATTTCCATTTTTATAAGATCGCTTTAGCGGGAGATGGCGCGTGTTTTTTTCCTGAGGCGAAGGCGTCAGATCTTTAGCTCGCAATCATAATTCCCGAACTTTGCTGTAGGTGTGCCGGATGAACCTTTCGTTTCTATTAATTCGCAGCTGGCCTGGAGGGCATGTGTATGCAATTCGAAGCCATTGAATTCCTGCGATGCTAGCCGACGTGGTGTAACAGCGCCATGACGGCGAGTTCTTCCGCTCGGAGCTTCGCGTGTGCGTTCTTCCGTTTAGCTCCTTGTCCCATGGCCCGAAACCACGAGCCATTGAGATATGAGTCGATAATTGCCGGATGCACGTAACATTTTTTGCAAATCGCCGGCGTGTTGCCCAGTAATCGAGCAACCGCTTCGATGGCTTGCACAACGTTTCGCTTTGCGCGTCTAGTTGAAGTGAATTTTGCGAACTGTTTGAGCGCAAGGAATGCGAGAAGAGTTCCGGACCACGTGCGAAAATCCTTTGCGCTGAAATCTTCGCCGGTGATTTCGCGCAGATATTGGTTCACGTCATCGGAATGAAGTTTTTGGCGTTGCCCGTCTTGGTCGACATATTGAAATAATTCATAGCCGGGCAGATCGCGGCAGCGCTTCACGATCTTCGCCAAGGCCGGATCATCCACGCTGATCACGTGGCGGCGATGGCTCTTGCCATAAAATTCAAAGGTCGCGCGTGCCCCAGATACTTTCGCGTGACGATTGCGCATGGTGGTAAGACCATAGGAGCTATTTTCGCGCGCATACTCATCATTGCCGATGCGGATAAGCGTCGTTTCCAAAAGGCGCACTACGGCTGCGATTACTTTGTCGCGGGGTAGATCTTTCAATTTTAAATCCCCTTGGACGCGCTTTCGGATTTTTGGAAGCGCTTTTCCAAAAGCGATCATGCGATCGTATTTCGTGGAGTCGCGCACTTCGCGCCAGAGCGAATGATAACGGTATTGCTTGCGGCGCCGCGCGTCGCGGCCCGTGGCTTGTAAATGCCCATTGGGTGAAGGACAAATCCAAACGTCGGTCCACGCCGGCGGGATGGCCAGGCGTTTGATGCGAATCAGCTCATTGCGATCACGAATAACTTTTCCGTCAGGCCGAATATACCTGAAACCCGTGCCTCGGGTCTTGCGCTCAAGGCCCGGAGTGGCATCGGCGACATAGCGCAGACCCGCTTCTTTCGCTGATTCGATAGGCTCAATGGGAAGTTTCAAGTTCTTGATAGATCGCAGCTCGAGGCCCGTTTGCGGGCGCAATTCACGCGGAATTTTCGCTGCTCAAGCCGAAGAAATAACCACGATTTCCGCCACCGGTTGATCGGAAGGTTGCGGTCAAGAGCCAGTGCTGCACTGGGCTCGGCCGACTGCTGTGGCGGTGGTGCGTGTTGCGGCGGCGGCATTTGCTGCGCGAAGTAACGCACATTAGTCAGTAAACGGAGACCCTCGTCGGAATTTGGCGGGGTCTTCTTTTTCATTCCCTTTCGAACCTGCAATCTTGCTGTCTCGTGTTAGTGTTGCACACATGGATACGCCTCAAATCACTGCTTACTTGAAGACTTCTTGTGGTTGGAGCGGCGGCGTGCGCGCCGTGCTCGCGAAATACAATCTCAAATACACGGAGAAAGACATCATCCAGAACCCGGCATTTCGTTGGGAGATGGAGACCAAAAGCGGACAACCGCTTTCGCCTTGTGTGGAGATTAACGGGACGATGCTCCCGGACGTGAGCGGGGACGAAGTCGAGAATTTTTTGATCGACAATAAGATTGTGCAGTCGAGCGATGCCGCGACCGATGTTCCGACCAACGCTCCGTGCCCGACCGAGCAGCACGAAAGTGAAGTGAAGTTGCAGCTATAGGTCTTAAGATCGAGCAATATGAAGGGCGCCGCGTCATCGGCGCCTTTTGTTTTTTGGATGAGACAGCGCATTTACTAAACTTTTATCCGCGGAAATTCGTGGCTAGATTGTCATACTCCCTGTCATGAAACTTTTTGCCCGCGCCCGATCCGGAAAGAAGCGCGGCAGTAAACTTTTTCGATACGGTTGGAAAATCACCCTCGTTGGTTTGGTCGCGGGCGGCGGTCTCGCGATTTTTGTTTTTTACGGCGTTTGGGCCCAGACCTTCGACATGAAGAAGGTGGGCGAAATGCCGGAGCGCAACACCGTGTTCGATGTCGATGGAAAAATTTATAGCCGGCTGGCTGGGTCAAATCGTTTGAAAGTTTCGCTCGATGAAATCTCGCCGCTATTCGTCGATGCCTTGCTCGCGCGCGAAGACACGCGGTTCTTTCAACACGGCGGAATCGATTGGCGCGGAATTCTTCGCGCGCTCGTCCGCGACGTGATGAGCGGTTCGGCCAAGGAAGGCGCCAGCAGCATTACCCAGCAGCTCGCGCGCAACAGTCTTCCGCTCGGTGGACGCAACATCAGTCGCAAAATCCTGGAGGCGATGGTCGCCGTGCGCATCGAGCACGAGTTTACGAAACAGCAGATCCTCGAGCTCTACATCAACCGGATTTATTTCGGCTCCGGCTGTTACGGTGTCGAGACGGCCTCGCAAGCTTACTTTGGCAAGAACGCTTCAAAACTGAATCTCTCGGAAGCGGCGCTGCTCTCCGGTTTGATTCGCAGTCCGAATCGCTTTTCGCCTTTGAGAAATCCGGAGGGCGCCGCCGCCCAACGTGATGCGGTTCTCGATCGCATGCGCGATTTGAAAAAGATTTCCTCGGCGCAAGCAGCCGAAGCGAAGCTTGCCAAAGTTAACGCGCATCCGAAGCGTCTGCTGCAAATCCAGGAGAATTACGCGATGGACGCGGTGCAGCGGGACTTAAACAATTTGCTCACCCAGGATCAGATCGACAACGGCGGTCTCTATATTTACACGACGCTCGATCCCACTGTCCAAAGCGTCGCGCAGCAGGCGCTCGAGACGCAACTTACCAAGATCGAGACGCAATCGAACTTCCGTCATCAACTGAAGAAAAATTATCAGACGCCGGAAAGTGGTGAGGATTCCGCGATGCCATATTTGGAAGGCGCGGTCGTGGCAATCGACAATGCCAGCGGCGGCATCCGCGCACTCGTCGGCGGCCGCGATTATTCACAAAGCAAATTCAATCGCGCGATGACGCCGGCGAATCGCCAGGTCGGCTCGGCATTCAAACCGTTCGTCTACGCGGTTGCGTTCAGCCATGGCTTATTGCCCGGCGCTGCGATTAGCGATGGACCGATTCAACCGGGGGAAATCGAAGGCGCGGGAAACTGGTCGCCCGGAAATTCCGACGGCACGTTTGGCGGAATCCAGCCTTGCTCATACGGTCTGATCAACTCGCGTAATACGATGAGCGTTCGCGTCGGCCAAATCGCGGGTCTCGATGCCGTTCAGAAAATTGCGACCACGTTGAATCTCGGGAACAACATTCCGAGCGGTCCCGCGATTTACATCGGCTCGTTCGAGACAAACCTCAGAGACCTCACTGCCGCTTACACTGCGTTCCCGAATGCCGGTGTGCGAAAGCAATCTTACATCGTCGAACGCATCGACGATCAGGAGCACAATCCGATCTATCGCTCGGCGCACATTTCCATTCCAGCGCTCGATCCCAGCGCGGCCTGGATGACTTCGCAGCTGATGGAGGAAGTGCTCACGCGCGGGACGGCGGCGAGCGCACGCTCGCTCGGTTTTAAATTGCCGGCCGCGGGAAAAACCGGAACGACGAATGATTACAAAGATGCGTGGTTTGTCGGTTACACCAGCACACTCACATGCGGAGTTTGGGTCGGTTTCGATCAACCGGTGACGATTGTCTCGCGCGGTTATGGCGCCGCGCTTGCGCTGCCGGTGTGGACGCAAGTCATGAACAAAGCCGCGCAGCGTTATCCCGCGCAAGATCTGCAACCGACGATGCCGATCCAACACGCAACGGTTTGCTCTCTTTCCAATCATCTCGCCACCACCGGGTGCCAGGCGGCTGAAACTGCGTACGACATCGATCTGCCCGCGGACAAGGTGCCGACGGTCGCCTGCGAAGTGCACGGCGGCGATCAAATGCAGTTTGCCCAGAAAGCGGAAGACCTCGGACAAAAAGCCGCCACCATTCCCAACAAGCTCTTTCAATCCTTCCGGAAATTTTTCGGCGGAAAATAGCTCCGCACAAAGGCACTGCCGCGCGCATCCGGTGTTCCGAATTTTAATTTCTGCGCCCGCAACTCTGCATTCAATATTGGATGTTCGGCGTTGGGCTCTCGACGTTGCTTCGATCAACGGGTTAGTAGGAAACGCTGAACGCCGAACGTCCAACGCCCAATATCGAATGCAGAAAAGAGAGCGGGTGAAGGGAATCGAACCCTCGTGTCCAGCTTGGGAAGTTGGCGTTCTACC
>OBLU010000484.1_pt1 | contig 37572 bp, 31 predicted proteins | sample 1518681 | NCBI WGS metagenome assembly OBLU01 (sample SAMEA3539304, study PRJEB22396) | soil metagenome | biome: tundra; feature: field; material: soil | place: USA | collected 2010-05 | depth 0.15 m
TGGCGCTGGCTGTGGCCGTGGGAGTGCCCGTGATTGCGCCGGTGGAGGCATTCAACGACAGGCCGGCCGGGAGCGAGCCGCTGGTTAATGACCAGGCGTAGGGCGTGATGCCCCCGGTGGCGGCGAGGGTTGCGCTGTAGGCTGAGCCGACCTGGCCGTTGGGCAGCGAAGTCGTTGTGATGGACAGTGTGCCGCCCGCAGTGGCAATCGTCAGCGCCAGGGTCACGGATTTCGTCTGTACGGGGCTGCTGGAGTCAGTGAGCTTGAACGTGAGCGATGTGGCGCTGGCTGTTGCGGTGGAGGTGCCTGTGATTGCGCCGGTGGAGGCATTCAACGACAGGCCGGCCGGGAGCGTGCCGCTGGTTAATGACCAAGTGTAGGGCGTGGTGCCGCCTGTGGCGGCAAGGGTTGCGCTGTAGGGTGAGCCGACCTGTCCGTTGGGTAGAGACGTTGTTGTGATGTTCAATGGCGCGGGGCCGGATGCGGCAATCGTCAATGCAAGGCTGACGGACTGGCTCTGGGCCGGGCTGCCGGAATCGGTGAGCTTGAACGTGAGCGCGATGGCGTTGGCTGTTGCCGTGGGAGTGCCCGTGATTGCGCCGGTGGAGGCATTCAACAACAGGCCGGCCGGGAGCGTGCCGCTTGTCAATGACCAGGTGTAGGGCGTGGTGCCGCCTGTGGCGGCAAGCGTTGCGCTGTAGGGTGAGCCGACCTGTCCGTTGGGTAGAGACGTTGTTGTGATGTTCAATGGCGCGGGGCCGGATGCGGCAATCGTCAATGCAAGGCTGACGGACTGGCTCTGGGCCGGGCTGCTGGAATCGGTGAGCTTGAACGTAAGCGCGGTGGCGCTGGCTGTGGCCGTGGGAGTGCCCGTGATTGCGCCGGTGGAGGCATTCAATGACAGGCCGGCCGGGAGCGTGCCGCTGGTCAATAACCAGGTGTAGGGTGTGGTGCCGCCGGTGGCGGCGAGGGTTGCGCTGTAGGGCGAGCCCATTTGGCCGCCGGGCAGCCGTGACGTTGTGATGGCGAGGGGAGCGCTGGATGGACCTGTCTGAGTAACGCTGCCTCCACAGCCGGTGAATGCGCAGGCTGCAACGAGCAGCACAAAGCGGGCCGGAAGATCCAGCGAAGTGATCGGTCGGGAAATAGTGAAGCGGAGACCCTTGAAGATGCGTACAGAGGAAGAAAACGTAGACATGGGCATGAACCCTTCTCGGCAAATTCAAAAAGCGAAGGGGGGAATCTTGCTGACAGCATGCAACGCTATGATCTGACAGCAATTATCCATAAATGCGATGGGATTGGCAATGAAGCAATTAAAAGCAATTAGTGTAATGGAGCCGAGGAGGTGCCGGAGCGCCGGACATGATTGAGCGCCGCTGCATCGGGTCAGGTGTAAGAAAGGGGTTCCATGCGGTCGCGAAGGAGCGTCTGCAGCCTGACGGAGCAGTGAGGATGCCTGGCCCGTTGATCAGCCAGTCGCCGGGTACGCCCGCAATGCAAGACGATTCGACCCGTCAACGAACATTCTCATTTGTGCCATTTGCGTAGGCGGGATTTGCAAAGGAACCTGGCAAAGGTGTCTTTTTCGAGTCGATAGAGGCTTGCGCCGGTTCCTGGGAAACCGGAAGGAAGCCTTGGGCCTGAAGCCAAATGCTGAGAAGTTGCGGCCAGGCATCAATAGGCAGATTCTGTTTCAACATTCCGAAGCCATGACCTCCTTTGTTAAAGACATAGAGTTCTGCAGGGTTATTGGCCCCATGCCATATGTCGACCACGCGTTCGCAGTTGTTTACCGGCGGGACAAATAGATCGTCTTTGGCGCACACGGTGAAAAGCGGGATGTTGCCCGCGGGCGGCTGGAGCGGTTTGGGCGCGAGCGGATAGATCGCCGCGATGAAGTCGGGCCGTGTGGCGGCATCATTGTGGAGCGCCACATCGAGGGCCAGAAATCCCCCGGCGGAGAAGCCAATGATCCCAATGCGGCGGGGCGAGAGGCCCCATTGGACTGCTTGTGAGCGGACGACGCGCATCGCCTGCTGGCCGTCGGAGAGCATGAGCGGCGTCATCTGATGAAGAACAGGATCCATAGCGCCGGGCGTTCTAATGCGGTACCTCATGACGAAGAGGAATGCCGCATTGGTCCGGGTGAGGCGGTACCGAAGGACGAAGGCTGTGATGCCCAGAGAGTTCAGATAGCGTGCCACGTCGGCGCCCTCGTTGTTGATGGAAATGGTGTGAAAGCCGCCGCCGGGACAGATGATCACCGCAGTTCCGTTGGCTTTGTCTCGAGGCGGGAAGTAGGCGGTGAGGGTGGGGTTTACGACGTTGCGAACGACGCGATCGCTGCCTTCGCCGATGGAAGTTTCCTGTTGTGTCCAGTATTCCGAGCCTGGAGGTTTTCCGGGCCAAAGGCGGACGACCTGCGGAGCGGTCGAAGTGGACACGACGGAGGCCGGAGGAATGGCGTGCCTGCTGATGTTATCGGGTGTGCCTCGAAAATAGAGCCACAGAAACAAGAAAGCAATCGCAGCGGAGGAGATTGTCGCGATCAGGATCCATTGAAAGAAACGCCGCCAGCTCATGTTCAAAACGTTGACTCCAGACCGGGCATTCTTCAGAGCGGTCGGTTTGCTGCGGAAGCCTGCAGAAACGGCACGCTTCAGCTTGGATGCAATTGCCGACCGATGGAGGTCCGCAGAAGTCATCACGGACTTGGATGACGGGTATGGCCGAAGGAGATTTCGTTTCTGCAGAAAGTCGAGATTAATTACTCGAGAAAGCCCAAACGGAAAGCACAACGAGTGCGGCGGCAAAGATGATGATGACCGCGTTGAGGTCGAATTGAATGACCCGTTGGCCGGCGTGGATGCGAACGGGCGGAATTCCGTTGGGATCGTGCAAGGTTCCGCCGTAGAGAGTGCGAGTGAACATGGCCAAAAGGAAGGCGGCGAGGGGGCCTGCGATGAGAAGAGCGGCGAGATAAAAGCGCTGGGGCATTGCGGGGGCGGGCCACCAGAGGAGGGCCACTTCGGCGGCGGCGATGAGTGTCTGGGAGAAGGTCTGCCAAACGACGTGAAAGCGGGCGTGGCCGGGCCAGAGGGGATTGGTTGCGTGAGTGCGGTTGAGGTCGATGAAGAGGGGCGCAATGCCTTGCCCGGCCGCGATGGCGGTGAGAAGAGCACGGGCAAGAATAGGCGCGGACATTGAGGCAGTGTAACGCGGGGAAGTGGTCGGGCGGAAAGGGGAGGGATGGAGGCGCGTAAATGGCGGCTTATTCAGCGGCTTGAAATGTTGGGACAGGTTAGAGGCACATTTATGCCGCGCCCCTCGAAGCCGATTTGTGCAATACCTCTTAGAATTTGCGCGACCACTCACGAGGCCAGCGTTCGACGATGACTTTCTTGTCGGTATAAAACTCAATGGCATCGCGGCCTTGGGCGTGCATCACGCCGAAGAAGCTGCCCTTCCATCCAGAAAAGGGAAAGTAGGCCATCGGCGCGGGGACACCGATGTTAATGCCGACGTTGCCGGTGGAGACGGAGTTGCGAAACCTGCGAGCGGATGCGCCCGAAGAGGTGAAGATGGAACTGGCATTGCCATAGGCGGAGCGTTCAATGAGCGCGATAGCTTCGTCGACTGAGTCGGCATGAACGACGGAGAGGACGGGCCCGAAGATCTCCGTTTCCATCAGCGGGCTTGTGGGAGGCAGACCTTCGAGAACGGTGGGCCCGACGAACGTGCCATGGCCGCCGTTGGATTGACCGCGGCCATCGACGATGGGCTTGGCACCGTCGTTCGCTCCCTGGCCGATGAGGGAGATGATGCGGTCGCGGCTCGCGGCGGTAATCACGGGGCCCATCTGGGTGGCGGGATCGAGGCCGTTGCCTACCTTGAGCGCGGCGGCGGCGGAGGCGATCGAGTCGCGGAACCAGCTTTGCGCTTCGCCGATGGTGACGGTGACACTGACGGCGAGACAGCGCTGGCCGGCGCAGCCGAATGCCGAGTCGGCGATGATCTTCGTGGTGGTTTCAGGATCGGCATCGGGCAACACCACGACGTGATTTTTTGCCCCGCCCTGGCACTGCACGCGCTTGCCGCTGGCCGAGCCGCGGGTATAGACATATTTCGCCACCGGCGTGGAGCCGACAAAACTGACGGCGCGGACCAGGGGATGGTCGAGCAGCGCGTCGACGGCCGGCTTGCCACCGTTGACAAGATTGACTATTCCCGGGGGCAGTCCGGTCTGCTGAATGAGTTCGACGAGACGCGCCGCGGAGAAGGGCACGCGGTCGCTCGGCTTGAGCACGACGGTGTTTCCCGTCGCAATGGCGTAGGGCAGGAACCACAGCGGGATCATCAACGGAAAATTGAAGGGCGTGATGATGGCGGCGACGCCCAGCGGTTGGCGGACCATGATTTCGTCGATGCCGGGCGCCACATCTTCAAGCGAGTAGCCTTGCATCAACACCGGGATGCCGCAGGCGACTTCGACATTTTCGATGCCGCGGCGCAGTTCGCCTTTGGACTCGGCCAGGGTCTTGCCGTTTTCGGTGGTCATGAGAGCGGCGAGTTCGTCGAGGTGGTCTTCGAGCAGGGCCTTGAGCTTGAAGAGGTACTGGACGCGATCGACGGCCGGCGTGGAGCGCCAGGAAGCGAAGGCGGCGTGAGCAGCCTGGACCGCGGCGTCCACCTCTGCTACGGAACCGGTCGGGGAGTGACCCAGCGCCTCGCCGGTGGCGGGGTTGAGGAGTTCGAGGCCGGCCGGACTCGTGGGCGCGGTCCAATTGCCGCCGATGAAGTTGCGAACCTCAGGGGAAGTCAGAGTCGCCATAGGAGTTTCAATGTACCGCAGCGAGCGGCTCAAGGGCAGCAGTAAATTGAGCCGAGGAGTTTGATATGGTGGACGGGGCTCGTTCCAGCAGGTCGAACCTGCGCGCAAACCAACTTAATTTCACTGGAGACTGCTCCCATGCCATTCACGCTCCAATACGCCGTTCCGCTTCTCTTGTTGTTGCCTGCCTCGCTCGTCGCGCAGCAGCCTGCGCCGCAACCGGTTCCCCAGCCCACTACTGCGGCCGAGGCGCCTAATCGCGACACCAGTTATATCGACGCGCAGGGGACAGCGCACATCACGCGGGTAGTGCCTGTGCCGCAGGACCTGAGTCCGCAGGCACAACTGGCTCTCGGGCGCCCCGCACCGGATCAGGGCGCACCGGAATCGCTGGCCGACCGGCGCAAGATGACCGACGAATACACGGCGCGTGCGCGCGTGGCCTGGACCCAGTTATGCCCCAACGCCTTGGTTGAGGACACGATGGCCGGAGTTCCGGTTCGCATCGTGACGCCGGATGGGATGCCCGAGAACAATCGCGACAAGGTGCTGCTCAACCTGCATGGGGGTGGATTCAATTCGGATTCGGGCTCGTACACGGAGTCGATTCCGATTGCCGGGTACACGAAGATCAAGGTAGTTGCGGTGCTTTATCGGCTTGCGCCCGAGCATCCCTTTCCGGCGGCGGTAGATGACTCGGTGGCGGTCTATAAGGAGCTTCTGAAGAGCTACAAGCCCGACCATATCGTGATCTACGGGACATCGGCGGGTGCGATTCTGACGGGTGAGGTGGCAGTGAGGTTGAAGCAACTTGGGCTGCCGTTGCCGGCGGCGATGGGCATCTTCAGCGGCATGGGCGACTTTGATCGGACGGGTGATTCGCAGGCCATGTATGCGCTGCGCGGACTCTCGGGTCACCTTGACCCGCCGAAGCCTGGAGCGCAGCTTAACGAGTACGCGGGGAAGACCGATCTCAAGGACCCGGTGCTTTCGCCGATCTATGCGGATTTGCATGGGCTGCCGCCGACGCTTTTCATCACCAGCGGACGCGACCTGCTGCTGAGCGGCACGGCCAACCTGCAACGAGCATTTTTGAACGCGGGCGTGGATGCGCGGCTGGTGATGTTTGATGCATTGCCGCACGCGTTCTGGTACGATCCGCGGTTGCCTGAAGCGATTGAGGCAAACCATATGATGGCGGACTTTTTTGTAAAGCAGTTGGGGAAGTAGTCAGGCGGCGAAGGCTGCCAGCCGCGTGAGTTGCGCTTCGTGCGGCATACAGTGTAGAGGCCCTGAAGTTCATTGCATAAGTTGAGGTCCCTAACTGCAGGTTCTTCGACTCGCTTCGCTCGCTCAGAATGACAGCCCTATTTTTGGCTGCTCAGGATGACACGGGATTTTGATGCGAACTTTAGGGACAGGACAGTAGAGGCTTCTCACCATACCCTGCAGGCATTCTCCGGTTCCATTGGCTGGCCCGCCTTGCAACCGAAGGCCTGGCCGAATTCCGGCATGTTTCTTACGACTCCGAGGGTGCGAAATTTCAGGGGCGAATGGGGATCGGTCTGCGCCAGCACCCGCTCTGTTTCGGGGCGCATTTCACCGCACCAGTTTTGCGCATATCCAAGGAAGAACTGCTGCTGAGGCGTGAATCCATCCTGGGATTTGCTCAAGTCGATGCTCTTTTGCTTTGCGTCGGCTAGAAACGCGATGTAGGCCAAGCGCAGGCCGCCGTTGTCTGCCGTGTTTTCACCCAGTGTCAGCTTGCCATTCAGCTTTACATCTCCGGGAACACTGAATTGTGAGTATTCGGTGACTTCGCAATCCGTCTTCTGATTGAACTGCTTTGCGTCTTCGGCAGTCCACCACTCGGCCAAATTTCCCTTGCCATCAAATTTGCGTCCCTGGTCGTCGAAGCCATGGGTGAGCTCGTGGCCAACGATGGCACCGATGTGTCCATAGTTGGCGGCCTCCGGCGAATTGGGATCGAAAAACGGAGACTGAAGGATTCCCGCAGGAAAATTGATGTCGTTCATGCTGGGGTTGTAGTAGGCGTCTACTGTCGGCGGGCTCATGCCGAATTCGCCCCGGTCGACGGGTTGGCCGATCTTGTTGAACTGTCGATGGTTCTCAAACTCCGCGGCGCGCATAGCGTTCCCCAGGGCGTCCCCGTGGACGACGTTGAGGCTGGAGTAGTCGCGCCACTTGTCGGGATAGCCGATCTTGTTGGCGACGGCGTGCAGCTTCTGTTTGGCTTTGACTCTGGTTTCCGGGCTCATCCATTGGAGCGTATCGAGATCCGCATCCATAGCGGCTTCAATTTCATGGACCATCTGCAGGGTGGCTGCCTTGCTGGCGGGGGGAAACTCCTGTGCAACGTACACCTGGCCCAGAGCTTCGCCAAGTGCTCCGTCGGTGGCTCGCGTGCATCGCTTCCAGCGTGGTTGCTGCTTGGGCTGACCGAATAGAGTCGTGCCGAAGAAGTTGAAACGCTCCTGGTCGATTGCTTCGGGTAATACGGTGCCCGGAGTGGCATTAACGAGCTGCCACACGAGATAAGTCTTGATGGTGTCGAGATCTGTGGACTCGATCAGAGCGTTCATGCCCTTGAAGAAGTCCGGGTAGGTGACATTCAGCTCTGTTACGGGCGGGGTTCCGCTGTCTGCAAGAAGTGTTTTCCAGTCCAGTGAAGGCGCAAGTTTCTGAAGGTCCGCGACCGACACGATGTGATAGATGTTGCTGGGATCTCTTCGCGAGGTTACGTCTAATGAGGCCTTGGCCAAATCCGTTTCAAGTTGCAAAATCTTTTGCGCGTCCGTGGTCGCCTTGGCGTCGGGTTCGCCGAGCAGCTTGAACATGTTTGTGACATGTTGCACATACTGCTCGCGGATCTTTTTGTCTGCATCCCCAGTGCGCAAATAATAATCGCGCTCGGGCAAGCCGAGTCCTGCCTGATCGAGAATCGCGATCTGCCTGCTCGCGTCCTTGAAGTCCTGGAACTCGCCCAACCCCATAAAGGCGGGGACATTGGTGAGTTGGTAATGCGCCAGGAGCGGAGTGAGCTGATCCTTGCTTTTGATTGCGGCAATGCGGTCCAGTTCAGGTTGCAGCGGCTTGAGGCCCTCGCGATTGATGGAATCGGTGTCCATGCAGGAGGCATAGTAGTCGCCGATTTTCTGCTCATTCGCGGTGGGGTTTGCGCCACCCGCTGCCGCTTTCTCGAGAAGGCCGCGCAGGATGGTCTCGTTTGCATCCATCAGTATATCGAAGTTTGCGAAGCTGGCGTGGTCCGGGGGGATGGGATGGAGCTTGCTGAAATTGCCGCATGCGTATTGGAAGAAGTCGACGCAGGGGTCCGCGGTTTTGTCGATGGAGTTCAGGTCAAGTCCCGGCACTCTTGCGGGCGCTTCCGCATTGGAAACTGCGGGGGTTTGCGCGAGTGCTGCGAAGCACGATGATGCGACGAAGAGCAGCGCGACAATGGCGATTCGGAGATTCTTCATTGGTGTTTCTCCCATGGAACTCCTCGAATCAGCGTCTCCTGCGGGCATATGGGGAATGCTCATTCAGCGGAGGACGCGATTGAGATTCAAGGAGCCCAGAAACGATCGTTGGGGGACCTGTAGCCAGCTTGGCCAGACTGACGACATCGTACATGAGGAATTGACGGCCTGGAGCGATTTTTTGCTGCCAGGCCGGGCTTCTGTGACGTTCGGCGTTCTGACGGGGTCGAAGCGCACGGAGAGCGCTTCGTTATCAGTTCCGAATCAGCCGGTGACTGTCAGGACCGGACATTCAGCGTCTGCAATCAGGCGGAACGCTCCGGAAGTACGAGCCTCCAGGCCCAGGTGGGAAGACTTGCGCAGTCCCAACACGAGGAGGTCGATTTTGTGCTCACGAATGTGCCCGATGATCCTGTCGTGCGCATTGCCTTCCTCAACAAAAGTGTGAGGACTGCAGAAATCGCGCGCGTGGGGCGGGACTAACCGGTCGAGCGCATCGTAGTAGGGGTCGAGCATCTCGGTTAACTGCTCGGCATCATTTTTAGAGTGATCGGGAATGACATTCAAGGTGTCAATGTTGCCGCCGGCTTCCTCGGCAAATGCGAGTGCAAACTTGGCCGCGTGGGTACCGGAGGGCGTGAAATCGGTGGCGAACAGAATGCGGCGGAAGGGAAGGGTTCCGGCGGAGACCAGTGGCGCTTTTGGGCCGACGGTGAAACATGGCCAACGGGTGGAGCGCAAGATCTTTTCAGCGGCCGATCCGATGAGTTCGTGTTCGATGGGACCGGAACCGCTCGTTCCCAGCACAATCAGCGAAGGGTCGTGTTGATCAGCAAGAGTCGGGATCACTTCATGCGGATTCCCGTCCAGCAAGATCGGATCGGTTTTGATCGAGGGCGAACTGAGCGTGCCGGCTACCTTGGCGAGCCTTGCCTTCAAATCTTCTCTCTGGCGACTGGCCGTGGCGCGACTCAACTCGACTTCATGAGCAGCCCGCGACAGGAGAAAGGCATGGGCGACCAGGAGCGGGGCTGAAAAGTAATTCGCGAGAAGCCGGGCGTAGCTTCCGGCATTCTGAGAACAAGAAGAAAAATCGGTTGCAAAGACAACCGAACTGACGGCGATTGCCGGTCGTTCGTCAACCATTGACACGTGTCTGCCTCCCTTTCCATCTTAGCCGGTAGCCGCGGATGGTCATCAAGCATGATGCTCTGATGTTTCTTAGGAGTTAGACGTTTGCTGGAATTTCCGTCACCGGGATGTGAAGCGAGGAATTAAAGCGGGAAAACATTTCAAAGGCGGCCGCCACGGCGGTGAGCTCGATGATTTCCTGCGCATCGAAATGTATGCTGACCGCTTCGAAGGCAGCTTCATTGACCGCGTGGCCGGACCGGTGCAGAAGCCCGGCGTAGCGGAAGCCCGCTTTTTCCTTTTCAGTAAAGGGACCGCTTTCGAAGCTGTCTTCCCTGGTTTTATCCTGGAGGCTGGCGATCTGTCCAAATGTAGCGCCGCGCTTCCCCGCCAGGAGCCTGTGCGCACTGACGCAGTATTCGCACTGATTAAGAAAGGCAACGAAAGTAGCAATCAGCTCTTTATACCAGCCGGGCAATGCGCCTTCAGCCATGAGTGGCTTGAGGAAGGCGGTGATGCCAAGGGAAAGCGAGGGGACGTTGGCGAGCGCCTTGAACATGTTGGGTACGACGCCCCGATCCGCGAGCAACTGGTCATAAAGGCCGGCGATTTCGGCAGGGACTTGAGCGCGCTCGAGGAGCGGAACACGAGAACCCAGAGGAGATGCGGTTGTCATGACACCTCCGAAGTCAGTATCCGCAAGTGCAAATCCATAGCGTCTAATGAGCATTTTGTGAATTGAGACCGGCAGGTGAAGCCGGAATCCCCCATGATGGGAGAAACGGGAATTGTGCGTATTTTCCTTTTGGACCGCGATCCAGTTGGCGATTCCGAGTGATCCTGGAGGCGACCTGTTCAGCTGACGCGCGAGAAGGGCAGCCGAGACGTTCCCGTGAGATTATTGCAATGCTATTGTTTAACGAAATCAAACGTGCAGGTGCGGCCTACGATGCCGAGGCCCGCGTCGCGCGTGCCGCTGCCCTGTGTGTCCTGGAACTTTGCCTTGACGTCATAGCTGTACGCCTCGCCTTTATGAGCGAAGACTCCACGCGCGTATTCTCTTGAGACGACGATGCCATTGGCAGACAGCTTGGCGCTGCCGTCCTGTTTGATGGCGCCGTCAAGCGTGTAGTAGCCGGGTTGCCCCGCGATGCCGCGCTCTCCGTGAAAAATGCTGTTTTGAACGACGCTGGGAAACTGCCAGGTATAGCCCTCAGTGCTCCCTTTCGCAGGGCAGGTGAGCTTGGTGAGCCAATTGCCATCGAAGCGTTCGCCTGCAATTAAAAGCCCTGGTAAGAAGACCAGGGCGCACACAACCGTATGCCGGATCGCTTTCAACATACCCTTACCCCCGACGGGCAGAATTTTAGCACCCGGGGACTTGGCAGCGATGTGCGGGCGGGCTTTCTCGACATCGAAGAGCCACGCGGCGATATATCGCTGAAAAGAGGTCAATAAAAACTGATTGACAAGATACACTCTATAAAATAGAGTACTCTTTAAGTTTAGGGACGATCCGGTGAGCGCGGAAAACTCACGGACTGGGAGAAAGGCCAGGGCGATTGCATGAATGTCGACTCGATGACGGTGAGTCCGGTCTCGACGCTGCCCCTTGAAATTGATTCGCTGGTCAAACGATTCGATAAGGTGACGGCGGTGGACGGCGTGTCGCTGGAGCTGCACGCCGGCGAGTGCCTGGGATTGCTGGGGCCCAACGGGGCGGGCAAGAGCACGCTGATCCGCAGCATTGTGGGACGCGTGATTCCAGATTCGGGCCGGGTGGCGGTGTTCGGGTTTCCGGCCGCTTCGGCGGAGGCACGGGCGGCGCTGGGGTGGGTTCCGCAGGAACTGGCTCTCTATCCGCGGCTGACCTGCAAGGAGAATCTGGCTGCGTTTGGCCGGTACCACGGGCTGTACGGAGAGAAGCTGGCACAGGCGGTGGCATGGTGCCTGGATTGGGCTGCGCTGGCAGACCGTTCCAAAGAATTGGCAAAAAATCTCTCGGGCGGGATGAGGCGGCGACTCAACATGGCGGCGGGCATCATTCACAGGCCCAGGGTGGTGCTGATGGATGAGCCGACGGTGGGTGTGGACCCGCAGTCGCGCAACCGCATCTTTGAAATGATCGAAACGCTGCGCGCCGAGGGTACAGCAATCATCTACACCACGCACTATATGGAAGAGGCGGAGCGGTTGTGCGATCGCGTTTCGATTATCGACCACGGACGGATTATCGCGTCGGGCACAAATGCAGAACTAGTGCGCAACGCATTCGCCTCGCGGAGCCAGGTGCTGGCGCGGTTTGACGGACCGGTGAGTGCGATCAACGCGTGGGCAGAACGGCACGGCGGGCGAATGGTTGATTCAACCGCGGAGCTGACCATCGAGCATTCAACCCAGATTGCAGAGCTGCTGGATGATGCAGCCAGGGCCGGGTTGGCGCTGGTGGATGTCTCATTGCGCCGGCCGAACCTGGAGTCGGTTTTCCTGAGCCTTACAGGAAGGGAGTTACGCGATTGATTTTCAATATTGTCCGAACCGCTCTGATTGCGCTGCGCCGCGACCGCGCCTCGCTGGCGTTGAGTTTTATATTGCCGGTGGTGTTCTTCAGCATCTTTGCTGTCATTTTTGGGGGCCAGCACGATGCGACGCCCAAGATCAACCTGATCATTGTGGATGAAGACGAGAGCCAGGCATCGCACGATCTTGTGAAAGGGCTGGAACGCGAAAGCTCCCTGGTGATCAGCACGCGGCCTGCGTCGAAGAGCAAGGCGGCGCCGCCGCTCCCGGAGTACACGGCCGCCACTGCGGAGGCCGCGGTGAAGGCCGGCGATGTGCCGGTAGCGTTGATTATTCCGCACGGTTTTGGCGAGCATCCGATTTCTTTCGGGCCCGGAGAGGCAGGCACTTCGATTCAACTGCTGAACGACGCGAGCGACACGATTGCCCCGCAGATGGTGATGGGTCTGCTGCAGAAAGCGGCGATGACCGCGATGCCCGCGACGATGGCAGAGCAGGGAATGAAGTACACCGATGAGTACATTGGCGGGCTCACGCCCGAGCAACGCAAGCTGATGGACGCGAACCTCGACAAGCTGAGGAAACTTGAGAGTTCAGGCGCGTTAAACGGGGGGAGCAGCACAGGGAGTGGATTCAATAACGGGATCATCGGCGTCACGTCGCGCGCCGTGGTGGGAGAGAACAAGAAGAATCCCATGGTGTCGTTTTATGCGGCTGCGATCGGCGTGATGTTTCTGCTGTTCACGGCCAGCGGCTCGGCGGGGTCGCTGCTGGATGAAGCCGAAAGCGGCACGCTGGACCGCGTGCTCAGCTCGCGCGTGACGATGACGAAATTGCTTGCAGGCAAGGTGGCGTTCAACACGCTGCTGGCATTTGCGCAACTGGCGGTGATGTTTCTGTGGGCCTGGGCTGTGTTCAAGCTCGACCTGTTTACGCATATCCCGGGAGTTGTGGTGATGGGGCTTTGCACGGCTTTTGCGGTGGCCGGCTTTGGCATTCTGCTGGCCAGCATTTGCCACACGCGGGCGCAGCTGGGCGCGCTGTCGACGCTGTTGATCCTGGTGATGTCGTCGGTGGGAGGAAGCATGTTTCCTCGCTTTCTGATGCCGGTGGCGATGCAGAAGGCTGGCTTGTTCACGATCAATGCATGGGCGATTGACGGGTTCACGAAAGTGTTCTGGCGCGATCTGCCGGTGCAGGATCTGTGGCAGCAGGTGAGTGTTCTGCTGGCCGTGGGGATTGGGCTGTTCGTTATTGCGCGCCGCATCGCACGACGCTGGGAATGCGCGTGATGACAAGAGGAATGACAGGAGAAGCCTTATGACGGGAAGCATGGAAGAGCAGGAACTGAAGGACCGGCTGAGCTTGATTGAAAGCATGATTTTCGAGGGCCGGAGATCGACGGAGAACTGGGGCTGGATGTTCGTGTACTGGGGTGTCGCCTACTACATCGCCATTGCCTGGGCGACATGGGGCCATAGCTCGCTGGCGTGGCCGGTCACGATGATTGTGGCATCGCTGCTGTCGGGAGTTGTTGCCTCGCGAAGAGGACAGAGGAACCCCGAAACCACGATGGGGCGCGCAATCGGCGCTGTGTGGATCGGGATGGGCATTTCCTTGTTTCTCGTTCTGATGTCACTCGGGTTCAGTGGACGATACGAGCCGCATGTATTCATCGCGATTATCGGGGCCATGCTGGGAGGAGCGAATGCGACTTCAAGCATCATTTTGAAATGGAAGATGCAGTTTGGGTGTGCGGTGGTGTGGTGGGCGGCGGCTATTGTGGGCTGCTTTGGCAAGGAGAGCCAGGGCTCGATCGCATTTCTGGTGGCCATTTTTGTTTGCCAGATTCTGTTTGGGATTTATGGAATGATTGGGAAATCGCACAAGCGCAGAGCCCATCCTGAAAGCGCGGCCCATGCCTGAGTTACCCGAACTGAATCCTGTGATTCACGGAAAGCTGCGGCTGGCGTTGCTGTCTTTGCTGTCAGGCGTGGAAGAGGCGGAGTTTACGTGGCTGCGCTCGAAGACCGGCTCGACGGACGGCAATCTGGGCGCGCAGTTGATGAAGTTGGAAGAAGCGGGATATGTGGCGGTCGAAAAGAAATTTGTGCAGCGCAAGCCGCAGACTCTTTATCGCATGACCGATGCAGGGCGCGGGGCGCTGACCGGGTATGTGCAGGCGCTGAAACAGCTGCTGGGCGCGGCGATCGGGACGTGACGGTGGGCAGGGAACAGGGAACAGTGGGTCAGTGGTACCCATTGGGGTAACCATCTTGGTGGTCTGGACCAGTTAGATCTCTGACATTTTGAACCGTGACATTCCTGCCACTGCCCAACTGAGGATGCGGCGCTCCAATCTCTCCTGTTATTTGTCTACTCCTTATGGTGCGCCAACCGGGCCTAATTATCTGCAATCGATTGACGAGAAAGATTGTGATGCGTCTGACCTTGCCCGGATGGCACCGCCGCACTATTCACCAAGAGGAGAATCCCGCCTTTTATCCTGCTGAAAAAGGTTGCATTCAGAACCAGCAAGTTAGCGCCGCTTTGCGGCTTAGCAAGTCAGCAGGCCAGCGACTTACATCCGGTTCTCGCGCAGATCAGTGTGTCGAGACTCCCGCACCGGTGTGAAGGCTGCTGCGGACGCGCTGCATGATGCCGAGATAGTAGGCAAGGTTGTGAATGGAGTTGAGAGTGCCGGCGAGGGGCTCGCCGCACTGCATGAGGTGGCGCAAATAGGCTCGCGAGTAGCGGCGACAAACCATGCATTCGCAGGCGGGGTCGGGGGGATTCTGGTCTTCGGCGTATTTTTTGCTTTTGATGTTCATGCGGCCTTCGCTGGTGAAGAGGAGGCCGTGACGCGCGGCGCGGGTGGGCAGTACGCAATCCATCATGTCGACGCCGAGGCGGGCGTACTGCTCAATCTCATCGGGGTAGCCGACGCCCATCACGTAACGGGGCTTGTCGACGGGTAGCAGCGGCAAGACTTCGGCAATCATTTCAAGGGTTAGATGACGGGGTTCGCCAACGCTGAGGCCGCCGATGGCGTAGCCGTCGAACTCCATTTCGATGAGGCGCTCGGCGGATTCACGGCGCAGGTCGGTGTAGGTACCGCCTTGCACGATGCCGAATAGACTTTGCGTGCGGCCTTCTAATTCGTCGTGCCAGACCACCTCGTCTTGGTGAGCGCGGAAGTGGTCGAGCGAGCGGCGTGCCCAGCCCATGGTGAGACGAAGGCTCTCTTCGGCGCGAGCGCGGTCGGCTGGATATTCAGTGCACTCGTCAAAGGCCATGGCGATGTCGGCGCCGAGCGCGATCTGCACGTCCATGGAGTGCTCCGGGGTGAAGAAGTGGCTGCTGCCGTCGAGGTGCGAACGGAAGCGGACGCCTTCGTCGGTGACCTTGCGCAGTTGAGTGAGACTGTAGACCTGAAATCCACCGGAGTCGGTGAGCAAGGCACGGGGCCAGCTCATGAAGCGATGGAGGCCGCCCATGCGGCGAATGGCTTCGTGGCCGGGGCGCAGGTAGAGGTGATAGGTGTTTCCGAGGATGATCTGTGCGTTAAGGGACTCGAGGGTGTCCTGGGGTACGGCCTTGACCGTGCCGGCGGTGCCGACGGGCATGAAGACGGGAGTCTCGACGGTCTGATGAGGCAGATGAAGTTGGCCGCGGCGGCCGCCGGCAGCGGTTTCCGCAAGAATTTGGAATTGGAGGCTCACCAGAGGATTCTATCGGGACGGGTGAGGGCAGTTGGGGGGTCCTCTCAAAATGCGCGGATTGAGATTTGTGGTTTCCCACCCTTGAATCGCAAAACGATTCAAGGACGGGGCACCCTGGCTCGTCGGCTCCCTGGTTTGGGTTCGCTGTTTCCCACGTCCCAAAATCGGGACCTCCACCCCATGGACGAAGACCTGTCCATGGGGTGGAGGTTGACGCGTTGCTATACGTTCACCGGAGAACTGGTCTATTGAGCAGACTCGCCGAGGCGGAAGAGAAAGCCGACTCGTGCGGCGCGCGGAGAAGCCAGCGTGGTGGTAGGCGTCTTGCCGACCTCGATGTCGCGGTCGAAGAGGTTTTCGCCTGTGGCGAAGAGTTGCAGACGCTTTCCGAAATCGTGCGAGGCGTAGGCATCGAGGAGGAAGTAGCTGTGCAGCAGGTAGGTGTTGGCATCGTCGTCGTACTGACGTCCGCTGAGACGGGATTGCAGGCTGAACAGGCCGAGACGAGGGCGGAATGCGCGCAGGTTCAGGGTTGCCATGTTGCGCGCCACTTCGGGAATCCAATTACCCAGGTCCTGGGTGCCCTTGGAAACGGTCGCGTGGGCGTACTGGTATCCGCCATCGATGGAGAGCCACCGCTGCGGCGCAAGTTCGAAGTCGAGGGCCACGCCACGGCTTTCGATCTGGCCGAGATTCTCCCGCATCAGGAGGATGGGGGAGGATGTTGGATTGATGGTGAGAGCGGCGATGGGGCGGTTGACCTGAGTGAGAAAGTAGCTGGAGCGAATGGTGCCCCAATGCCACTCCGTCGACACGCCTGTTTCCCAACCGGTGGCGCGTTCGCTGAGCAGATTGAAGTTTGGCTTGGTGAGCATGTTGCCCACCTGGGTGGTGCGGTAGAGCTCGTTGGGTGAAGGCGCGCGAAAGGCGCGGAAGCCGGAAGCCGAGACCGCCCAGTGCTCAAGGAATTTGCGCGAAAGGCCCATGCGGGGATCGAAGACATGCTGGCTGAATTGCGAAGGCTGGGGCAAGGAGGGGGTCCACGCGGATCCTTTAAAGAGGAGCTGCTGGCCGTCGAAGTTCCGAAACCAATCCATGCGCGCGGAAGCGGTCAGAGTCCAGCCTCTGCGGAGCCACATGGCTTCGCCGTAGACGCCGGTGTCGCGCTGGTGATCGTGGAGGTTGGTCAGAGCGGCCGTCGATCCAGAGGTCTGTTCGCGGTCCCACACGCGCACATCGTGGGTGCCGGCGCCGGCGACGAAGAGCAGACCCGCGCCGAGCGGCTGGCTCCAATGGGCCACGGCGCCAAGTTCGTTCTCTGGTGATAGCGAAAAGCGGGTGGGCGATTCGCCGCAGCGATAGGCGCAGGTGGGATTAGCGACGGTTGGCGTGTTGGAGATGTTCGAGAAGACCTGGCGGAAGTGCTCGGTGGAACCGTAAAGGCGCGTAACGAGGGTGCCGTTGTGCGGTCCCTGCCAGTCGCCTCCGGTTGCGTAGCGCCAGATGCGGCTGCCGTTGGTTTGGTCGGGAGTGCCGTTGCTGCGGGCGTCGTTGTAGCCGCTGCCGCGCACAAAGAGGCGCAAAGGTCCGCTGTCGTGCTCTGCCAGTAGAACGCCGTTTTGACTATGGACGTTGCTTGCGATATCGACGGGCCCGCGCTGCCAGGGAGCTTCCTGGATGTAGCCGTCGGTTCCGATAATGCCTCCGGCGGCCAGCACGCCCCACGGGCCCTCCCTGGCCTGAAGCCGGAGGGCGTTTTCGTAGGTACCTTCGGACCCTCCACTGCTCTTCAATTCAGCAAAATCGGAGGTGGGCCGCGCCGGTATCAGATTGACGACGCCGCCGATGGCGCTCGATCCATAGAGATCGCTGGCGCCGCCACGTACGAGCTCAACGCTTTTCAACGACAGCTCCGGCTGTTCCTGCCAGCGAATCCAACCGGCGAAGGGATCGTTGAGGGGCACGTCGTCTTCGGTGACCAAGGTGCGGCTGGCGGCGGTGGAACCCAGACCGCGGAGGCTGAGTCCCTGTGAAGAGGGGTTGGCCGCGAGAGAAGAGGATCGCCGGTAGAGTTGCACCCCGGGAAGCTGACGCAGTTTCTCGTCCAGGGTGATGGCGGCCGTGGAGTTCAAGGTGGCTTCTGAAAGAAGCCGCGTGGTCACAGGGCTTTCGAGCATGCCCAAAGGGGTGCGGTAGGCGGTGACGGTCACTTCTTCGATGCCGCCTGCAGGTTCAAGTCGGAGGGTTGCGTTGCTCGTGATCAGGAACGACTTCGGCGCAAATCCCTCGGCAGTCACCTGGAGGCGGCAGGGAGCGGCGCAGGGAACGGTCAGATGACCGGTCGCATCGGTGCGTCCCAGCGGTTGACCGGCGAGATCGGTGACGGTGGCACCGGGCACTGCGGCACTGCGGCTGTCCTCGACCGTGACGGTGACGGGGGCCGCGGATTGTGCATCAAGCAGGACCGGGGAGAGTATTGCCCCGATCAGCGCCAGTACGCCAACCGTCATTGTGCAACTTGAACACCGCATGAGATTTGCTTTCGGAACCAGGGAATAGATCGTGTAGCAATTGTGACACGGTTCGCCCGCTCCTGGGGTCTGCAATCTGTGGGGCGATTTCAGCTAAAGGGATGAGGACAAAAGCGCGCTCGGCGAGCCGCGGGTGGGGAATCTCAAGGCCCGGTTCGCGGAGGATGAGGTCATCGAACAGCAAGATGTCGAGGTCAAGGGTGCGCGGCCCGTTGACGAAGCCGGCGGAACGGTCGCGGCCGAACTCTTTTTCGATGGCCATGAGACGACTAAGCAACGCGTGCGGAGCCAGGTTTGTTTCGAGGGCGACGGCGGCGTTGACGAAGCGCGGCTGCTCGGCAAATCCCACCGGCTCGGTGCTGTAGAGCGAGGAGCGCGCGGCAACTTGGCCGAACGATTGAAGGCGCAAAGCGGCGGCGGCGAGCGTCGACTCCGGCGGTCCCCCCCAACTGGCTACGTTGCCGCCTATTCCGATGTAGGCCGTGTGCATCTTCTCAAGGGTATCGCGCGGAGGATTGATGTGCGAGCGATTGGAGAGGCGCTAATCCTCGCGCAGGGCTTGCATGGGCTGAATTGAGGCTGCCTTGTGCGCGGGAATGAAAGCCGCGGCCATGCCAATCAACGACAGCGCCGCAGCAGTGGCTACATATGTCCACGCATCCAGGGGCTGCACTTGGTAGAGAAAGCTCTTGACTAGCCGCCCCGACGCAAACGCAAGAACGAGGCCAACGCCGAGCCCGGCACCCACGAGAATACAACCCTGCCGGAGGATGAGCTGCGCGACGCTCTGCCGGGTTGCGCCCAGCGCCATGCGTACGCCGATTTCACGGCGGCGGTAACTCACCAACTGCGACAGGACACCATAGAGCCCGGCAAACACCATGGCAATCGCGAGCCCTGCAAACGAGCTCACGAGATAGAGTCCCAATCTTTGGCTGAAGGTGTTTTGGTCAACGGTTTCCTGCATCGTTTGAAAGTTATCCAGCGCGAATCCGGGAGCGGCCTGGTGAAAGACGGAACGCATCTCCGCCGCCACTGGAATGTTGCCATGCGTCTTGACGACAAAGCTGACCACAGTTTTCAAAAGCGCCTGATAAAACAGGGAGGTGGTTGGAACCTGTTGGTGCGGCAGCAGAATAAGCGGCTGCACATCGCCGCCGATGTGATCCACCTGGTCGCCCAGGATGCCGACGATGGTAAGTGGCTTGATCATGCCGGTGTCTTTGCCGCCCAGGTTGATCTGCTTCCCGATGGGGTCTTTGCCCGCAAAGTATTTTCTGGCCAGGGTTTCGTTGATCACGACTACGGGCGGCGCGGACGCGACATCTCCGTCGCCAATCATGCGTCCCCGGATGACCGGGGTGCCCAGGGTTCTAGCGTAGTCTCCACTGGCCGCGGATACGCGCGCGTCCGGCGTATTGGCCGGATCTTTCGGCTGGCCGAGGATATCGAAATTTGAAGTGACGCCCATGCCGCCCAACGGTGGCGAGGTGACGAGCGCGGCGTTTTCAACGCCGGGCACCTGGCGCATGCGGTCGAGCACGGGCTGGTAGACAAGCGCAGCCACGGAGACCGGTGCATTCTCCGTGTCCTCTGAAACCGTCATGCCTGAAAAACCAGCCGCATCCGCGGGCATCGCACCGAAAGTGGTTAGGTGCTCTGTAGCAAAGCCAAGCCGCGCCTGTTCCAGGTTCCAAAGAGTGTGAAACAACAGACCGGATCCGACCAGCAGCAGCGTGGAAAGCGCGACCTCGCCGGCAACCAAGGCGCCACTCACCTTTCCGCTGACTGAGCGGGAGCCGATGCCGCGCGAAGCGGTCTGCAGAGCCGCCTGCGGATTGGCGCGCGCTACGAGCAATGCGGGCAGCAGAGACGAGAGCACTGTGGTGAGGATCGCAATCCCTGCCAGTACCAAGACCACTGTCCAGTGAAGCGCAATCGAATCGGCGCGGGGGATAGTTCCGTCAGGCAGCTTGCGAATGGCCAGCATGGCAAGTTGGGCAAAGGCCACACCCACCCCGCAACCGAGCAGGCTCAGCGCCATTCCTTCTGACAGCATTTGTTGCACGAGCCGCAGCCGCCCCGCGCCCAGCGCTGCGCGAACTGCGAACTCCTGCTGGCGGCCGAGGCAGCGTGCGATGAGCAGGTTGGAGACATTGGCGCAGGCGATCAAGAGCACCAATGCCAAGGCGCCGAACAGTGCATAGAGAACGGGCCGCACCGGACCGGTCAACACTTCCTGATAAGCGGTGGCGCGAAAGGTCGTGGCATTGTCATCCTTTGTTCGCGGAATATGCGCCGCGATTGAATCCAACTCGAGCTGGGCCTGCCGGACGCTGACCCCTTCACGAAGATCGCCCACCACGTTGAAGAAGTGATAGCCGCGATCCTTCAGCATTTCTCCCGTCGGCTGCAAGGGGAGCCACACACCCTTCTGTAGATCCGGTCCCATTTCTTCAGGAAAGTGGAAGGTGCCGCGCATCACGCCAACGACGGTGTGAGCCGTGCCGCCAATCTTCACTGTCTGCCCTACAATGTTCGGATCGGCATGAAAACTCTGGCGCCATAAACTTTCCGACAGCAGCACGGCGGCCGGGCCGCCAGGCTGACCTTCCGCTTCATTGAATGTACGGCCAAGCAACGGCCGTGCGCCCAGCATTGAAAACAGGTTGGGCGTCACACGCGGCGCGACCACGCTTTGCGAGCCATCCCGGCTTTCAAGTACGCTCACGTCTGCTGAATAACCGGCAGCATCGGCCAGCAGCTTCGATTGGGCGCGGACGTCACGATAGTTCAACCACGATGTGGATCCGAAACTGGGTTTGTCGCTTCCAAGCCCGATGAAGATCAAGCGGTCAGGGTTTGCATAAGGCAGAGGCCGCAGCAGCACGTTCTCGATCACTGTGAAGATCGCGGTTGTTGCACCCACGCCAAGAGCGAGTGTGAGAATGGCGAGCAGCGCCAACCCCGGAGTCTTTTGTAGTTGCCGAACGGCAAAACGTAAGTCGTAGAACAACATCTGCATTCTGACCTCCAGGGCGCAACCGTGTGGGGATCTTGTTGCACTTCGGTTGCCTTAATGCTCTCAGGCTAACCTCCCTCTTCTCAAGCGGATTCTTGTTTTTTGCGCAATTGGAGAAGCGATTGCCCCTGTCCGAAAGTGAAAGGACCTGCTCAAGAGTGAACTGCAACCTCGATCCTGCAGGCCCGGCTTGAGTGCGACCTCCAGGGTCCAGGGGTCGCGCTTTCTGGTAGCATCCTCTTCGGAGAACTTTTCAGGATGGACGCATTGAATAACGCGGGACTTGGCGCCCGCCGCAACGAAGACATTGCCCTCGATCTGCTGAAATTTGTGGCCGGGACAGCCGGTGTAGGACGCCCTGCCGGGCCTTCGACCGGCTTCAGTGGAGCCGGCGCGGCCAAGCCGGAAGAGTACGTGGCTCAATTGCTGGAACTCTACAGCCGCTGCCTGAAAGCTGTGGAAGGCAAAGGGGCTTGAGCGCGGCGGGCGCACCCACTCTGCGGGTCGCCGTAGCAGGGGCCGGAGCCTTTGGCCGCAATCATCTGCGTGTCTATCGGGAACTGGAAGCGGCAGACGCCGGCGTTGCGCTGGTTGCGGCTGTCGAACCAGATGCAGCGCGTGCCGCGGCCGTTGTAGAAAGCTATGCGATTCCTGTTTTCTCGACAACAGATGAGTTATTGCGGGCTGGACTCAAGCTCGATGCGGCTAGTGTCGCGGTTCCCACGGTGCATCATCACCAGGTCGCTTGTGCGCTGCTGGATGCGGGCGTGGATTTGCTGGTGGAGAAGCCACTGGCGGCCACGTTGGCCGAAGCGGATGAACTGCTGGCACTGGCAGCCAAAGAAAAGCGCATTCTGCAGCCCGGGCACCTGGAGCGCTTCAATCCTGCGGTGCTGGCCGTGCAGCCACAACTGCGCCGGCCCATGTTTTTTGAGGCTCACCGGCTTTCAGTGTTCACGCCGCGCTCGCTCGATGTGGACGTGGTGCTGGACCTGATGATTCACGACCTGGATATTGTGCTCGTGTTCGCGCATTCGCCGGTGCGTGAAGTGCGGGCGGTGGGATTGCCGATTCTGTCGCCCAAGGTCGACATCGCCAATGTGCGCGTGGAGTTTGAGTCAGGCTGCGTGGCCAACTTTACGGCTTCGCGCGTGTCGACGGAGCGGGTGCGCAAGCTGCGCTTCTTTGAGCCGCGGCGGTATGTTTCGATTGATTACGCGCGGCGTGATTTGCTGGTAATTCGGCTGGATGGCAGCGTTCCGGCGGAGATTGCGGCCGCCATCGCGGAAGGCAGAATCGATGCGGCCGCGTTGGCTCAGCTTGCGGCGGCGGGCACGAGTTCGGGGCCCGGGCCGGGACTGTCGTTCGTGAAGCCGACGGTTACACCGGGCGAGCCGCTGCGGCTGGAGATTGAGTCGTTTCTGGATTCGGTGCGCACGCGCCGTGAGCCGCTAGTGACAGGACGCCAGGGCCGGGACGCGCTGGCGCTGGCGCTGGAGATTCAGGCGTCGATGGCGGCTCATGCCGAACGCGCCGGGCTGCAGGATTTCTTCGAGCCCGGCGCTTAACCACCTGCGGTGGGGCCGACTTTGCCACCTGCGGTGGGGCCAACTCTGCGACCTGCGGCCAACTCGGTTGCTGATGTGGAACTGGCCTCAAGCAATCCCGAGCACGTGGTTCACGAAGCCGACGATGTACTTCCACAGCAGGTAGTAGCCCGCGAGCGCTACAAGAAATGCAGGCGCGATCCAAAGATAGGGAAAGTACAAGGCGTGGAACCAGGTCACTCCGCGGGGACCAAGTGCGAGGATCCCGAGGCAAGTGGCGACCGCGGCGCCTGTGGGCATCAACAGCAGGGGCAGCAGCGCCCCATGAAGGCCGATGGGCAGATGGGTGCGCGGGCGAGAGCCGATCCAGAGCATGTTCCACAGAGCCCAGAGGGACGGCACCAGCGCCATGGGAAAGACCAGTCCGCGCTCGATCGGGAACGGCAACTGTAGCCCAAGGCGGAGCACGACGAACCCCGCAAGCATAAGCGGGAGGACTAGCGTAGGCACAAAAGCGCCGGCCAGAAACGCGCGTAGATATGGATGAGTGTTCATGGGAATCTCACTTTCTGCGAGCTGCGGCCCGCGAGTCTAGAGGTAATAGAGAAGCACGGGAATCGACGCCGGAACGAAAACGGTGAAGGCTACGAGGCCGCCGGCCAACGCCCAATCGAACCATACCCAACGGCGGGACTTCGCGCGTTCATCGTCGAGCCGGCGGAGAAACGCGGGCCACAGATCGCGGGTTGGTTCTGGGTCTGCGACGCGCGGCAGCGCTTGCTTGAGCAGTTGCTTCATGCGGTCTTCATCGTGTGCATTCATGGTGTGATCCCCTGTTGTTCCAAATCTTTCCTGAGTAAGCGAAGGGCGCGAAAGACGCGCACTTTGACGGCCGCGACGGAGATGCCGAGCGCTTCCGCGACTTGCTTGTGCGGGAGTTCTTCGACAATCGCTAGGATGGCCGCGATACGCAATTTAGGCGGCAGCCTGCGGAAGGCCAGCGCCGTCTTACTGCGGATCTCGGCTGAAATCGCCGGGTCGGCGTCTAGCGGTGCGGCGAGTTCAGCAGAAAACTCGATTTCGTGCCGTTGCGTCCGAAGCCAATCGAGCGCTGCATGAGTTGCAATCGTGCGTGCCCAACCTTCAAAGCCGCGCGCAGGATCGAAGCGGGCGTGAGCGCGGTAGATGCACCAGAAGGTCTCCACGGTCAGGTCCTCGGCTGCCGCTGAATTGCGGACGATGCGGAAGAGCCAACCGTAGACGGCGCGCTGATGCAAGCGGAAGAGCGTCTCGAATGCGGTCTCGAAGGTTTCGGCGTGGCCTTGCCGGAAATCCTCGAGTACGCAACTCGCGCAGTCCGGCATCGCCTTTTCCCCCTTCTGTCGGTTCTTACTCCTTCGCCAACAAAAAGGTTACAAGCAAACATGGGCACGGCGATCAGCAAAGACGATTGAAGGGTTAAGGAGGTGGGCTCGATGTCGGCAACAGGTTATCAAAATAAAGCGATTTTCCAATAGGTAGGGCTCGATTGTTAGGGTGCTTGACAGGGGTTTCCTCCGGCTTTATGGTTGGCACCCGGAGAGCAGGCCTCAATTGCTGCTGCATTGAAATGCACGGGATAGTCAGGTCTGCCGATGAGGGGTGAGATGAGAAGTTTTGGATTTCGAATGGTTGCGGTGGCATTGGCATGCTGCGGACTAACGTGGGCGGCATGGGGACAGCAAACGCTGAAGCCTGCGGACACAAAACCCGCATATATGGATACGGCCCTGCCGTCTGAGCAACGTGCAGCCGACCTGGTGCACAGGATGACGCTCGAAGAGAAGGCAAGCCAGCTGGTGAACCAGGCGCGCGCCATTCCACGGCTTAACGTGCCGGCCTATGACTGGTGGAGCGAATCGCTGCACGGCGTGGCCGTGAACGGGACCACGGAGTTTCCTGAGCCAATTGGACTCGGTGCCACCTTCGATACGGCGGCGATTCACCAGATGGCTATCACCATCAGCACCGAAGCACGCATCAAGCACGCGCAGGACGTGCGTGCGGGGCACAGCAACATCTTCGAGGGGTTGGATTTTTGGGCGCCTAACATTAATATCTTTCGCGATCCCCGCTGGGGGCGCGGCCAGGAGACTTACGGCGAAGATCCGTTCCTGACGGGGCGGATGGCGGTGGCGTTCGTAACCGGAATGCAAGGCGACAATCCTCGCTATTACCGCGTGATTTCAACGCCCAAGCATTTCGCGGTGCACAGCGGACCGGAGCCCACGCGCCACACAGCCGATGTAATCGTAAGCAAGCACGACGAGTTGGACACGTATCTGCCTGCGTTTCGCGCCGCTGTGACTGAGGGCAACGCGGATTCCGTGATGTGCGCCTATAACAGCATCAATGGGGAACCTGCCTGTGCCAATGAGTTCCTGTTGCAGGATCAACTGCGCGGCAAATGGCGCTTCAATGGCTACGTCGTGTCCGATTGCGGCGCCGTCATCGATATTCATCAGGGTCATCAATTCAAACCAACGCAGCCCGAGGCGTCGGCCATCAGCCTGCAGCGCGGCATGGATAATGAATGCGTCGACTTTACCTTGAAGGTTAACGACGATCACGATTACAAGCCTTATCTCGATGCCGTCAAGCAGGGCTACCTGAAGGAGAGTGACATCGACGTCGCGGTCACCCGCCTCTTTACCGCGCGCATGAAGCTCGGCATGTTCGATCCGCCAGAGATGGTGCCTTACACGAAGATCGACGAGAGCCTTCTCGACAGCGCGCAATATCGCGCGATGGCACGCAAGATTGCCAACGAGTCGATGGTGCTGCTGAAGAATGATGGCGTGCTGCCACTGAAGACTGCAGGGGTCAAGATCGCTGTTGTTGGGCCGCTTGCGGATCAGACCAAGGTGCTGCTTGGCAACTATAACGGCATTCCGACGCACACGGTTTCGATTCTTGAAGGATTACGAAAAGAATTTGCGGGAGCCAGCATACAGTATGTTGCGGGCACGCAGTTCCTCGGCAAGGACGCCGAGCCGGTGCCGGCCTCCGCGCTTTCGATCGATGGAAAACCCGGAGTCAAAGTCAGCTACTCGCGCATCGACATGACCAATATGAACCGCCCAGTTGTGTCGGCTCCGCTGCTCACTCGTGCCGAGCAAAGCATCAGCGAAGACAATGTGGCGCTGCCCACCGAAGTTGCCAGCGTGAGGCCGCTCTCGGTCATGTTCCAGACCAGCATCACCGCTCCCGAAACCGGCGAGTACAATCTCGGCGCTCGTGGCGCCAGCGAGTTTCGAGTCAAATTGAACGGCAAGGACGTCACCTCCGGGTGGGGGGGTGTCAACCTGGGGCACGTGCAATTGGAAGCGGGCAAGGCGGAACAGCTCGAAGTCCAGTGCAGACCCGGTGACAGCAAGACGCTCAGCATCCAACTGCTCTGGTCGAAGGTTGATCTCAAGCCGCAGCCGGCTGCAATCGACGCAGCAAAAAATGCTGACGTGGTTGTGGCCGTTGTCGGCATCACCAGCGAACTTGAAGGCGAGGAGATGCCGGTCAACGAGCCCGGCTTCAAGGGCGGCGACCGCACCAGTCTCGACCTGCCGAAGCCCGAAGAGGATCTGTTGGAGGCCGTCGCCGCTACCGGCAAGCCGCTGGTGGTAGTGCTTACCAACGGAAGCGCCCTGGGCGTGAATTGGGCCAAGGAGCACGCTAACGCAGTTCTCGACGCGTGGTATCCCGGCGAAGAAGGCGGCGCAGCGGTGGCGGAGACTCTCTCCGGCCGCAACAATCCAGGTGGAAAACTGCCGGTCACGTTTTACACGGATGTGAGTCAACTGCCGCCCTTTGAGGATTACGCGATGAAGGGCCGTACCTATCGCTACTTTGAAGGGACGCCGCTCTATCCTTTTGGATATGGATTGAGTTACACGACCTTCTCCTTCGGCGGACTTACCGTGCCGAAGGAAGCAGTCAATGCCGGCGACCCAGTTACGGTCGAAGTTAGCGTGAAGAATACGGGAAGCGTGGCGGGTGACGAGGTGGCGGAACTCTATCTCAGTTTCCCCAATCAGCCGGGTGCGCCACTGCGTGCGTTGCGTGCGTTCCAGCGTGTTCATCTTGATGCGGGCGGCTCGCAGAATGTGCGGTTCGAACTGAAGCCACGCGATCTGAGCATGGTGTCCGAAGCGGGTGAGCCCATCATTGTGGAAGGTGACTACACCGTGTCAGTGGGGGGCGGGCAACCGGGAACCTCGGCGCAGGTGCTCTCGAAGAAGTTTCACATGGATGGGATGAAGACGCTGCCCGAATAACTACAGCAACATAAAAACCAAGGGCGCTTCCACATGTCGGGAGCGCCCATCTTATCAAGAACGATCTATTCAGTGGGAAAGATTTGCCGGTTCAGCCATGATCTGCCGCATTTTGAGATACACGGCATTGGTCCAGCCGAAACCGATTTCGTTGGTGGTGTAGCCGGCGCTCACATGCACGTTGGCGTTGCCCTCGACCACGTTGTATTTTTCGCGGATGGTGCCGTCCCTTGCGAAGCCTTTGTCCACCGTGTCGTTCCATTTGTGGGCGATGCGCTGCGCATCCGCGCGATAGCCGGCGGCATCGAGGCCGGCGTCGGCGATCCAGTTAGTGGGCGCCCATCCGAAAGGCTCATCCCACTGCATTCCACTGCTGAAGTTACTCATGGATAACCCGCCGGGGCGTTCGAATAAGTTGAGTTTGGCAACCATCTGCGTGGCTTCTTCACGGGAAGCGACACCGGCCCATAGCGGGTATAGGGACGCAATATAGGCATAACTCGATGGCTTGCGGTGGATGAAATCGTAGTCGCCGAAAACACCTGCTTTGGCTTGCCAAAGATAGCGATGAATATTGGCGTTACGGGCCTGGGCTCGACGTCCCCAACGTTGAGCCTCTGCAGGCTTGCCGAGCAAGAGGGCAAGGTGGTCAAGGTCGCGTTCATAGCGATACAGCAGGCTGTTCAAATCGACCGGCGCGTAGTGATGTGTAGCTCCATCGAACGGCTCCCAACGAAAGCTTGGATCGAAGCCGGATTCGCGCATGGCACGGTCTCCGAGATAGAAATCGCGGGTAAGCCGGTAACCGGCGAACCATGCCCGCATGCACACCGTGCTCGCGTTCACATCGCAGCTTGTCTGTTTAAGGCGCGCGGCGTCGGCGGCATCGGGGTGTTCTGCGCCTTTCACAAGAAAGCCATCGCCACCCTGGCGAGGGTGCGCCACGATCCAGCGAATGACATCGGAGTAATAGGCGCTGTCATCTGCCATCTCCGGCACGGGGCCGCTTCCGAAATCGAAATAGCGCGCCAGTTTCGTTGCTCCCGCCAGATGTTCAGGGCGCGTCCATGTGGAGTAGTCTTTTTCGGCCAACGTGTAGCCGCGCCCAAGCCACGCCCTGGCCGCAGTACGCCCTTCCGGAGTGGCGGGGAAACTGGTGGGGTTTTCATACACGGCGCGAATCATCGCCGTGAGGAAGGGCGGCTGCGAGCGAGTTAGATAGTAAGTGCGGTTAGCGTTCAGCACACCGCCATAGTGTTCGATTTCAAAAAAGAAGTTATCCACCATGCCTTTGGCGAGCGCTTCGCGGTGATCGGCTTCAAGGCCAAGAATGATGAAGTAACTATCCCAGCCGTACATCTCGTTGAAGCGGCCGCCGGGCACGACGTAGGGATTGGGCAGATAGAGCAATCCCTGCGCGGGTAATTCCTCGGGGTGCATTTCGCCGATCTTTTCAATGCGGCGAGGCAATGCCATTACCCTGACGTGACATTTCTGTTCAAGGGCTGTGACTTCCGGCGGCGCCGGCGTTTCCGCGGGCATATACAACACCGGATTTGCGGTGACCTTGATGTCGACCAGTGAGTGACAGTCGGTCATCGAGCGGGTGAGCGTGTCCCACGCTGAATGAATGTAACCGAGGGTGGCTTCAGAATTGGGAACCTGGTTGGGCGCGGGGCTCACTGGTGCGGTTTGTGCATCCTGAGCCTGCGCGATTGAAATCTGGATTGCGGCGAATACAAGAACGAACAAGCGAAACAGTTTCATGGGAACTCCGGGATTCTTGGGGCGCGGTCACGCTGTGAACAGGCCCGGTCCGTGAATTCCTTGGAGTGTAACGCACGGCATGCATTGGACGCCTCTTCAATCTGCAATGGCCGGGAACACTGCGACGGTGCGCGGTGTCTACACAAGCACAGTGGTACCGGATGGGATGAACGGAGAGTCCGGATTCCCGGCGAGAAGTGCTGATCGCTGGGGTCGAGGGCCCTGAATTTCGCTCCCCGCGCCAGGCGCGCGCAGAGCGACAGGCCCCTCTTGCGCTCGCGGCAATCTCCGCCTCCCAGCCGGCGGCTGAATCGAGCATCACGGGAGGCAGGCCATGTTTGAAGACTCCACCTTCGAATCGACAGGCAGAATTCGCACCGGCAGCCGTAACTGGATGGTCGCTACTTTCACGCTGAACGGATCGATCGTGCTGGCGCTGATCCTGATCCCGCTCATCTATCCCGAAGCATTGTCGCGGCAGACGCTGACCTACCTCCTGGAGGCGCCCACAACGCCAACGGAGCCGCAGCGCCCTCCGAAACAGCCGCTGCGCCAATTCCATGGTGAATCGCAGGTGCAGGGAAACGAAATCATCGCACCGACGCAGGTGCCCGTGCTCATCACGATGTTGCGTGACCGGGAGCAGGCGCCGAACAACTCTCTCATCACTATGGAGGGACCTGCCGTGCCGAACGTTGCAGACGAAATATTTCGTGGGCGCAAGTCGGCGGCTCTTGCAGTTGCGAAAGGGCCGATGCATGTGTCGTCCGGAGTGATGGTGGGACGGATCATCGAAAAGACGATGCCTGCCTATCCGCCCATTGCGAAGGTCACCGGGGTGCAGGGCACGGTAATTTTGCAAGCCACGATTTCAAAATCCGGAACCATCGAGAATCTGCGTGTGGTGAGCGGCCCCGCGATGCTGCAGCAGGCGGCGATGGATGCAGTGAGGACCTGGCGCTATCGGCCTTATCTACTCAACGGTGAACCTGTAGAGGTGGAGACCACGGTGAATGTAGTGTTCACGATGGGGCGGTAAAGTCAGAGGCGAGCAGGACACACCAGAAGCGAATTGGAAGGTTTACGGATTGCCCGACTGGAGTTTTTCGCGGGTCAGCTCGTTCCATGTGGCAATGGCTCCGGGCATGGGAGGGCTGACCACGCCGGGTGCAATTGCTTCGAGAACCTTCTGCGGATTCACGCTGCCGCGCGCGTCGCGGAGAGCTCCTTTTACCCATCCGATTGCAGCAAGGCCGCTGCGCACGGTGAAGGTCTGCTCGATGTAGAACCATCGGTCGTCCCAGCACACGAGCCGCGACGCCAAAGTGAAAACGGAAAACAAGGGCAGGGACCGACGATATGTCATCCACACCGCGCCCACAAGCGGCTGCCATCGTGAGCGAACGATGTGTTGCAGCAGACCGGTGCGGGCCAACAGGTGAGTGCGCGCGTAGTCCATCACGCTGAGGTAGCGCGCATTGTTCATGTGCAGGTTCAAGTCGATGTCGTTGGGCCAGACACGCATGCGAATGCGGTCCTCATCCAGAACGCTGAGCGGCGGCAGGGGCCAAACATGCTGGCGGATGGCGAGTGCGGGAATGCGCACAAAGCTGATGAAGTGGGACACGTCGTGCTCCCTGCATCCAGTTTAGAGGAGCGGCGAACTGGCGCTGACTACGCCTCATGAGTGACAATCGCTTCTGATATGACGAATCCAACTCGCCGCACATTTCTTAAGACGGCTTCTGCCGCCGCCCTTGCCGCTGCCGCATCATGGGGCTTCGCTGCTGCTGACAGGCAGCGGGTGTTTGTTGCCTCTGGAAAGCCCAACGGCATCCTGGCGTATGACTGGGATTCAGCGACCGGCGAATTGACCGCCGCCGGAGTGGCGGCCCACATATCGACGGTGGATTGGATCGCTCTCTCACCCGGCAAAGAGTATGTTTACGCGGCATGCGAGTTAGACAGATTCAACGGAAAGCCGACCGGCGAAGTGGCCAGTTTCAGCCAGAACGGCGGCAAGCTGCAGCAACTTTCCGCGCAGAACTCGGCGGGAAAAGGCACATGCCATGTGGCGCTCGATCACACGGGGCACATGCTGCTTTCTGCCGACTACGGTGGTGGCAGTGCAGCCAGCTTCGTGGTCACGGATGGCAAGCTGAGCCCCGCTGTGTGGACGGAGCGCTATACAGTGCACGGACCGAATGCGGATCGACAGGAAGGGGCGCACGCCCACTTCTGTTCCTTCTCGCCCGACAACCGATTCGCGTATATCAACGATCTGGGCGGAGACTTGATCCATATCTACAGCGTTGATGTAACAACTGCGCAACTGACTCGCGCGGGCGCCTATCTGACCGCTCCCGGCTCCGGACCGCGTACGCTGCACTTCCATCCGAACGGACACATCGCGTACTGCATGAATGAAATTGTGTCAACGGTGGACGTGCTGGAATGGCACAAGGCGGACGGCAGCCTGACCCTGCTGACGCGCATCAACCTGTTGCCGGCGGATTACCACGGTCCTACTCGCGGCTGCGACACGGTGATCACGCGGGATGGACGGTTTGTCTATTTTGCCAACCGCGATAACGATTTTCTATACAGCTTCAAGTGCGATCCGAAGACAGGCGCGCTCACGCCCATGGTCCGCAGCAACTGCGGCGGCAAGATCCCGCGCAACCTTACGCTGGATCCGACGGAGCGCTGGATGTTGGTGGCAAACCAGAATTCGAACCGGGTGAGCGTGTTTGCGCGCAATCCTGAAACTGGCACGCTGGCCAATGAAGGCAAGAGTTTTGCCGCAGCTGCGCCGATGTGCATTTTGTTCTTGTAGGTGTTCTGGGGCGGCGTGAACGCCGCGGCACTACCTGAGATTCATGCGCTCAGAAATGCGGGGCGGCGCAGGCTTGCTGCGCGCAGAGTTCCAGCGTCAGGTTCTTCGGCTGGTTCGGATGCCATCGGAACGCGGGCCAGTTCCCAGGCGGAGCGGTCCTTCATCAATCGTGAAACCAGGGCAGTGTGCATGGCATGGCCTGCGCGCTCGGCTACAACGTGGCCCTCGATGCGGCGGCCGGCGAGCGCGAGGTCGCCGATCAGGTCGAGCACCTTGTGACGCACGTACTCGTCGTCGAAGCGCAGGGGACCGTTTTCCGGACCCTTCGGACCGAGGACGATGGCGTTCTCGGGGCTTGCGCCGCGAATGAGGCCCATGTTGCGCAGCTTGCCTTCGTCGGCCTTGTAGCCGAAGGTGCGCGCGGCAGCGATGGCCGTCCCATAGGTTTCAGCAGCCAGGTCAACGCTGGCTTTCTGCCGGCCGATGGGATCGGGAAAGTCGATGGTGTATTCAATGCGGTAGCCGGGGCCGGGATAGACGCCGATGAACTTGTTGCCCTCGCGCACTTCGACGGGCTGCAGGACGCGAATGGACTCGCGGTGGCGTCGCTGGGTGCGGATGCCGACGCGGAGAAATGCCTCAACGTAGGGCAGGGCGCTGCCGTCGAGAATGGGCAGCTCAAGGTTGTCGAGCTCCACGATTACGTTGTCGACGCCCATGCCAATGAAGGCGGAGAGCAGGTGTTCGGTGGTGGAGATGAGGACGCCCTGACGCATGAGGCTGGTGGCGTAACTGACTTTGGCCACGTTGCGGCCTGTAGCGGAAATTTCGAAGTTATCAAGGTCGGTGCGGCGGAAGACGATGCCGGAGCCCGCCGGTGCGGGAAGCAACCGCATGGTGACCGGCGCCCCTGAATGAAGTCCCACCCCTGTGAATTCAAGAGGTTCAGCGATGGTCTGTTCCAAGTGCGCGGAAGGTGACAAGTCAACGGCTCCAACTGTGGAAAACTCTGCGCAACCGATAGATTAGACGTGAAATGCCAAAATCATCTGTGGCATTTTTGCCACAGATTGCGCTTGGCGAGCCACCAATCGGGGCAATGTCGGTGACGGAAAGGAGAAGACGCAGCGAATCCGGGCCGGCTCTTCGCGTGCAGATACAATCGGTGGCAATGATTTCCCTTCGCGCAGGCCGGATGAGCAAGCGGTGGCGTGTCGCCGTTCTGGTCTTGCTGCTTTGCGCGATTGCGGAAGCGGCGGGAGTGAGGAGTTGGTACGATCAGGCCCGCGGGATGCGGCGGCCGGGCAAGAACGACGAATTCTTCCGATACGTGGCCCAGGAACTCGCCGAACCGACTCTCTGCAAAAAGATTCCATGGTCGGCGACGGAAGATGGTGGGTGGTTCATTGCCCCATCGTATGAGCGATCGGAGTGCTACGACACCATTGCAGGAAACACAAGAAAGGCGTCGCTCTGCTTGAAAGTGAAGCGGCTCGGTCCGGTGAGTTTGCTCAGCGAACAAACATCCATTTGGTCCTGTTTGAAGCGGGCGGTTCAAGGTTTCCAAAGCGGAATGGCAATCTCGGAGGGAAACCTGGCTGGATTCTTCACCCAGATGGGTTACGATCCCGATACGCTTCACCTGGAAGGCATTACTCCGCCTGTGGTCACCGTTCGAGATATCTATCGGCAACTTACGGATCGATATGGGCTGAAGGTTCGCAGCCAAAACGCTGGCGGGCCAGTGGAGGTAATCGAACCGGGAACTGTGGATCGAACGGTCCTGGTGAAGCGTATCGAGATCGCAATTGGTGGTCGTGGTGCGCCGTCGGATGCGAAGACGAGTGACACGTTGGATGCGGCGTATCTGGCCGATATGGCCGCACTGGTGAGCAAGGACTCCCGATGGTGTTTCCGGATTCCGGCGGATCTTGCACTCGCGAGCGAGAGAAAAGGATTTCGGAACTGGTGTGTGTTCACGCTGGCCAGGGAGACGAAGGATTCTGTTCTTTGCGGCCGCATCGGCGTTTCTGGAGGCGAATCGGACCCAAGATTATCGCTTCAGGCAGAGTGCATCCGAGAGATCGATTCGCCATTTCCATCCATGGCCCACTACACGCCGGAGGTACCGGCTGAGGATGGTCAGATACGTGTGCTGCTCGCCTTGTTGAAGGTTGAAATTCCACGCGCCAAGGATCTGCCGCAAGAACGAATTCAAGAGGCCTTTAACAGGTTTCTGGATGAGCTTTCGCGTGGGACGGATTCCAAGCACGTTGCGGCGCGGGATCGCTTCATCGATCGGGTGGGTGCGCTGCCGGAGAACAACTAGACTGGGAAGCGTCGAGACACCATGAAGACAGTGAAGGCTTGACTTGAAAGGACTCCGGATGCTCGATGCTCCTGATCTTCCAATCTCAATTCGCGGGCTGCTCGCCGGAGCGCGTCGCAAGGAATCCGCACTGCTGGACCTGGCGCGCAAACTGGTGATGGCGGAGTCGCCTTCCGACAACAAAGCGGCGGTGGATGCCTGCGTCAATCTAGCAGCGGCACATGCGAAGGCGCTAGGCGGCCGGGTGAAGATGCATCGCCAGCGAGAATTTGGCGACGTGCTGGAAATGCGGTTCGGGCGAAAGTCAAAGGCTGGACGCGTGTTGCTATTGGGGCACCTGGACACGGTGTGGCCGCTGGGCACACTGAGGAGCATGCCCTGCCGGCAAGGAGAGGGGCGCTTGTGGGGTCCGGGGACGCTGGATATGAAGGCGGGCGTGGCGATGGCCCTCACGGCGATTGAGATGCTGAACGAAGCGGAATTGCTGCAAAGCGAGACTGTGCTGCTGCTGAATAGCGATGAGGAGGTGGGCAGCCCCGTTTCGCGACCCATTACCGAGAGCCTTGCGGCGGAATGCGCTGCCGTCTTTGTGCTGGAGCCCGCGCAGGGGCTGGCTTACAAGACGGCGCGCAAGGGGACCGGCAACTGGCGCATCGAGATTCAAGGTGTGGCGGCGCATGCGGGAGTGGACTTTGAAAAAGGCGCGAGCGCGATTCGAGAACTGGCTCGTGTGGTGGAGACGGTGAGCGGATGGACGGACTTGAAGCGCGGACTCGCCGTGAGTGTGGGCGTGGTGGGCGGTGGGACCAAGACGAACGTGATTCCGGCTGAGGCATGGGCGGAGGTGGACGTGCGGATCGCTCGCAAGGCCGATGGACCTCGCATGGATCGCAAATTTGCTGCGTTGAGGCCGGTGGACAAGCGCTGTTCCCTGGTTGTGAACGGCGGCATCAACAGGCCGCCGATGGAGCGCACGCCAGGGACCGTAAAGCTCTTTCGCAAGGCGAGTGTTTTGGCTGCGGAACTTGGATTCACGCTGTGTGAAGCAGCTACCGGCGGAGCTTCCGATGGGAATTTCACCTCGGCGCTGGGTATCCCCACGTTGGATGGAATGGGCGCCGTGGGAGAGGGCGCACATGCTAAACACGAATCGGTTTTGATTGAGCACCTCGCGCCGCGGACTGCATTGTTGGCGGGGATGTTGGCTGAATGAGGAACGACATGCGCCTTATGGATGCCGCATGTAGTTTTCGAGGAAGAAGTAGCCTGCGGTGACAAAGCCGATGATGGCCACAGTCCAGCGCATAGCACGCTGATTCACTTTGCGACTGTAATGCGCGCCAAGATATCCGCCTGCGCCAGCCAGGAATGCCATTTCAAGGCAGAACTGCCACTGCACGCGCCGAGCCGCGATGAAGGTAATTGCTGGAATCCCAATGGAGACGACCGCAGTGACCACCTTGAGCGCATTCATCTCGTGAATGTCGTGGACTCCGCAGAAGCCGAAGAGTGCCATTACAAGAAAGCCGCCGCCCGCGCCGAAGTAACCAACGTAGACGCTGACCACGACCATGCCGATCAGGAGCCAGGTGTTGTAACGGCGTCCGCCGGAGAGGTTTTGGAGCCAGCGGCCCAGGGGAAAGCTCACCACAAACATGACGGCCGCGAAGAGCAGCAGCCAAGGGAGCAGTTCGCGAAACCGCCTGTTGCCGGTATGAAGAAGCAGCCATCCGCCGATCTCACCTCCAACGCCGGAAGCGACAGCGAGCGGCAGCAGTTTCCAACCGTATTCGCGGAGATGGTGGCGGAAGGCCACCATTGAAGTCAACTGGCCGGGCCAAAGAGCGACCGTATTGGTGGCCTGAGCTGTCACAGCACCCACACCGATCGCGGACGTGCTGGCAAGGAGAGCGGGGAGGGAAAGAAACGATCCGCCACCTGCGATGGCATTGAGTATGCCTGCAAAGGAAGAGGCCACGGGAAGCCAAAGAATACGAAGGAATTGGATTAAGAACGAGGCCATACCCAACTCTAATAGCCAAATGCATAAAGACGTATAAAGCTTTGCGGATTCCCGGACGGGTGGGAGGCGGCGGAGAACGAGGTGTTGCCTGTTAGACTCCCGATTAGAACCAACCTGGAGTTTAGCTACCGAATGAAGCAATTCATATTGATTCTATTGGTCGTGGCCAGTACCGGCGCGATTGCGCAAACCTCACCTAAACCAGCCTCGACGCCGCACCATTCTGCTGTCGGCGGCTCTGCCCCGGGCATGAGACTACCTCCTGGAGTGCCTCCTGTTCATGGCATTGTGAAGACGAGTTTTTCGCTCCGGTATCAGGATATCAAGATTGGAACCGGTGTAGAGGCCGAACCGAACATGCTCTACAAGGTGCACTACACCGGTTGGCTAGCGGCCGACGGGCACAAGTTCGACTCTTCCTATGACCACCCGCGTTCCCCGGTTCTTGGTAAGGATGGCAAGCCGATATTGGGAGAAGATGGCAAGCCCGTATTGGGCAATCCGCAGCCGATCGCCTTTCCGCAGGGATTTGGAAGGGTGATTCCCGGTTTTGATCAGGGCTTTATCGGCATGAAGATCGGTGGCAAGCGCCGCCTGTTTATCCCCTGGCAACTGGCCTATGGCGCGAAGGGACGGCCGGGCCCGGACGCGGCTCATCCGGTAATTCCGCCCAAAGCCGATCTGATTTTCGACGTAGAACTGGTGGAAATGAGCGACATACAGATGCCGCCGAACCATCCGCGGATGGGGGCGATGCCCGGCGGGCGGCCGATGGCGCCTGGAGGCGCGATGCCAGCTCCGGTTACGGCGGCACCGCAAGCGCCAGCAGCAAAACCTGCAACGCCGACGGACACGAACAAGCCGCCGCCGTCGGCCCAGCCGCAGCCTAAGTAAAAGGTCGGTAATTTTCTGGGCTACTGTGCCCCACCGGCGGGACGATCTGCGGTGGCAGGCAACTCGGGCGTAGCCGCCAGCAACTGGCGCGTATATGGCTGCTGCGGGCTGGAGCAGAGTGCTTCGGCTTCGCCGACTTCGATCAATCGTCCACGTTCCATGACCGCGATGCGCGTGCAAAGGTAGCGCACCAGCGGCATGGAATGCGAGATGAACAGGTAAGTCAGCCCGTGCTCTCGTTGCAGACGGCGGAGCAGGTTCACGATTTGCGCGCCGACACTCACGTCCAGCGCAGAGACGGGTTCATCCAGAATCAGAAGCTTTGGCCTGAGCGCCAGGGCGCGGGCAATGTTGATTCGCTGACGCTGTCCGCCGGAGAACTCGTGGGGATGACGCCCAAGCATTGAGTCGTCCAGGCCGACCTGTGCGAGGAGTTCGGCGGCACGGGCGCGAAGGGCGGCGCGGCCTTTTCCAACTTCAGCCTCGAGGCCATGAATCGCCCATGGCTCGGTGACTATCTCGAGAACCTTCATACGCGGATTGAGCGCGGCATAGGGATCTTGGAAGACGGGCTGCATCTGGCGGCGCAGACGGCGCATCTCG
>OBLU010000487.1_pt1 | contig 37495 bp, 26 predicted proteins | sample 1518681 | NCBI WGS metagenome assembly OBLU01 (sample SAMEA3539304, study PRJEB22396) | soil metagenome | biome: tundra; feature: field; material: soil | place: USA | collected 2010-05 | depth 0.15 m
GCCGAACCCGCCCAAATCCCCGTAGTCTCCGTCTCACGCCTCGAAGTTCTTGCCTGGAAATCCGACATTCCCTCCGCCGCCATCGACGCCCATCGTAATGAAATCTTCCTCCGCCTGCACTCCCCAGCCTCCCCTGCCCGTGAATTCCTGGCCAGCCAAGCCGAACTCGCGGCCATCCACCCCGCCCCCACCCGCGTCGCCGTGTGCGACGAAGCCGCCGCCCTGCTCCTGAACCTGGCTTGGCCATCCACCGAGCTTGTTCGCACCCCAGCCCCTACCGCCGCTGACGCCCTTCATCTCTGCGCGCCACGTGTCACGGCCCGTCAATTGATCGACCTGGCCATCCTCGACGGCCACTACCTCCGCCGCTCCGATGCGGAGATCTTCGGCGAGCCGGCGGCGTCTCGCGCATGACCCCCGCCGACTCTGCCGTAAACATCCGCCCCATGACCCCCGCGGACCTCGACCAGGTGCTCGCCATCGAGCAAAGTCTCCAGCAAGCCCCCCATTGGCCCCACTCGGCTTACATCTCCGCACTCGACCCAATTGGCCTTCCACTTCGCCTCGCGCTCGTTTCATCAGACCCCAGCACCAAAGCCGTCCTCGCCTTTGCCATAGCCAGCCTCCTCCCGCCCCAGGCCGAACTGGAAATGATCGCGGTCGCCCCGGAGTTCCAGCGCCGCGGTCTCGCTCGCTCCCTCTTCGCCGCCCTAACGAACAGTTTCAGCGCCCACCACATCTCCGAGGTAATCCTCGAAGTGCGTGCTTCCAACCACCCCGCAATCGCCGTCTACAACCACCTGGGATTCGCCGAGACGGCACGCCGCCCACGCTACTACGCTGACCCCGTTGAAGATGCCGTCTTGCTCGGCCTGCGCCTTGCCCTGCCTCTTCGCCCTCAATAATCGGCCTTTCTGGTGATGCCCGTCACGCCTGACCCGCTTTCACCCGGAATTCCACAGCCCCAATGATTTTCCTGTTGTTTAGCACTTGCCGTTTGCGCTCTTGCGGCGGTATATGTAAATGTTCTGTAACTAACGGAGGTGCTTGATGGACGAAGTACAAGACGCCACGCTGAGCGAAGAGATTCATCGCCTGCATGCCGAACATCATCGCTACGCTCAGCGGCTGGAAGATTTGCTTCAAAAACCGTATCTCTCCGAAGACGAACAGCTAGAAGAAGTCCGCTTGAAGAAGCTCAAGCTGCATGCCAAAGACCTGATCTTTGCCCTGGAGCGCCGCCAGCCCGCTGTTGCGTAGGCTTACAGCGCCTCCTGGTTCATGCAGCCTAATCCCTGAGCGTCGCCGCGCCATGCAGTGCGGCCCCACCGCGGATCGTGCGCCCCCAAGCGCCTCCCGAGTTCTGTGTCCCCAATTCAGCAAGATGGCGATTGGCATGAGCCAAACCACCGTATAATCGTTGGGGACAATGGTTCGTGACGGTTACATCTACGGTTTGAGCTTGCTTGCGGTTGCGGCGTTGCTAGTGTGGGCTACGGGCAGTTGGGCGTGGAGCATAGCCCCTGTGCTGCTGGCGACATTTTTTCTTTGGTTCTTTCGCGATCCGCAGCGCACCGTTCCCGTCGACCCTGGATTCATCGTTTCTCCCGGCGACGGACTGGTCACTGAGACGGTCACCATCTCCACTCCCCGCGGACCCCGGCAGCGCATCAGCATCTTTCTCAGCGTTTTTGATGTTCACGTCAACCGCTCACCCATCGGCGGTGTCATTCGAACTGTCCAGTACCGGAAGGGCCAGTACCTCAACGCCATGAACCCCGACTCGGCCGAGCACAATGAGCGGAACGTCGTCACGGTCAGCGGCGAAGGAATAGAGATCACCTTCAAGCAAATCGCCGGCCTCCTTGCCCGCCGTATCGTCTTCAACCTCAGCGAGGGCGACACCGTGGAACGCGGCCAGCGCGTCGGCCTCATCAAATTTGGCTCTCGGGTCGATGTCCTCCTGCCCGCCGAAGCCGCCCTTCGCGTTAAAGTTGGCCAGCGCGTCAAGGGCGGCCTCAGCGTACTCGCCGCAATGCCACAGGGTGAAGTCCAATGAACAGCCACAACATCGCTGTGGCCACGGCCAACACCAAGGCGCGGCTCCGCCGCGGCATGTACCTGCTCCCCTCACTGTTTACCGTTGGCAACATTGCTGCCGGCTTCTTTTCCATCACTGAGACCATCAAGGCCATCAGCGGCGACGCGGCAACGCATCTTGACTGGGCTGCCATCGCGATCATCTTCGCCATCCCATTTGACGCCCTCGATGGGCGCATCGCCCGTATGACCAATACCACCAGCGAGTTTGGCAAGGAACTGGATTCCCTGGCCGATGCCATCACCTTTGGCGTGGCCCCCGCCCTCCTCGCCCTCATCTGGGGCTTCCACTTCCTGCCAGACTCCGTGAACCCCCAGTTGCGCCTCGACCTGCAGCACGCCGGTGCGTTCATCTGTTTCTTGTTCCTCATCGGCGGCGTCTCCCGCCTGGCTCGGTTCAACATCAGCCACGACGCGCAGCCGCGCAATCCCGGCAGGCCGGGGCGAAAGTACTTCGTCGGCATGCCCATTCCCGCCGCCGCCGGTTTCCTCGCTTCCACCGTCCATATGCAATGGGGTCTTCCCGTGGAGGCGTGGTGGGTCGCCATTCTCTGGCTGGTCTTTGTCGGCCTCAGCGGCTTCCTGATGGTCAGTACCTGGCGATTTTGGTCGGGCAAGGAGATCAACCTCTCCCGCAGCCATCCATTCCAGATTCTCTTCGTTCTGTCGATCATTGTTTACGTCGTGGTTCGGTTCTCCCACTTTGTGTTTTTCGCCATTGGCCTCACCTACGTCTTCTCAGGAATCTGGGCCCGAGCGGCCTATGGGTGGTCCCGCCGCCGACGCCGGCGACCTTCCGGCATGGACGCGCCCGGCACCGATTCTGCAGCGCCGGAGCCTGACTCCGTGAGACCCTCGTAATTACCCCAACCAAAGGACGCTTGTGTACAAGATCGCCATTGCCGGAGCCTCCACCCTGCTGGGCCGCGAGTTGAAAGATGCCCTGTCGGAGTCGCCCCTGGCGGCTGCCAAGGTCATCCTCCTCGACGACGCTACGGCGCAAGGCCAGTTGGACCAGGTGGGTGACGAAGTCACCTTCGTCCACGCCATTGAAGCGGATGCATTTGAGCACGTCGACTTCACCTTCTTCACCGGAACCGAGGACATGACTCGTAAGCACTGGCGTCAGGCGCTCCGCTCCGGCTCCACCGTGCTCGACCTCTCCGGTGCGCTCGACCAGGAGACCGGCGTGCTCGTCCGCGCTCCCTGGCTCGGTTCTGAGGCCGTTGCCCCCGATCTGTTTACTCCCGCCGTCGTCCCCGCACACCCTGCCGCGCTTGCGTTGGCTCTGCTCATGGACCGCCTGCAGCTGGCTGCACCAGTTCGCTTTGCCGCCGCCACCCTCATCGAACCTGCAAGTGAATTTGGCCGCGGCGCCATGGACGAACTGCACCAACAGACCGTAACCCTGCTCAGCTTCCAGGGCCTGCCGCGCGCCATTTACGACGCCCAGGTTGCCTACAACCTGCTCGGCGGCTTTGGCGAAAACGCAACCGTGAATCTAAGCGCAGCCGAGGCGCGCATCCGCCGCCATTATGACGCTCTTTCTGCCAGCCGATGGCCTGCCATCGCCTTGCATGTCCTCCATGCGCCAGTCTTCCACGGTCACACCTTCTCCATCGCCATCGAGCTCGATCGCCCCGTAGATATCTCCGCTCTCGAAGAAGCTCTCAGCGGCGACCATGTCGACCTTGTCCTCGAAGACACCGATTCTCCATCCAACCTTGCCGCCACCGGCCAGAACGACGTGCTCGTCCGCCTCCGCCCCGAGCACGGCCTCCGCAACTCCAGCCAGGTCTCCCGCCTCTGGCTCTGGGCCGCCTCTGACAATCTCCGCCTCAATGCCCAGAACGCCGTCGAATGCGCTCTCGACCTCCGCCGCCTTCGCCCAAAAGGCACCGTTCAGTAAGGCGTACTCTCGGTAGTAAGACATAATTATATTTGCACTACCTTCTTATAATTACCTACTTTTTGACTTCTAGACTTACTCTTGCTAATATGTAAGCCATGGAACAGGTCTTCACCACCGTAAGCACCAAGGGTCAATTGGTCATCCCCGCACAGCTCCGTGAGGCGCTGGGGATCGAGCCTGGAACCCGAGTCGCGATCCGCCAGGAGGGCTCCGAACTGATCCTCCGACCTCAGACCAAAGAGGTCGCGCGGCAATTGATCGAGGAGCTTTGTGGCATGACTGCTGGCGGGTATTCCATGGCCGAAGACCTCATGGCGGAGCGTCGCGCGGAAGACGAACGGGCAGGCCGGTAGGGAGCGACATTGACGGTCTTCGTTCTGGATTCATCTGCGGTGCTGCGATTCATCGATCGTGAAGCGGGATGGCCGCGCATAGCTGCGATCCTGGCTGCGCACATGAGTCAGGCGGCGGAAATTGCAATTTCAGCCCTCCAATGGGGAGAAATTGCTGGAGCTGTTCGCAAGAAACTCGGCGCAAATGGACAGAATCGCGCCATGGGAACGCTGTCGCAGTTCCAGTTGCGGATTGTAGCTGCGACTGAAGACAGGGCCCTGCGCGCTGCCGCGATCAAGGTTGATCGGAAGATATCCTACGCCGATGCGTTTGCTCTCGACCTGGCCATGGACTCCCCCGATCATCTGCTGGTAACGGCAGACTACGACTTCAAAGCCGTGGACGATCTGGCACAGATTGAGTTCTTACCCGCGAAGTAGACCACCCAGTCAGTTCACCCAGTCAGTTTTAGTCGACGATTGGTAACACGGTGCTCCTCAATGCGTCCTCCACGTCAGGGACTCAAATCACTTGGCGTGGCTTTGCGGCCGCAGCGGGGCTTCGCCCTCCTTTCGGACCACGAAGCGATGAGCCAGAAGCGACTCTGCCTCGTCGTTCCGACCGCTGTCGCGAAGTGCGTCCGTCAGCTCGCGCAAAAGCTCGGTCGGCATGTTCGCATCAGCGGGAAACCGCTTCATCATATCGGCTCGCTCCGACGCCGGCCGCTTCATCTCCCCCATGGCCTCATTCAGCCCCAGATACAGCTCTGGATTGGCGGAATCCGTCTTCAATCCCCGCTTGAACAAGGCGGTTGCTTCCTTCGGTTCTTTCTTGATCTCAAGCAGAACGCGCCCCATGCTCGCATCTAGAGATGGAATCTTCCGGTTGAGCGCTTCCGCTCGCTTCCATTCCTCCATCGCGGAATCCACCATTCCCTTTGAAAACCACAACGTCCCAAGCAGAAAGTGTGCCGAGGCATCCGACTGATTGCCTGCCACCGCAGCCCGCAGCACCGCAATCGTTTCGGCATCGCTGGGGAAGACATCAAACAGAGCCATGTGCGATGCCGCCTTGAAATCCGCCTTCCCAGATTGCCCCAGCTGCTCGCGGCAGAATCCCCGATAGTAAGCCAGCAGAGCATCGCCCTCGGGGGTAACGGCACCCGGCTCGCTCTCTTCGGGGGAAACACTCGGATACCTGCGCGAAAGCAACTCCAAAGAATCGGAGTACAGCCCCAGCCGGTTATATTGCTGGACCAGGTTCAGAATCCTCCTGGTATCCCCAGTCAGGTGCCGGTCCAGGTCTGGTGCAGAAAATCCCGCCTTGCCAACGGGCCCAAGCTTTGTGAGTTCGTTCCGCAGAAACAAGCTAATCGGATACCGTTCCAGCGATTCGGCGGCCACGCGCCTCGCGCCTTCCAAGTCTCCAGTCGTGCGCTCCAGCGCCACCGTTTCCTCAATGCAACGCAGATCGCCTGTCGACGCAGGACACGACTCTTCCAGCACCTTCAGCGCTGCGGCGCCATCGTGTTCATGTGCATCGAGCTCCGCCAGCAGCAAGCCGCTCGCAGCGCGAAAATTCTCATTACGATGCGAAGCCACAAATTCCGCGCGAGCATCGCTCCTGCCGCCGAGCGCAGTTTCCGCGAGTCCGCGATAGTAGTGAACCTCGGGATCCGATGGATCGTGCGCCTCTACCTGGGCCAGAGAGCTCCTCGCCTCCGCATACCGGAATAAATTCACCGCGAGCCGCCCGGAGGCCTTCAGCAGTTTCAAGCTGGATGGAAACTGCGCCAATCCAGACTGATAAGTCTCCCATGCCCCCAGCAAGACACCCCCAACTCTTTGTCTGCTCCCTGCCTAAGATAGTCTTCGTCGGATACAGCGGTCACCGGGGGCGCCTCGTTGTCAATCTGCGGCCCCGTGCGCACCTGATCCCGCGGCGTCCAGTCATACATTCCTTCGCTGTGCTTCAGCAGTGTCGCGCCATCGCCGTCCCTGAGCAGGAATGTGTATTTCTTATCCGGCTCGAGGTTGGCAACCTCGCGTCTCCATGTCACAGCCGGATCGAGCGATGTGCTTTCCTCCACCACGTTCTTCTCGCCGTCTGAGATTTCAATGCGCGCTCCGGGCACCGCATGGTTCGCATTCAATCCCACGGTCAGTGTCACTCTGCCATCCTCATGCGGCTTGCGGGTCATGGCGACGACGCCATCGAGGTTCGCGCGGGAGATGGTGCCGATACCCCGTACAGGCATCCAGAATTCAGAGAAGTGAATCACCTGTTGAGGTTCGAGAAAAGAATAGGTCTCCTGGTTTCTGAATAAACCTGCCTGCACCTCAACATAGCCGCTGTCATTGTCTGACAGGGTCTTGCGCCATGCGAGACCATCCGCATCCACGCCCCATGACCAGATTTTCGTGGCGGGCAGATCGGTGTAGTTTGCGTAGTGAACCACGCCGGCATCGGTGTGCGGATTGTAGATTCCAATGAACGGCTCGCGGCTGCCGTAAACAAAGCGCGAAACAGCACCTTCAAATCGGTGGCCAGCTCGGCACAGATCAGAATCTTGTCGGCAGGGCAAGCCTCCAGCCCCTACCCTTCGCCCCTGCTCCGCCCCCATGCCTGCTCAATATAGCTGTCCGTCATCCCTGCAATGTAGTCCGCCACGGTCCGCGCCAACCCCTGTGTAGGAATCTCCAACCGATGATCCTCGGGCAGCATCCGGGGATCGGCGATGAGCGCCGCAAACAACTCCTCCACCACCTTGGCCGCGTGCCTGTGCAGCTCCTCCATCCCTGGCGTGTTGTAGAGATTCTCATAAAGGAATTCCTTGGCCACGGCGCGCGCAGCTTCCATCTCCGGGCTGAGCGCGGCCAGCCGTGTCGGCGCCCTCCGAATATCTTCCAAAGTCTTTGCTCCCATCGCCGCAACGCGTTCCCGCACCTCGTCCAACAAGTCGGTCACCAACGCATTCAGCACCCCCATCAACGCCTCGTACGTAGCGGTCTTTTGCTGAGCCGCCGGGTATTTCCTCACCACCGCGTCATGAAATCCACGAAACAGCGGCACCCTCTCGCGCACCTGTTCCAGCGTCAGGATGCCGGAATCCAGGCCATCGTCCAGATCGGCAGTCAGGTAGGCAATCTCGTCCGCCAGGTCAATCAACTGCGCTTCAAGCGGCGGAAACTGGTCAAGAAAGTAGGCTGCCAGCTCCGGATGGTCTGCCGCGGAATAGTCCCGCGAATGCTTGACGATCCCCTCGCGCGCGCCCAACGTCAGATTCAGCCCACGGAACCCCGCGTAGCGCTCCTCAAACCAAGTCACGATCCGCAGCGCGTGCAGGTTGTGGTCAAAGCGCAGTCCAAAGCCTCGCAGGCACTGGTCGAGCGCCTTTTCCCCTGCGTGGCCAAACGGCGGGTGTCCAATGTCGTGCACCAGCGCCAGCGTCTCGGCCAGCTCCGCATTCAGCCCCAGCGCGCCGGCAAGCGTTCGCGCAATCTGCGTCACTTCCAAGGTATGGGTCAACCGGCTGCGAAAGTGGTCGGCCGGCGGATCACCAGGCCGGTGGGTAAACACCTGCGTCTTGCCGGCCAGCCGTCGAAATGCCCGCGCGTGCAGAATCCGGGCCCCATCCCTGGCAAACGCACTGCGATAGGAATGAGGCGGCTCATCGTGCACCCGCCGCGTCAGTTCCGCGTCGTCATTTCCAAGGACGGCAATGCCCGCAGGGAGTTTCGCCGCCACCTTGGCCTCTGAATCCATCCTGGCCCTCAACTCGAAGCTTCAAGTTTGGTTATACCGCACTACAGCGGAACCAGGGATGGTATAACCCGAAACCAGTTCCCTCAAGTCGACGCGACCATCAGAGAGCGGCGACCCTGAACAGCCTCCAAAGGCTGTAGCTTTCCTGGTTCCGCTCTGGGCAACTGCGGAGCGCAAGGAACATCCCTCTTGTGCCCTGAATCACCATCGATTCCACCGCCCGATGCTATAACGGTCCCCATACGGCTGGGATTGGACAACACCAATTGTGCGAGCGTACTATCCTGCCTGATTTTTTTAGGGGCCCTCACGCGTGCGCAAAGTCCCGTGCCGGCCCTAAACACAATGCATATTTGCAATGGGAGGCAGGAATGAAATCGATCCAAAAGACAGCATTGACCCTGTTGGCGCTGGCAGTTGCATTTGCGTCCGGCTGTGGCGACCGCCACTCCACCAAAGAGGTTTACTACATGATTTCCGCGCATACAGCTTTGCCCTATTGGCAAACCGCGGCGGCTGGATTCAAGAAAGCGGCAGCGGAATACAAGGTCACCGCCATTGTCGCGGGGCCCGACGGTTACGATGCGCAGGCCGAACTGGCCGAGTTGCAAAAAGCGGTTGCCGCCAAGCCCTCCGGCATCCTCATCTCGGTTGCCGACGCCGCCATCCTCCAACCCGGGATCAATGCCGCCATCGATGCGGGCATTCCCGTCATCACTATGGACTCCGATGCCGCCGGCAGCCACCGGCTCTATTTCATCGGAACCAACAACCTCGAAGCGGGACGCCTCGGCGGCCGCCGTGTCGTTGAGAAGCTAGGCGGCAAGGGCAATGTCGTCTTCTTTACGATTCCCGGTCAGCCCAACACTGAAGAACGCCTCAAGGGATTCAAAGACGTCTTCGCCAGCCGCCCCAACATCAAGATTGTGGATGTGGTCGACATCAAGGACGACGTGCACAGCGCCTTCGACAAGACCCAGGAGCTCATGGTCCTCACCGGGCCAAAGAAGATCGATGCCTTCGTCTGCCTCGATTCAGCCTCCGGCAAGATGGTCTCCGACGCCTTCAAGCGCACCAACGCCACTGACCGCGAACTCGTCGCCTGGGATGTGAATCAGGATACCCTCGATGGCATCAAGTCCGGCACCATCGATGCTACCGTCGCCCAGAAGCCCTATGCCATGGCCTTTGTCGGCCTCAAGGGCCTCGACGAGGTCTTCCACGCCCCGCCCGCCCAGCTCAACAAGGACTTCAGCGCCGACTCCTTCTCGCCCTACCCCTACTTTGTAGACACCGGCACGTCGCTCGTAGACAAGAGCAACGTCGATCTCTACATAGCCTCCGCCGCCGCAGGAACCAAGTAGCCCGGCGGCATCTGGTTGCTGGCCGCATCGGCAAATGCGGCCAGCGTGATTCGGACGCCTCACTGCTTCGCTCCAGAGCCATCGATCCAATAAATCAAGCGCGCCACCGCCGCGCGGGTTAAGACTATAATTGTCGCGAGATATAAATACTTCTTCACTCCTTCCTCCTGGCTTGATCGATATATCAGGATTGGGCTCTCAGAAAGGGATTGGCATGAATGCCAAAAAGGGCCGGACCAAGCCAGCCCCTTTAAATTTCCTGCATGGATTTGCTACCTACTCCTGCTTCACCGGCCCCGTAGCGTTCTCCTGCTTGGCCAGCTTCACCTTGGCGCTCTCGAGCTTGTGCTGCACCTTGGCCTCATCCCCTGGCTCCACATCCGCCGCAAGAGACTTCGAATACTCGGTCAACGACAACTCCCACTGTGCCGCGGCCAGCCGGATGCGCCCCGTCTTCTCGTACAGATCGCCCAGATGGTCGTGCACGGTCGGGTCGGTCTGGTCCCGCTCAACGGCATGGCGCAGGTTCTCCTCAGCCAGCTCGTACTGTCCCAGCTTGAAGTAGACCCAGCCCAGTGAATCCAGGTAGGCGCCGTTTGTCGGCTCCAGTTCCACCGCTTTGCGAATCAGGCTCAGCGCCTCGGTCAGACGGGTGCCCTTGTCGGCCATCATGTAGCCCAGATAGTTCATGGTCATTGAGCTGGCTGGGTCCATGTCCAGCGCCTGGCGGAAGAACTGCTCGGCCGGCTCATAGTGCTTTTGCCGCTCCGCCAACTCGCCCCGCAGAAACAAAAGATAAGTGCGATCTTCTTTCTTGGTAGTCAGCGCGCCAGCCTTGGTAAACGCGTCGTCGGCATCCTTCCAGCGCCGCAGCCGAATATCCATCTGCCCCATCGCCAGCCACACCGTGCGGTCGTTTTCCGTATTGTCCAGCTGCGCCTTGGCCAGTGCCAGACCTTCATCTACCTTGCCCTGGTCTGTCAGTTCCCCGGCCAGCATCAGCTTGAACTCCACGTCCTTCGCCTTCAGATCCGCATCCTTCGGACTCGCTTCGGCAGCCTTGCTTGATATCTCCACGGCCTTGCGCGAAACATCGATCGCCTTGTCGAACCGTCGCGCGTCGCGATAGGTGTCCATCTGGCCCTGGTATCCGCGCATCGCCGTATCGCCGCCCATTTCGATCATCTTCTGGTAGGTGGCAATGGCCTCATCGGTCTTGTTCTGCTCGTGATAAATCGCTCCCAGCCGGTCCAGGAAGATGCCGCGGTTGCTCTTCTCTTCAGCGGTATAAGCGCCGTTGGCGTGCGAGGTCAGGTCCACCATCTTCTCGTACAACTGCTCGGCCTCATCGTAGCGGCCCAGCTGGTCCAGCAGCAGTCCTTCGTTATAGCCTGCCTCAAGCGATGTCCCGTCCAGCTTCCGTGCTTTGCGGATGGTCGCGAGCGCATCCTCAAACTTGCCCTCCCGCCGCAGAATCTCTCCAATGTGAATCAGTGCCTCTGCATCCTCGGGGTCGGCCACCGACAGCGCCTTGAATTGCTTCAGCGCCTCATCCAGCTGATTGTCGTTCAGCAGTGCCAGCCCAAGGACGTCGAGCGAGTGCTCGTCTCCCCCATCCAGGTCTACCGCGCGCTGATAGGCGGCAATCGCGTCTTTCGGCCGCTTCAGCTGCTCATACGCCGCGCCCAATGCCCCTTCCATCTTAGGGCTGCGCGCTTCCACCGGAACAGCTTCGATCACCTTGACGGCATGGTCGAGGTCCCCGCTCTCGGCATAAACGCGGGCCAGGTTTAGAACCACTTCCTCTGATTCGGGCTCGATTGATTGCGCCGTCTTGAACTCTTCTTCCGCCTTCTTCGGGTCATGCTTTACTGTGTAAAGCTGTCCCAGGACCATCCGGTCCTCTACGCTGTTGGGCTGCAGGGTCACGATCTTCTCGAACTCTGCAATCGCCTGGTCCAGGGGATTGCCTGACGGCGAAGAAGACGAAACAGCGGTCGATCCGTCGCTCAACTGCCGCAGATAGATCTTTCCCAGCAGCTTGTGCGCATCAATGTCGTTGGAAGAATCCTTCAGCAATCCCCGAGCCGTCATTTCGGCTTCGTGCGTGTGCCCGGTGCGAAAGTACAGGTCCGCCAGCCCATCGTTCAACTGCGACGATGTCGGGTCCGCATTCAGCGCCAGCTTGTACTCCTCAATGGCCTGCGTGGCCAGTTCCGGCCTGCCCAGGGCAGCAGCATCTTCCTCATAGGAGTTGGCCAGGGCCAAGTGATAGTAAGCCTGGGCGCGATCCGCCGCCGTCGCGGCAGACTCGGCAGACTCGGCAGGCGCGGCAGGCGCGGCTTTGGGAGGCGCAGTCTGGACTGGATTGCTCGGAGCCGCTGTGTCAGGAGGCAGTTTGGCCGGCGCCGTTTGGGCGGGTGCACCGCTGGCCGGAGCATTCTGGGCACACACAACCGCGACCGGCAGCAAAACAACCGATGCGGCGGCAACCAACTTCCACGAAGGCAACAAACAAGTTCTTGGTTTCATCATCCAGGGGATTCCGTGCCTCTTGAGCCGCCCGGTCGGCAAAAATAACCATCCGGATGGCTAAATACATGCGCTGGCAGCCGTTTAAGCGGTTCTGCCTACTGTAAAGACGATTCTAACCGTCATTTGGTTCAAACTCTACGCCGTATTGCGGGATTTTCCTGAAATCGAGGGGAATAAGTCCAGCAATTCGAATTCGATGTCCCTCCGCAACCCCCGCTTAATGCCTGAAGTGCCGAATCCCCGTAAACAGCATCGCCAACCCCAGCCGATCGGCGGCCGCAATCACCTCATCGTCTCTCACCGAACCACCCGGCTGAATCACCGCCGTCGCCCCCGCCCCAGCAACCGCCTCCAGCCCATCCGGAAACGGAAAGAACGCATCCGAAGCAGCCACCGTCCCTGCGAGCCGCAGCACCGCCTTCATCGCCCCAAATCGCGCCGCATCCACGCGGCTCATCTGCCCCGCTCCCACGCCAACCGTCTGCCCATCGCGCGCATACACAATGGCATTCGACTTCACATGCTTGGCCACGCGCCACGCAAACAACAGGCTGCGCAACTCCTCCGCCGTTGGCGGACGCCACGTCACCACCTTCAGCTCATCCTCGTTCACCCGCCCCGTATCCGCGTCCTGCAGCAGCAACCCACCAGAAACATGCTTCACCACCGGCCAGGCCGCAGCAGAGTGCACTACCACCAGCCGCAGGTTCTTCTTCGCTGCAAATCGCTCGCGCGCCTCAGCCGTAAATCCCGGCGCAGCAATCGCCTCCACAAACAGCTTGGCGATCTCTGCCGCCGCCTCCTCATCCACCACCCGATTGATGCCCACAACCCCGCCAAACGCCGACACCGGATCCGAAGCCAGCGCCTTCTGATAAGCCTCCAGAATCGTCGCCCCCGTGGCCGCGCCGCACGGGTTGGTGTGCTTCACGATAATCACCGCCGGCTCTTCAAACTCCTGCGCCAACTCCCAGCATGCATCCAGGTCTACAAGATTGTTAAAGCTCAGTTCCTTCCCCTGCAGTTGCGTCGCGCCCGCAATCCCCAGCCCTGAGCCATCCGAATAAAGCGCCGCCCTCTGGTGCGGATTCTCCCCATACCGCAGCGACTGCGCCATCGGAAAGTTTATCCGCAGCGTCGCCGGCAAGCCCGTCGCATCCAGCTCCGCCGCAACCTCCGGCAACGGCGCCTCCACAATCTTGTCCAGCGTGTTCGCAATCGCAGAATCGTAAGCCGCCGTCGTCGCAAACGCCTGCCGCGCCAGCTTCCACCGCGTCTCCCTGCTCAACGCCCCGCCCGTTGTTTTCAGCTCCTCAGCCAGCCCCGCGTAGTCGTCCACCCGCGTAACAACCGCCACATCTTCAAAGTTCTTCCCCGCCGACCGCACCATCGACGGCCCGCCAATGTCGATGTTCTCAATCAGTGGCCCAAACGCCACGCCGGCCTGCGCAGCAGTTTTCTCAAACGCATAAAGATTCACGACAACCATGTCGATCGGCTCAATCCCATGCTCCGCCACGGCGGCCTCATGCTCCTTGTTGCCGCGAATGTAAAGCAGCCCCCCATGCACGCGCGGATGCAGCGTCTTCACCCGCCCGTCCAGCATCTCCGGAAAACCCGTCAAGTCGCTGATGTCCTTCACAGCCAGCCCGGCCTCGCGCAGCGCTCGCGCCGTGCCGCCAGTCGAAACAAGCTCCACCCCAAAGCTCGCCAGCGTCTGGGCAAACTCCTTCAGCCCCGTCTTATCCGTAACGCTCAGCAGCGCCCGCCGAATCCGCTTTTCTGCACTCACAATTTCTCCCTTGAATCTTGCCGTTCATTTCAAATTGATGTGAAGGGTACGAGCGTCAGCCCGTGCAAATATCTTCCGAGATGAGCATGGGCTCTCGCCCTTAGGGGCGCTCTTCAGTCGTCTGGCCCGGAATGATTCCTCATTCCGCTCCGTGCTGAACCCCGCACCGCAAAGCTTTTCCTTTTGCCAACGGGATAAGAGATTCCCTGACTCTCATCCTACAGCGTCTTCAAAAATGCTTTAGAGTTAAAGGATGGGAAGTTATTCCCCAACTCCAGGTCCTGAAGTTCTCCCCCCCGGCACTGGTACACTCTCGCCACCGCCGCCCGTTCGCCGCCGGCGGCCGTCCTGGGCTGCTGCGCCCGCTACGTATTTTCTCGTTGGCATCAACTGCGCCGTCTACATCGCCATGGTGCTGCGTGGTGTTAGCCCCATGAATCCCACCAACGATCAACTCATGTCCTGGGGCGCCGATAACGCCGGCTCCGTCCTCATTAGCGGTGAGTGGGTGCGTATCGTCACCGCCATGTTTGTGCATGGTGGCCTCCTACACCTTGCCACCAACATGTGGTGCCTGTGGAATCTTGGCCTGCTTGCTGAGCCGCTCATGGGGTCGGCCGGAGTATTGGCCGTCTACATCCTCACCGGCGCAGCCGGCAACCTGCTCTCCACATTCAAGAGCTGGTACTCCTTCAGCAACGGCTGGGCAAGTTACCACGCCGCAGGCGGTATGGATCCTGCAGTCATGTTTCCCCCAGGTGTGGGTGCCTCCGGAGCCGTCTTCGGAATCGCCGGAGCTCTCATCGTGCTGCTCAAGTCCGATCGACTCCCTGTGCCGCCTCTCGAACTCAAAAGGCTGCGCAAGTCGGTCATCTACTTTGCCGCGCTCAACCTGGTGCTCGGTCTCTCCATCAACGTCGGCACACGCTACATCGGCTCCGGGCTGAACATTGACAACTTTGCCCACCTCGGCGGATTCAGTTCCGGCTTGCTCTTCGCTGCTCCGCTTGTTCCCCGCCTCGGCTCGCCACGGCAACTCTTCCAGACCCGCCTGCGCATTGCCGTCGGAATGATGGTGGGCGTGCTCGTGCTCTTCGCCTTCTACCTGTCCAAGCTGCCGGGCTAAACAAGCTGCGGAAAAGCTCGTTTTGGGGGTATGTCAGGGCTTTAGCCCTGACATCTGCGCGCCTCAAGAATGTTGGGCTTTAGCCCCTGAGGTATGCTCCTTCGATGGGACTGACTTCGCGCCATCGATTCACCGAACACCGCCTGCTCCCCAAAGTCATTCCCTTTTGCCCTCGCTCAGCCAACCACACACCGGCGACCACGCCTCTTACAATGGAAGAAGTGCCGCAGACCCTGGTCAATCCGCAGGCGCAAGTCCGACCTCTCATCGCCCAACCAAGCGTCTCCCGCCCATGGGACGCGCCGGCTCCGCTGCGTCTGTGGCATCTCGCCAGCCTCGACGCGCCCACAGTCGCAGTTGTCTGGGCGCTCGCCTTCGCCTGGGCATTCAATGTCCACTTTCCACAGCGGGCCATTCTGCTCCTTGCACTCGCCGCCTGGGTTGTCTACGTCGGCGATCGTCTCCTCGACGCCCGCGCTGGCCTGCGCACTGCCCAGACCCATCGCCTGCGCCTCCGCCACCACTTTCATTGGCGACACCGCCGCATTCTTCTCCCACTCGCCGTCCTCGCCGCCTGCGCCGCTGTCTGGATCTTCCTTGTCCTCCTGCCCCCGATTGCAAAGCAACAAGATTCAGCGTTGGCCGTTGCCGCCCTGGCCTATTTCACGCGCGTCCATTCCAGCCGCAAGCTTCCTCCCTCAGGACCCCAGCCGCAGGCTCCGCTCTTGCCGCCACTGATCTCCTTAGTCTTTTCAAAAGAATTGTTGGTCGGCCTTCTCTTCACCGCCGCGTGCGCCCTGCCCGCCCTGTCCAGACTCCCCGCAACAACACCAATTGGTCCACTCCTCGCCCCAGTAGCCTTTTTCGCCTCGCTAGCCTGGCTCAATTGCCAAGCCATCGAGCACTGGGAATCTCTCCCATCCCAATTTGAAGCATCTCAACAACTTCGAGGGGATAGAGCCTTGAAGAAGAGTAAGGGCTTCAGCCCGTTCATCGATCGTACGAAATCGGAGGGGAATTTAGCCCCTGACGGATGCCATCCGCAAATCTCCGCCAACAATCTCACTTTCTCAGCAGCCATCTTTCTCGCCCTGACCGGCCTCCTCCTGTCCTCCATCGAGTTCCCACTTCATCCCCGCCCCGCAGCACTTCTTCGAGCCGGAGCAGCCAGCGCCCTGCTCCTCGCACTCCTCGACCGCCTCCGCAACCGCCTCTCTCCTCTTGCCCTTCGCGCAGCAGCCGACCTCGTCCTGCTGACTCCGCTTGCCCTGATGCTCCGATGAACAAGCCCTCCGACTTCAATCGCCTCGCCCGACTCTATCGCTGGATGGAGTGGGCCACCTTTGGCCCCTGCCTCGGTTGGTGCCGAAGAGCATACCTCGCCGAACTCAGCGCCTGCCGTCACGCCGTTGTCCTCGGCGACGGCGACGGACGCTTCACATCCCGCCTCCTCTCCACCAATTCCCTCATTCAGATCGATGCGGTCGATGCCAGCTCCGCCATGTTGCGTGCCCTCGTCCGCCGCGCCGGCCACCAGTCCGCCCGCATTCGCACCCACCACGCCGACGCCCGCAGTTGGCGACCCGCCCCCACGCCGGAGAACCAGCCCATCGACCTCATCACCACTCATTTTTTCCTGGACTGTCTCATCACCAGCGAGGTCCATTCGCTCGCAACCAGGCTTCGCCGCCTGGAATCTCCCTCTGCTTTGTGGCTTGTCTCCGAGTTCGCCATCCCCCCAACCTGGTTCGGGCGCCTCGTGGCGCGTCCCCTCGTCTCCGGGCTCTATCTGGCCTTTGCATGGCTTACCGGACTCACCGTCCGCACCCTGCCGGATCACTCCGCCGCCCTCCGCCAGTCTGGCTTCTGCCTTCAAAAGCGACGCACCTGGCTCGGCGGTCTTCTTACAAGCGAGTTGTGGTCTTCCGGCGTCTCCCACATCGTTCCAAACCCAGCCTTATCCCAATTGAATTGTTACAGTCGTGTTAATATTGAACCTCACGGAGCGGCAAGACCTACAAGCTACCCTCACGCCGATCAATCAAGATGAACCTCTACCTCATGCGCCACGCCAACGCCGGACTCCGCCGCGAGAACCCTGCTCTCGACGCCAAGCGGGGCCTCGTCAAGGAGGGGAAGGAACAGTGCATGCTGATGGCGCGCATTCTAAGCGCGCTCAAAGTGCAGGTGGATGTCATCGTCTCCAGCCCCCTCAAACGCGCCCTCCAGACCGCGCAGTTTGTGGGTACTGAGCTCGGCTACGAAGCCAAGGTCGAAGTCAGCAAGGCCCTGTCTCCCGGCGCCGATTATGCCGCCTTTCAGCAGCTAATAAACAAATACACTGACCGTGAAGGCGTGCTGGTCGTCGGCCACAACCCCAATCTCTACCAGTTCCTCGGCCGCCTGGTGACCAGCAACGGGGGCGCCGCCATCCGTATGCGCAAGGGCTCAGTTGCCCGCATCCGCATCGACCGCCGTCCGCCCATCATGCAGTGGCTGATCGATCCCCGCATGGCCAGTTCCATCTATACCAGCGTGGCAAAGAGCTCCCGCCCGAAGACCTCGCGGAAGTAGCCCGCCTCCTTGCGCAGCGACCACAGCTCCAGCTCCGCCCCGGTCCGGCCCGGCTCCAACTCCAGGTAAACCCGCTTCGGATACACCTTGGCCCTCACTCTCAAGACGTCTGACGCCCGGTCCTGGTTCAGCGCCACCGCCAGCCGCAGCAGCACAACCGCCCGGTGCACGTGTTTGTGTTCATCCGCCGGAATATTGCGCAAAGCACGATCCCCGGGCTGCGGCCTGCTCTTGCCCAGATACCGCGCAATCGCTGAAACCATGGTTCGCTGCACTTGCGTATACCCGTAAATTTCCGAGCTCGACACAATGTACTGCGTATGCCGGTGGTGCCCCTGGTGGTTAATGAACTTGCCGGTATCGTGCAGCATCGCCGCCGCCCCCAACCAGCTCTCATACTCCGGCGGCATCTGGTGCAGCGCCTTCAACTCCCTGAACAGTTGAACCGCATGTGCCCTCACCGGCTCCGCGCGCTTCAGGTCCACGCCGTAACGTCGCGCCGTGGCCAGCACGCTCTCCCACCGCTCGTGCTCAAAGTCCTTGTGCGCCGTCGCACGCGCATCCTGCTGCGCCAGCATCTGCGCCAGAATCCCGTCCCGTAACCCCAGCCCCGAGTAGCGAAACCCCTTCAACCCAAAGCTCTCCAGCAGCTCCGCGTACACCTGCGTCCCGGCAACGATAATCTCCGCCCGACGCGGTCCAATCCCGGGCACCGCCTCCCGCTCCGGCAGCGTCATCTTCGCCAGCTTTGCCGCCAGCCTCCGCACCTCGCTCGTCGGCACAATGCCCGCTAGCCTGCCTATTTGCTGACCCGCTGACTTGCAGACTCGCTGACCCGCTGGCTTGCTTCCCGAAGCGCAAGCTTCGCTCAGCGCCGCCGCCGTCCCTGATGTGGCAATCACCAGCCCCACGCCCCCCGGCTGAATCCTGCGATGCGCCCGCCTCAGTTCCATCCCAATCCACCGCCGCATCCGCGCCAGGCCTTCCGCCGGCGCCGGATCCTCGCCGAGAAACTCTTCCGTCAACCGCACCGCTCCCAGCGGAAGGCTGATCGTCTCCTTGATCCGCTTGTGCTCTGACAGCGTAATCTCGCAGCTGCCCCCGCCCAGGTCGATCAGCAGCAGGCGCCCGCCAACTCCCGGCCCCGCCCCGGCGCCTCCGCCCGCCATCACCCCCAGGTGGATCAGCCGTCCCTCTTCCAGTCCCGAAATGATCTCCAGGTTCCAGCCCGTCTCCGCCTTCACCCATGCCTGAAACGCCGGCCCGTTGCGCGCATCCCGCATCGCCGCCGTCGCCACCACGCGAATCTTGTCCACCCCATGCGTCTGCACCGCCCGCTGAAACCGCTTCAGCGCCTGCAGCGTATTCGCCATCGCCTCCGGAGAAACCAGCCCCGACTCAAAGACGCTCGCTCCCAGCCGCGTAACTTCGCGGTCCTCAGCCACCGTCCGCAGTTGATGCGCCACAACCTTTGCAATCTTCAACCTGCACGAGTTCGACCCGATATCGATAGCAGCAAATGTAGGCATAGCGTTTCCGCGCACTCCCGGAGAATAAAAAATCGCTCTCTCGGGTCAAGATACACGACCACCCCACCAGATCCCTCGCGAGGTGCGCGACCATGCTCGGCCTGGTGCCTCGTGTCTCGCTCTTGATACCTGGGTTCCATGCCCGCGAATGAGAAGGCCCCTCCTCGTAGAAGAAGAATGGTGGAAATTCATCGGGAACTAGGTGCCGCCCTCCGTCGTATTTCATTACGAGGGCGGCATGATGAAGAACGATCTGAGAATTGCGCTACGGCAGTTGAAGAAGTCTCCAGGATTTGCCATGACGGCAATCCTGACGCTGGCACTGGGGATTGGAGCGAACGCGGTGGTGTTCAGCGTGCTCAACGCGCTGGTGTTTCGTCCAGTGAATGTGCCGCATGCGCAGAATCTCTACATGGTGCAGCGATTCAAATATCCGTCGCAGTCCTACCTCGATTATTTGGATCTGCGGGATAAGAACCGCACGTTTGAGAGCCTGGTGACGGTCAGCATCATTGGCCCGGTCGGCGTGGATACAGGCGGCAATCCGTCGACCGCATGGCCGTACCTGGCGAGTGGAAACTACTTCGACGCGCTGGGAATTCAGCCCCATCTGGGCCGCTTCTTCCATGCCTCCGATGAGCACGGCGAAGGCAGCGCTCCGTATGTGGTGCTGAGCTACGCTTACTGGCATAGCCATTTTCATAACGATGCGGGTGTGGTCGGTCGGACAGTCCAGATCAACAAGCACCAATTGACCATCATTGGAGTGGCGCCGCCGGCGTTTCGCGGTACTGAGTTGTTCTTCGCACCGGCGCTTTGGATCCCGATGGTTGAGCAGCCCACCGTTGAAGGCTACAACTCACTCAAGTTTCGCGGCAACCACTCCGGTTTCGTGGTGGGACACCTGAAGCCAGGCGTGACGCCGGCGCAAGCGGTGGCAGACCTGAACACACTTGCGGCATGGCTCTCCAAGACCTATCCAGGAGACGACGATGGCGTGACGTTCTCGCTGGCTCGTCCAGGGCTTATAGGGGATATGTTGGGTGGGCCGGCACGGGCGTTCATGGGGGGCCTGATGCTCTTGGCAGGCCTGATCCTGCTTGCCGCCTGTGCCAATCTGGGAAGCCTCTTTGCCGCTCGCACGGCAGATCGCGCCAAGGAAACGGCGCTGCGGTTGGCGCTGGGCTCACGCCGCGGGTTGATCCTCCGGCAGATGCTCACGGAGGCTGTGCTAGTTTCGCTGGCCGGCGGAGCGCTTGGGCTCGCCGGGGGCGTGGTGGTCCTCCACCTGCTGAGTGCATGGCAGCCAATGCCAGACATTCCCATCAATGTGCCGGTGAATCCGGATGCAGGCACATATATTGTGGCGCTTTTGCTCGCACTGGTGAGTGGCCTGCTCTTCGGATTAGTGCCAGTACGCCAAATCATGCGGGCAGATCCGTGGCAGGTCATTCGCACCGGTGCGGCAGGTGTGGGCGGGATGCGGCGATTCACGTTGCGGGATGTTCTGCTGGCGGTGCAGATCGCGATTTGTGCGGTGCTGGTAACGTCTTCGCTGGTGGCCGTACGCGGGCTGGCGCGATCGATGCGCAGCAACTTCGGTTTTGTGCCGCAGAACGTGATGCTGGCAGAGTGCGAACTGCATATGGCAGGGTACACCGACGAGCAAATGCCGCAATTCCAGCGGCGCCTGCTGGATGCGGCAAAGGCCATTCCCGGCGCAACGTCAGTTGGCTTTACTGATCACCTGCCGCTGAGCGTGGGCAGTGGCGACTCAGATGTTTTCACCGACAGCACCACCGATTTCCGGCCCACCAATGAGGCTGGGGACGCCATGAACTACATCGTTTCGCCGGGCTACCTTCAAGCCGCGGGCACAACGCTGCTGGCAGGAAGAGACTTGACGCTCGAAGACGATAAAAAGACGCCGGGAGTGGCTCTGGTCAATCGGCAGTTTGCGGTCAAAGTTTTCGGCTCGGTGGACAAGGCGATCGGCGGCCATTTCAAGTACTGGAACGGAGCCCGCGCGGAGGTCGTCGGCGTTGTCGAGGACGGAAAGTACCGTACGCTTACTGAGGATCCACAGCCGGCGATGTTCTTTTCGTCTCTGCAGCAGACGTCTGGCAGCACATTGCTGCTCGTACGGTCCACTCGAGATCCGCAAGAGATTGCCAGCGCTCTCGACCGCATCATGCGCGGGTTGGACCCGGGCCTGCCTTTCGTCGTTAGGACGTGGAACCACGAGATGGGCTGGGCGCTGTTTGCCGCCCGGGTCGCCACGGCGGCGTTAGGCGTGCTCGGGCTGCTGGGCGCCATGCTGGCGGTGACAGGAATCTTCGGCATGGCCTCGTATACCGTGAGCAAGCGGCTGCGCGAGCTGGGCATTCGCATGGCGCTGGGCGCAGAGCGGAAGCAAGTGCTCCGCGCGGCCCTTGGGCGGGCGTTCGTGCTGCTGTCGGTCGGCTCGGCGGCCGGATTGGCGCTGGGCCTTCTGGCCACAAAGGTGCTGTCCTACATCGTGTACCAGGCCACGCCGAAGGATCCCCTGGTCTTGGGCGGGGTAATCCTGACGATGCTGGTGCTCGGGCTGGTGGCTGCGTGGATTCCAGCGCAAAAGGCGCTCGCCGTAAATCCCGTGATCCTGATGCGGCAGGAGTGACCGTAAGATGCATCAGGATCTAGTGAACGGCGTTTAGAAGAAACCAGGGCAGCCCTGCTTTCCGCACACTGGCAAGCCGCCCTCCTCTTTGAACGGCAGGCACCCCTCTGCCGTTCGCCGTGTGAGACGCCTTCCCTCACCCGCTGCTATCCTTGTTCCAATGCCAAATTCTGCCCCTGCAAGCCGCACCATCACGCACAACCGCCCAAAAGCAGCATCCCTCGTGCTGACCACCTGGCTCCTGTTCGCGGCCATCTACGGCGCTGTGCAGATTGGCTCTCTCTTCAACCCCCCGCTCCTCGACGACGTCGATGCCGCCCACGCACAGGCCGCGCAGGGCATTTCGGAGACCGGCGACTGGGTCACCTCCAAGATCAACGGTATCCGCTACATTGAGAAGCCGCCCCTGCCCTACTGGTTCTCCGCCGGCCTCTATCGCGTCTTCGGCCAGAATGTCTTTGCCACACACTTGCCCAACGCACTGGCCATGCTCGGACTCACCTGGCTCTCGTGGCTCTGGGCCCGCCGCGCCTGGGGACCCCGCGCCGGGCTCTATGCCGGGCTGGCCGTCCTCACTTCCATCGGCCCATTTCTCTTTACACGCTTCATCATTCCCGAGGCCCAGCTCAGCTTCTTCTTCCTGGTCGCCCTGTTCTGCCTGCTCACTGGCCTTGAAGACGATCACCCGGCCCGCTTTTACACCATGTGGGCAACCGTCGCCCTTGCCACGCTCACCAAGGGACTCATTGCCCCCGTCTTCTTCCTGGGCGCCGCCATTCCCTACCTCATACTCACGGGCCAATGGCGTCGCTGGCGTTCGTTCAAGCCCATCACCGGCCCGCTCGTCTTCCTCGCCATCGCCGCGCCATGGCACATCCTCTGCGGCCTCGCCAATCCTGATCAGGGCCACCCCTTCGGCAATCACCCAACCGTCGGCAACGTCCACGGATTCTTCTACTTCTACTTTGTCAATGAGCACTTCCTCCGCTTCTTCGGCCAGCGCTACCCGCACGACTACAACAAGCTCCCCTTTGTCGCCTACTGGGTCCTTCATCTTGTCTGGCTCTTCCCCTGGAGCCTCTTTCTGCCCGCCGTTGCGGTTGTCGCATGGAGAACAAGACACTCCTGGCTCCAATACGTGCGCCCCAACGCCGGACAGACCGTGGACTTCTACCTCGACAACGCTGTTCGCGAAGATGTAGCAAGCTACGTCGTGCGCCTCAAGTTCCGCGTGCGCACCATCTGTCTCCTCAGCCTCTTCTCGGCCTTCTCCCTGCTCTTCTTCTCCATCTCAACCAATCAGGAGTACTACACCTTCCCCGTCTGGCCGCCCATCTTCATCCTCATCGCCGGCGTGCTTACCGGGATCGAAGAAAAGCGCAGCCTCGAAGAATCCCCCAACGGCAGCCGCAACAGTAACCTGCCCCTGCTCTCTACCGCGTGGCTCACCGGCGCTCAGGCGGTCTTCGCTGTCGTCGGAGTCCTCGCGGCCGCGGCCCTCGCCTGGGGTCTGTGGGATTCACGCCATCTGCCCTTTGTCGAGGACATCGGCACGCTCCTCGCGCACCGCGCCGTGGGCGATTACACGCTCTCGATGTCCCACTTTTTTGATCTCACCGGCCCCTCTTTTGCCGTACTCCGCCTTCCCGCCATCATGGCCGCCATCACTCTGCTCATCGGCCCCGCGGTCGGATGGCTTCTGCGTCTGAAAGGCAGACACCTCGCCGCTACAATCAGCATTGCTCTCACCTCGGCCGTCTTCCTCATCGCCGCACACATCGCCTTGGCCCGCTTCGAGCCCATGCTCAGTTCCAAGCAAATGGCCGACACCATCCTCCAGAATGGCGCGCCATCAGACACGTTCATCATCTTCGGCGACCAGTCCGACGCCTCCTCCGTCATCTTTTACACCCACACGTTTCTCAACAAGCCAAGCCTCTTGGTCCTCCCCCGCTGCGGACAGCACGGCGAAGGCTCTACCCTCCTCTGGGGCTCATGCTACCCAGACGCGCCCAACATCTACCTGAGTGAAGATCAGCTCTCCAAAGTTTGGGGCACCGGCGATCGCAAGTGGCTCTTCGCCCAGGATCAAAACCAGCCCAAAGCCGAGAGCCTCCTAGCCGGCCGGCTCTTCCCCGTCCAAACCGTCGCCGACAAAGCACTCTGGACCGACCGGCCTCTCAAATAAATGAACTGGGTTTTGATCGGGCGGAGATCGATACGAGGAATTTCATCCGAAGCCGCGCGGCTGGACAGGAATTTCATACCGAAGATTCCGCAGAACTGCCCGCAAACCTGTCTCAGGCCGCTTCAGGAAAAAATGAGAATGGCTTCTCGCTTAGTGCAGTTCTGGATGAGTCCTGTAAGCCACCAGCTCGGAGTTGAATGAAGTCCCGCTCAATCGCGAAGTCTTCAGCAGCACTTCAAAATAAGGAAAGTGATCCACGTGCAGTGTGCTGCGAAACTTCTCTAATTGATCTTCCGATGTCAGGAACTCCGCCGCAGCGCCTGTAGCGTCGGAATCGGTACCAGCCAGGATGATCACCTTCCCGGTTGCGCTCGGATTTGGCAGGTAGGCGATAACGCTGTAGCCAACTAAGCTATTGGCTTCGCGTGGCACAAGGTAGATCGCTTGTTCTCCGGAATTCGGACTCCGGTTCCGAACGAACTGTTGCGAATTCACGTCGTCGTAGTCCGTAACAAAGTTCACTTTGTCATCGAATACGTGATCCCACGGGTTCGACTTCTTGCCGCCGATCAGAACAACGTTGTTCCGCTTGATCTCGTCTGCCGTGTAGTTTCGCGTCAGGGTCAGATAGCGCGCATACGAGGTTGGAAACTCAGTCAGAATCTGCTGAATGGCTCGAACCGCGCCGAATGTCACCAGGTTATGCCTGAAAATCTGATCCAGATCCGCTTTTCGATCCGCGCTGATGTCTGAAGACTGAATCTGCCGGATGTACTCGCGGCTCAGGTAATCGCCCAGCGAAGTTGGACGGCCTGTGATGTCTTCAATCACGCTGGCAGAGTCATCCGGCAGAACAATGTCAGTAGCCTGATTGGAATTCAGAAAGTCGCGCCAAAACACCGCTACCGCCGGTTTCCCTTCCCAGGGGTAAAGCGCCTTCCGCATAGTGCGATTCTGCTGAAAGAGAAAGCCACAAGCGATTGCCAGAAGCAGGCTCGCCACCGCCCACACAATCTGCCAGCGACCGCGAGCCGGGCGATTCTGAATCGCTGCCGCAGCGATTTGAACCGCGGAGACCGATGCAGGCAACTCTTCGACTGGTCGCGCCGGCCGCCCCTTGGCCTCTGGCAAGCGCCGGCGAAAAATCGGCTTGTAGCCGCCGCGAGGGATTTCCAGAATGAGAGACTCGTGCGCACCGTCCGATGCAAAGTACAGCTCGATGCGCTTTCTCAGCTCCGTTGCGTTCACCCGAACAATATTGTCCTGGCTCCGGTCGTAGGTCGATGATCTGCCAAAGACCTTCGCGCCAATCTCCTGTTCGTGGATCTCCGGGCAGCCGTCTTTCAGCGACTGTTTGCCAACATAAAGCAGGAAGTCCCTCAACCTCGCTGACCGGCTGAAGTGCTCACTGGCAGCCACCCGTTCGATCAATGCACGGCGCACTTCTACACTCGGCTGATCCTCTGCAGCCTCTGCCGCCGGATTGTTCAGGGTGGACGCCATAGGTGTGGAAATCCTACGCAACGAATGCTTCCAAGTCTAGCGCGGGCGCTCCGGCGCGAGCAAGAAAGGATTTTAGGCCCGCTTCAAAGCAGTCCCATCCGCGTTCCTGCGAGCTCGTCCAACCCTCACCACTCGGTCTTAAATGAATGCGCACTAAAGACTTAATCGAGTTCTTACGGTAAATTTCACAACCTTCCTTCCGGTAAATCCCCTTTGCGCCTTCCGGTAAATTAACTTGCCAGCTTCTCATCCGATCACGAAAAATGCGCGTTAGTCCGTTCTCGGCAGCTTTTCGCTGAAGACAAAATCAAGATCACGTTGGGTTTGTATAAAACCTGAGTCGGACTAGTCGGCGGCGGTGGAAAAGCTCGGAGCCAGCATCCGTACAGGAACTTCAGGCAATCGAGCTTTTGCGAGTCAGGCACCATAACAACCAGTGAAACCAATAGACAACTTCGTGCTGCTTGGAGCGAGGCTTCCCAATCACCCAGATTTCAGGCGCCAGGCAAGTGAACAAAGAGTGTCGGGTAGATTCGACTTCCCAAAACCTAGAACCATCGACGAGGGAACGTCTGCCCTCACAACACTTCAGGAGGCTCTATGAAACTCAGTAAGACAATTGGCGTGGTGTCAATTCGACAAAAGACAGTGGCAAGATACTCTCTCTTTCTGATGGCATTCGTGTTGGCTGGCCTGGTGGCATCCTCATCCATGCAAGCTCAGCAGTACCTTGGCACCCTGAGCGGCAGCGTATCGGATGCAACCGGCGCAAAAGTCGTTGGAACAAGCGTAACCGCAACAGACGTCACAACGAAGTTTGAGACCAAGGCGGTTACCAACGGATCCGGTGACTACACAATCCCTTTCCTCACTCCCGACACATACTCCGTGACCGTTGCATCGCCAGGGTTCCGCCCCGAAAAACGCACCGATATTATTCTCACCGCCGGCGGCATTGTGCAGGTGGATTTTAGTCTCAAGGCGGGCGCTGAAACACAGTCGGTCGTCGTTACCGCGGACACCCAGTTGCTCGATACCACTTCAGGCAACTTAGCCACCACATTCCTCACTGAAGAAGTCACCGACACACCAAACGTTGGACGCAATCCTTTCGTGCTCTCCACGTTGGCCGCCGGTGTCTATTCGGCTGGCTCCGGCGGTTACATGCAGGGCAAGGCAAGCACATTCACTAATCCATTCAGCGGTGCGGCCGTGCAGGTCGACTCGAACGGCAGCAGCGGTCATAACCGCCTAACGCTCGACGGTGTTCCCGACGATCCCTCTGAGCGGTTCTCCGGCTCCAGCTATACAGGCTTTGTGCCCTCCCCTGAGTCGGTTCAGGAGGTAAAGGTCCAGACGGCACTCTACGACGCACAATTTGGACACGGCGACGGCGTCGTGACCAACACAGTGTTGAGAACCGGATCGAGCAAGTTCCACGGCGCCGCATACGACGTGTTCCGGAATACTTACATGAACGCCAACACATATGAGCGCGTTCCAACCCAGACCACAGCACCCGCCGGTTCGGCGCTCACGCCTCGTGGCAGCGATCAATGGCAACAGCCGGGCGGAGTCTTCGATGGTCCCATATTCATTCCCCACATTTATAACGGACGTGAAAAGACCTTCTTCATGGTTGCTTACGAATACCTGCAACTCCACCAGCTTCTTCCCTATACGTCGCTGGTTCCAACCACCACCGGTGGCACCACCGGAAAAGGCATGGTGGGCGGCGATTTCTCCAGCCTCTGCTCAGCTTTCAATAGCAACGGCGTTTGCACATCCGGCCTCCAGATCTACGACCCCACCTCCGTCGCCAGCGGAACAGGCAATCGCACACCCTTCGCCGGCAACATCATACCCTCGGGGAGAATCAACCCCGCCGGCGCGGCGCTCATGGCAGCCTTCCCTGCGCCGAACAGCACCCTCAGTCCCACCGTCAACTACATCTCCACCCACACATCGGTGCCAAACAGGTACTACTCCTTCGTAACCCGCGTTGACCACCAGTTCTCTGAGAAGCAGCATCTCGATGCCACGTTCTTCAAGGCCGTTCTGCATCAGTTTGAGCCGAATGAAGGATTCCCCACCGCCATTGGACCCACCGGAACCGGGTACACCGTCTATCGCAACAACGAGGGCGGCAGCATTGAAGACAGCTATGTATTCTCGCCCACATTGGTGCTCAATGCGCGCGTAGGTGTCGTCTATCATCCCTTCGGCCTGGTCTATCCGGGAAACACGTTCAACCTCAGCACCATCAACATCTCAGGGACCGGTCTTCCGTATCAGTCGTTCCCGGGCACCTCGGCCTCCGACAGTTACGCGGGCCTTGCCGCGGGCAACACAGGCCAGATCAGCGAAGATACCCTCGGTTCAACCTCCGCAATGGTCGCAAAGACGATTCAAAGGCACTCTCTCCGAATCGGCTTCGAGGGAAACCTGAGCCGGTATAACGTCCAGAATCCGCAGAGTGGCATTGGCGTATTCAACTTCAATCGCCAATTCACCCAGGAAAACTCAAGCGGCGCGTCCGGCGCTGGCTGCCCGGCTCCAAGTTGCGTTGTCGGCAGCGATCAAACATCCGGCAATGCCATGGCGTCTCTGCTGCTCGGCTATCCCTCCAGCGGAACGTATGGCAACACCATCGCCTATGCCATGGAGCAGCAATACATGGCGTTCTACATCCAGGACGACTGGCGCGTAAGCGACAAGCTGACTGTCAATGCCGGACTTCGCTGGGACTATGAGTCGCCATTCACGGAGCGTTTCAATCGCTTGAATTCCGGCTTCTGCTCCACATGCGCCAACCCATTGCAAAGTTCGGTGGCAGGTCTTACGCTCAATGGCGGACTGACCTTTGTGAACACTTCGGCCTCATCGAGCCGGTACGCCGCTCCGCAGAAGTTCACCCACTACCAGCCCCGGTTTGGCGCTGCCTATCAGATCACGCCAAAGATCGTGGCGCGCGGCGGATTCGGAATGATTTTCTTCAACACGCAAGATTCTCCGCTTAGCCAGGGGTACAGCAATTCCACCTCCTATGTATCCACAACCAACAGTGTCCTTCCGTTCACCAGCATCTCCAACCCTTGGCCCACCGGGATTCAGCTCCCAACCGGCAATACACTGGGCCTGTCCACGCAGCTTGGCCAAGGTGTCACCTATCCCGATCCAAACGCCGTGCAGCCGAAGATGTGGCAGTGGTCCGTAAGCCTGCAAATGCAGGCGCCCGGCCAAATCGCACTGCAGGTTGGCTACGCCGCAAACAAGGTATCGCAGCTTCCCATCAACGCGAATATCGACTTTCTGCCGGCGTCGTTCATGGGCACCAGCGCCACGCCCCTCAGCTCAACGCAGATCGCCGCCCTCAACGCTTCTGTGACAAATCCAATGGCAGGCAAGCTTTCTGGATCCTCCTTGAACGGAGCCACCGTTCAGCAGTACTTGCTCGATGTTCCATTCCCTGAATTCACAGGCGTAACCGATAACTTCATCCCCGCTGGAAGTGCTTTGTACAACGCACTTCAACTTTCAGCCAACAAGCAGTTGACGCACCATTTCGAGGTCCAGGGTAACTTTACGTTTTCCAAGATCATGGACCAAAACATGTTCCAGAATCCTCAATCCCAGACAACGCTTCGCTTTGAAGACCCACAGCCGAATATTCTCTCCAATTTCTGGGGCACCTATCACTTCCCCGATCTGAATGGGAAGAACGTCATCGAACGCGAAGCGCTCGGCGGATGGAAACTGCAAGGCGTGCTCCGGGCTGACAACGCAAGCAAAATCGCCAATCCCGGATCGGTCGGCAACGGCGGCGGCACGGGCGGATCTCAATACGGCACCTCGCAAACCTACACACAGCTGATAAAACCAACGGCGGCCTACCGTTCCTATACTCGTTATTTCAATACCTGCTATCAGAACTCTTCTGGCGCCCTCGTCTACACCACGGTGAGCGGTTCCGGCGCCGTCGTTCCCGGCTGCGATAGCACCAATAACAACACTCCGGCATTCCGCGCGAATCCAAGTTTCACCCTCAACAACATCAAGCCGTACATGGATGTTCGCCAGTTGGTTCACCCGTTGATGGACGTTTCGCTCTTCAAGACGTTCAACATCCATGAGTCAACCAACTTTGAGATTCGTGGCGAGGCCTTCAACGTCATGAACACCCCTAACTTTGGCGGCCCAGGCACCACGCCCGGCTCCTCCAGCTACGGCTATGTCACGCTGACCCAGGCAAACGATCCTCGCCTGATTCAGTTGACCGCGCGTATTAACTTCTAACTGGCGCCTCCAGTCGGGGACTTCCGAGGGCCCTCAAGCTTTCGGAAGTCCACTTTTTCGAGATCACATTGGCTGCCTCGTGCCGGGGCCATCTTCGCTTCACGAGCGCTGCCATGAATGGAGTATCTCGAAGCCCCTTCCATCAAGTCGACTCGACCCAGAGCGACGACGCTGAACGGAACCCAAAAGGCTGCTTGCCTGGAAGCGCTCGCTAACTCGCAGTGCGTTTGAGGATCGAAGTGCAAACTTGTATGGCTTATGGATGGAAAAGACGCATCGCTCAACTGGCGTTCTCAAGTCTGCTTACCGGTGCCTTGTATGGCCAGACTCACTGGGCGCCCGCCGATCCATTGCGCCACGGCTTTGCGCATCCGCCAAGCGTCGCCAAGCTTCGCTGCTACTGGTGGTGGTTGAACGGCAACACAAATGAAGCAACCATAACCCGTGACCTGACCGAGATGAGCCGGAAAGGATTCGGCGGCGTGCTGCTCGTGGACGCTGACGGTTCAGAACAGCAAGGCAATGAAAAGGTTTTGCCCGGGCCCACATTCGGAAGCCCGCAATGGATCCGCCTGTATGTGTTTGCCTTGAAAACCGCGTCAGCACGTCACCTCGAAGTGACGCTGAACGCGACAAGCGGTTGGAACCTCGGCGGTCCTGATGTTACTCCCGCACAGGCTTCGAAGCTGCTCACATGGTCGCGCACAACAACCGGCGAAAAGGGCTTTGATGGCGTGCTGCCCATGCCCCCAATCAAGAATGGGTTTTACCAGCAGATTGCTGTCCTCGCGTACCCGCTCGCCCACGGAGAAGCATTGCCCGGCAGGAAGGGGTCAGATCGCGCCCCAATCAAAGCGCTGCGCATGAAGTCGGCAGCAATCGAGACAGGCTTCTCCATGCCCCCATCTGAGTCGTTGCTTCAAGACGCTCCTCCCGTTGAAGGCGAAGCCGACACCCAGTTGAACGATGTAATCGACCTGTCCACACAGACGGATGCGTCCGGCCATATCAGTTGGCGTCCACCATCCAAGGGCGAGTGGGAGATCTTGCGCATCGGGTATACCGACTCTGACGTGCGCGTCTCCACATCAAGTGGCGCATGGCAAGGATTGGCGATCGATTATCTTGATCGCGGGGCTTTCGACGCCTATTGGACGCATACTCTTGTCCCCCTGCTTGAAGCAAGCCGCCCATATCTCAAATCAACCTTAGTTGCCCTTGCAACCGATAGTTGGGAAGTTGGAGGAACCAACTGGACTGGACGCTTTGCCGGCGAATTTCTCAAACGCCGCGGTTACGATCCACTACGCTATCTTCCTGTGGTGACGGGCCGCATCGTGCAGGACCGCGCAATCAGCGATCGCTTCCTGAACGATCTGCGCCGCACCGTCGGCGATCTGATCACCGACCATTACGATCACTTCGCCGAGCGCGCCCGGGAATATGGCATTGGCATTCGTTGTGAATCCGGCGGGCCGCATGGCGCGCCCGTCGATGCGCTTGAGACGTTTCGTTCATCGGAAGTTCCGCAGACGGAGTTCTGGGCTCAATCCAGTGAGCACCGATCGGGCGATGAGGATCGATTCTTTATCAAAGAGGTTGCCAGCGCAGCGGACATTTACGGAAAGAAGCTTGCCGCTGATGAAGGCATGACCAGCATGGGCCCGCAATGGAGCGAGTCTCTCGCAACCGACCTCAAGCCAACCTTCGATCAGGCTCTCACCGAAGGCATGAACCGCCTTGTGTGGCACCAATTCACATCCATCCCCAAAGAAGCTGGCCTGCCCGGGAACGAATACTTTGCCGGTACTCATATGAACCCAAACATCACCTGGTGGAATCAATCGGACGCTTTCTTCCTCTACGTGAATCGCTCGCAGTTCCTGCTGCAACAGGGTCATGCTGTCGACGATGTGCTCTACTTCTATGGCGACAATGTGCCAAACTTCGTACGCTTGAAGCGCGACGATCCTGCACATGTACTGCCTGGCTTCGACTACGATGTTACGGGTGAAGACGCGCTGCTTCACTCGCTTTCCGTTCACCCTGGCGGAATATCAACGCCCGCCGGAAATGAATTCCGTATTCTCGTACTGCCCGCATCGCGCACTCTCAGTTTGCCGGCACTTGAGAGAATTGCAAGCTTTGTAAAGCAGGGCGGCAGCATCGTCGGTCCGCCTCCAACGGGCGCTACAGGAATTGTCGATGACAAAACATCACGGCAATCGTCGGCGCTAATGAAGGATCTGTGGGGCGGCTGCTCAACCACGTTCCACGCCCATGGCGCTGGCCATGTATTTTGCACTTCAGATGCCCGAGCTGCGCTGCGGGCCTTAAAGGTGAGTCCGGACTTTGAAGACACCACCGGAAGCCTCGACTATATTCATCGCCGCGACGGATTGAACGATATCTACTTCGTCCGCAACAGCAGCTCTCAATCAGTCGAGTCGCTCGCGGGCTTTCGCGTGACTGGGCGTCAGCCTGAGTTGTGGAATCCGATCGATGGCGCCATGGAACCGCAGACAAATTACCTGGTTGAAGGTGGAACGACGCGAGTTCCGCTTCATCTTGCTCCCTACGGTTCGGTATTCGTCATCTTCAGGCGTCCAACCGGCACGCATTCAAATCAGGCGCTGGAAGCAAATGCCCCTGAAGTTACATCTGTTGAGCTTCCTTTGGATAAGTGGACAATAACCTTCCAGGACAATCGCGGCGCGCCCGCCGGCCCGCAAAAGCTGACCGCCCTCACCTCCTGGACCGATTGGCCGGACCCCGGCGAACGATATTTCTCCGGCACCGCCACCTATCGCACCAGTTTCATCGTAAAACACGCCGCAGGAGATCGTGTGCTTCTATCCCTCACCGATCTTCACGAAATCTGCACTGTCCGCATCAATGGCAAGCCTGCCGGCACAATCTGGGCTATGCCCTTCCAGCTCGAAGTGACCGGCAATCTCAAGGATGGCAACAATGCTCTTGAACTCGATGTGACCAATCTCTGGCCCAATCGCATCATCGGCGACGCGCAGCCATCCAATCCCCATGCCTACACCAGCACCAACATCCGCAAGTACACCAGCGCTTCACTTCTGCTTCCTTCGGGATTGATTGGCCCCGTAACCATTGAAACCATACACGCTGCGGGCTTGCAGCCTGAAAAGGGCGCCGGAGACAAGCGCTGACCAAAGCGCTTCTTCTCGATATTCGTGCCGTTCCGTATATTCTGTATAGCGTTGGGGAAGAAACAACCTATGGGCAGCGAACATCCGCTACGCGTCGGGCTTTGCGGCATCGGTCTAGATGCCTACTGGACTCAGTTTCCCGGGCTTAAGACAAAGCTCGAAGGCTATGTCGAGCATGTAGCTGCGCGCCTCGCCCGGCCTGGCATCGAGTTAGTCAATCTTGGCTTGGTGGATTCGCCCGCGCGTTCTCTCGAAGCTGGCCATCAATGCCGCCGCGAAGACATCGACGTGCTGTTTCTCTACGTCACAACCTACGCTCTCTCGAACACAGTCCTGCCTCTGGTGCAACGCGCAGATGTCCCCGTCATTGTGCTGAATCTTCAGCCGGAAGCAGCCATCGACTACGAAGCATTCAACAGACTCCAAGACAGAACCGCCATGACCGGACACTGGCTTGCCTACTGTTCCGCCTGTCCGGTCCCCGAAATCGCCAACGTGCTCATGCGAGCCCGCATTCCATTTCATCAAGTCACAGGTGTGCTCAACGAAGATTCGTCATGGCGCGAGATAGAAGAATGGCTGGCGGCTGCGCGGATTCGCTCCGTTCTCTCATCGGCTCGCCTCGGCCTCATGGGTCACTACTACAGCGGCATGTTGGACATCATGACTGACGCTACCCAGATCTCGATCGTCTTCGGCACACACATCGAGATCCTTGAGGTAGACGAACTGAGTGCGCTCGGCCTCGAAGCCACAGAGGCGGATATCGCCGCCCGCGTTGCGCAGTTCCATCTCACCTTCGACGTCCAGCCTGACTGCCCCGCCGAGGAACTGCGCCGCGCCGCGCGCACTTCCGTGGCCCTCGATGCTTTCGCATCGCTCCACGATCTCAACGCCATGGCTTACTACTACAAAGGCTCAGGCAATGCCGCCAATGAAGACACAATGAGCTCCACCATTCTCGGTACATCCTTGCTCACCGCGCGCCACATTCCCGTGGCCGGCGAGTATGAGGTCAAGAATGCGCTCGCCATGAAGATCATGGACTCACTCGGCGCCGGTGGCTCGTTCACCGAGTTCTACGCCATCGACTACAACGACGACCTCGTGCTCATGGGCCACGACGGCCCCGGCCACATCGCCATCAGCGAAGGAAAGACCAAAGTCCGGCCGCTCACCGTCTATCACGGCAAAGTCGGCCGCGGTCTGTCTGTCGAGATGAGTGTCAAGCATGGACCCGTAACGCTGCTCTCCATCGCTGAAGTCCCAGACAACAAATTCAAAATGCTCGTGGCTGAAGGCGAGTGCGTGGCCGGAGCGAATCTTGAAATCGGCAACACCAATAGCCGCTACCGCTTCCCGCTCGGCGCCCGCGGATTCGTGCACGCCTGGAATGCGCAGGGCCCGGCGCACCATTGCGCCGTAGGTGTAGGCCACGTCGCCGCGACGCTCCGCAAGACTGCCGCCCTCATGGGAATCAACTTTCACCAGATTTGCTAAGCCCGGGAAACACCAATCTGGCTTTTGCGTTCGCAGCTGCGGATCTTACTTCGCCGCACGCATCTTTCCCCCCGACAGCAATTCAAACACCCGTCCCCGCCACAGAATCTTGCTGCCCCAATAGCTCGCTACCCAGAACCCAAACCCCATCAAGTCCCGCAGCGGATAAAGCACCAGCAACCCAAACCAGCTCTTGTCGCCAACAACTCCGCGACCCACCCCAATCGCCAGCGCCAGCCGCGTCGCGACGCTCCACCCAAACAACCCCAATCCCCACCACGGATATCCCAGTGCCGCGGCCGCCACCCAACCCAGCAGCCCAAACGGCACACTGAAACTCAGCGCTGTCCCAAAGTGTCCTGCCGGCCGCGAAAATCTCGTCGACTTCATCCAGCGCACCTGGTGCTTCAGCGAATCCGCGAAGTTCGCATTGATCACCATGTGATCGATGGCGTGGTGGCTCAGCGCCACCGTCTCCCCCAGCTTGAAGGTCTCGTTGCCCAACACAAAATCGTCCGCGCAGTAGTCGGCCGTCACCTTGAAGCCCCCCATACGCCGGATCACATCGCGTCTGAAGGCCATCGTCGGGCCCAGCACAAACTGCATCCCTTCCATCGACCGCGCCGCCAGCACCCCCGCGGTCATCTCAACGCTCATACCCACAGCCTCAAGCCGCGCCCACAATCCACCCTCCGCCGCCACGCCCCGATACACGCAGCACATCCCGCCCACGCGTTCGTCCGCGAACGGCAGAGCCACGGCGCGCAGATAATCCGGCGTCACTCGAACATCGCTGTCGCTGATAACCAGGATTTGATATGTCGCCGCAGCCTCCATCTTCTCCATCGAGGCAGCCTTTGCGTTGATGTAGTCGGGCTCGCCGCCAGTCCAAAGAAACTTCGCGGGGATCCGCGGATACCGCGACGCCACCCGCAGCGCCGTCTCCAGCCCAACGTCCTCCGCCGACCGCGCGCAGAAAAGAATCTCGAACTCTGGATAGTCCTGCTCAAAGAATGAAGCAAGGTGCGCCTCCAGCCCAGGCTCTGAACCATCCAGAGGCTTCAGCAGCGTCAGCGGTGGCGTAAACCCCGGCCGCGCAGCGAGCTGAAGCAATGCCTGCCGCCGCTCGCGCAGATAGCCGGGCACCGCTGCCAGCACCATGCCCGCAAACACCGTGGACGTACTCAGGCCGAAGACCGCCAATCCAAGCAAAACGTAATACATCAGAGTGCTTCCAGAATACCCGGCTCAGCCCGAGTCCCGCGACGAAGATTCAGCGCGCTGGCATTGGATCGCCGAACCGCATTGGTTGGTTCCAGAGAGTCCCTGAATAGGCCGTTGGTTCGAAAGTTACGCGTTTCAGTTGAAAAGTTTCAATACGTTGTTCACCGTTCAGCTGTTGTTTTGAAAGGGCACGGCTTAAGCCGTGCCATAGAGGCTCCCAAAAAAAATGAGGCCCCTGAGGGAAAAGCCTCTAAGCAACAAGATTTAGTCTGAGATTTCGAACACCAGACTACGGTTTCCGAGGTACCGTCGGCCGCGCCACCACCGCCGGCCTCCGGATGGGCACAATTGCCGCTCCACCGCTTGGCGCAGCCTGCTGAAACCGCGTTAGCATCTCCGATCGCACATACTCTACAAAGCTCTGCATCTGCCGGTTCATCTCTTCCATCCGCTCCCGCATCTGCAGAATGATGGCGATCCCGGCGATGTTCACGCCCAGGTCCCGCGCCAGGTTCAGAATGAACTCCAGCCGCTCCAGGTCCTCGTCCGTGTAGAGCCGCGTGTTGCCCTCGGTCCGCGACGGCTTCAGCAGACCCTCGCGCTCATACAGGCGCAGCGTCTGCGGATGAATCTCATACATCTCGGCCACCGCCGAAATCATGTACGCGCCCTTCGATTTACGTTTTGCCGCCATATGCTTTCTCGAAATCAGCTTACCTCAGTTGTTTCCCCAAATGGGCAATCATCCGCATGCCACATGGTCGCCCGAATCTCCGCCGTCACCACCAGAATTCCCAGCGATAGGTCTTCGTCGCCGGGTTGGCTTTTCCCTGTCCCCATTCCCTGTTCCCTGTTTCTTCACATCTTCTCGAACAGCGCCACCCGCGGGTCCTGGTTATTCAGCTTGGCCAGCTCGCGCATGATCTCGCGGCTGCGCTCATCCTGCAGCGTCGGTACCACCACTTCAACCGTCACAATCTGGTCGCCGCGCTGCTCCGGCCGCCCGGCGTTCTCCACACCGCGCTCACGCATCCGCAGCTTCTGTCCGCTCTGGGTGCCCGGCGGAATCTTCAACTGCGCGCGCCCGTCGATCGTCGGCACATCCACCTTGGCTCCAAGCGATGCCTCGGGCACCGTTACCGGCACCGAAATTTGAATGTCGTCGCCCACCCGCGTAAACACCGGGTGCGTCCCTGTCCGCACAATCACAAATAAATCTCCCGGCGCCCCGCCATTCAACCCCGCATTCCCCTTGCCCTGCAAGCGAATCCGCTGCCCGTCCCGCGTTCCGGGCTTCATCCGGAACTCCACCGTTTCCGTCCGGCTCACCACGCCATCGCCGCGGCAGGTCCCGCATTCGCTGGTAGTCCGCCCCGTCCCGTTGCAGCGCGGGCACGGAATGTTGAACTTCATCCGCCCGCCCATCTGCGTCACCTGCCCCGTCCCATTGCACTCCGGACACTGGATCGGCCCACCCGTATGTGCCTGTCCGTGGCATGTCGGGCAAACCTCCTGGCGATTTACCTGGATCCGCGCCTGGCCGCCTTTGATCCCCATCCAGAAGTCCACCGTCGCCTGGTACTCCAGGTCGGTCCCTGGTTGCGGCCCCCGCGGCCGTTGCGGCTGCTGTTGCCCGGCAAATATCCCTGAAAAAATGTCTTTGAAGCTTCCCCACGACGACGAGCCCGCCCCCGCCTGCGCACTCGGTTGTTGCCCCGGCCCACTCTGGAATCCGGAAAAATCAAACCCGTCAAAGTCCACAGGAGGCCGCCCACCCGGCCCCTGCTGCCGCGCATACGCTTCCGCCACCGCCGGGTCAATCTGGTCGGAGTAGAACCCAACCTGGTCGTACACCTTCCGCTTCTTCTCGTCGCTCAGCACGTCGTTGGCCTCGGAGATCTCCTTGAACTTCT
>OBLU010000488.1_pt1 | contig 37482 bp, 32 predicted proteins | sample 1518681 | NCBI WGS metagenome assembly OBLU01 (sample SAMEA3539304, study PRJEB22396) | soil metagenome | biome: tundra; feature: field; material: soil | place: USA | collected 2010-05 | depth 0.15 m
TTTTAAAAGAAGTATACACTAAAATTAATACTTTTATCCTTTTATTAAAAGATTAATTAAACCTTGGAAATATTAAGGCGAGATCGTGGTTCATTACGATATCACCTTAAGCAAGCACCCTGACTGATTTTGTTTGTTATTTTTTGTTCTTTCCTTTGTCATTTTTTTGTTGTTTAACCCAATTGTTATGCTCGGGATGGTTTTTGTTCACAAAATATTTTGAATCCTTGCTATCCCGGATTGGCTGCTGATCGTGCTGACCTTTATATGATGCATATTTAGTTTGATTGGTTGCATGATTTTTCCATGGCTGTTTCTCGTTCACCACTACTTTATGAGAATTATATAAATCATAATTACTATATTTTGAAGGCAAGGATGCACTATTTTTCCAACGTCCCCCTTCATTGTAGTAATAACGATGTGTAGGAACATTGTAGTAAGTCTCTATGTCCGGAAGGTAATAATTGTCAACATGATCATAACCGGTGGGACCCCAAATCGGTTGAGTACCCAGATTGATGTTAAGTTTAGCATGTACCTGTGCGTCTAAAGCACCAGATAAGAACAATGCTACGATTAAAGCAAATAAATAACGCATAATGTTACTCCTTTTTTTTATTTTGCCATATTACATTCAATTACCAAAATGCCTACAGCAATGTTTAACTAATTAGAGACCATTGAAATACTCCTAGTAATTGCCTTAAGAGTTTGATCTATAAAAGAAAGATATGGCTAATAAGGAAGTAAATTCAATCGGTCAAAGGGATGAAAAAGGAACTACATCTTTTGGGGTGAAGATGGCAAAGGAAATTACTCGCCTAATAAAGAAGTAATATCGATAGCTGTTTTATAAGACTCGGAGAGGTGAGCGTGTTTTGCAATCTGTACACGTGTACTAAGTGCTAATTTTTCAAGGATGTTATGGACATGGCTCTTTACCGTGTAGGGGGAAAGATGAAGTTTTTGTGCTATTTCTTTATTCGTGGCACCGTCCGCAACCAATTCAATCACCTGCTTTTCACGTTTTGTCATACGAGTTGATTCAACAATTGTGGAAGGTTTGAATCCGTAAAGTGCATGTTCAACGATTTGAGAAAAAAGTGAGCCGGTTAAATGCGGAGGCAAAACTCGCGCCCCCAGATACACTGATCGAATCGTTTTCAAAAATTCAGCAATGCTCGCATCTTTAAGTATAAAACCGGCAACCCCCTCTTGTACAAATTCAAAAACATCTGTTTGCAACGGAATAAGATCCATTACAATTATTTTGGTTCCAGGAAAATGCTGCTTAGTTAATTTTACAATTTGCAGACTGTTTTGATTTCGTAAACCGAGATCGAGCAGCACTACATTAGGTTTGACTTTGCCCAAAACCAGCAATATGTTTTCGCCATTTCCAACAGTAGCCACAACATGCATATCAGGTTGTTTTTTAAGCAATTCAGCGATGCCTTCACGTAGAAGGCGATTATCTTCGATAAGCAGTATCCGGATTTTCTTCATGCCCTTTCCAATTGTTTGAAATAAAAATCACAATTCGATTAACGCAACCTGGCATTTTTGATCTTTTTGCAAAGCGTCCTCTAACAATAAACCTTCCAGTCGAACAGAGAAGATGCGTTTATCCTTATTCATAACTTTTAATTCACAAGAGTTTTTTATATCCGAGCTAAAAACATTATTAATAAACATATTAAATGCATCTCTTTCGTCCAGAGGGATAAAAGCAATAAAACGCTTACCTACTAATTTGTTTCGATCAATTCCGAACAATTTACTTGCAATTAAATTTGCTTCCTTAATCATGCTATCCCTATCCAGACTAAAATAAGGGATTGGTGAAAAATCATAGAGGTTTACATATAGATTCCTTGATACCTCCAGTTCTTCCTGCGCAATTCTGAGTTCCTGGTTTTGATGTTCCAGTTCAATCTGCTGAACCTGGAGCAAATGTACAAGTTTTTTAACATCTTCAATTTCAACAGACTGCTTTTTAGGTTTTGGTTTGGTTTTTTTTATTTCTTTTTTAGTGCTTTTCATTATTGGTTACCCTATTATTCTATGGTTTGGGACTGGATCGCAAGAAGAATGAGTTTAGTTTCTTTTTCACCGTGAAATATTTGCCGGGCATTCAAAAGTAATTTTTTTCTGCCTGCATTTTTAGAATTGTATTCGACCTCATAATCCTCAAAAATATTTCGTTGAGGGATGATTTCCTCAAGGAGTTCCCGCAGTTGAGGTATCTCCCAATTTTTATCTTCAAGATCGTAAATAAACCTGCCTACAGTTTTTTCGATATCGGTATTAAACATTTTATAAAATGAACGATTAGCTGAAAGGACTTTCAAATCTTTATCAAGAATAAGAAGCGATTCCCTGACCGTATCAATAATATTATCAGCGTACTTACGCGAAAGCTGAATATCTTTGTTCAATTTACTGATTTTTTCGGATGTAGTTTTTAATTTGTTAATATCCGAAAAAGTAACCACTACGCCGTCAATCACATTGCTTGTTGTGCGGTAAGGTAATATCCGCATTTGATACCAGTGAGCATCGTTGGTTTGCAACTCAATTTCTTTAAACGCAAGAGTTCTTAAAACTTCCTTTGCATCCTCAATAAAATTATCATATTTAAAATTTGTAGCTAAATGGTTAATTGGCCTTCCAATATCAGAAGAAATAAGATTGACAACCTTGGCTGCATGAAATGTAAATCTTTTAATACATAAATTATTATCCAGAAAGATTGTCGGAATATCAATACTTTCCAGCAGGTTCTTCATATCATTATTAACAACTGATAATTCATCATTCTTATTCTGCAGTTCAGTGTTTACCGTAATTAATTCCTCGTTAAGCGATTGTAACTCTTCTTTAGAAGTTTCCAATTCTTCATTTGAACTTTGCATCTCCTCGTTGGTCGACTGCATTTCTTCGTTAGTAGATTTAAGTTCTTCATTGGAAGTTTCCAATTCTTCAATGGTTGACCGTAAATTTTCTTTCGCAGATCTTAATTCGCGCTCAAGATCTTTGGTATTCTTTCCCGACTTCAGTACATGCTGGATTTTTTTAGAAGCCGGTACTTTTTTTATTTCCTCAAAAATGAGCAAAATGGAACCCTGCATTTCAGAAGGTTCTTTGATTGGTTTAACAGTAAGGTTTATCACCTGAATACTGCCGTTAGATTTAACTTTTATCCCTTCGGCAGTTAAAGGTCTTCTGCTTAAAATTACTTTTCTGATTAATGCCGGAAGTTCTTGTTGTAATCCTTCGCGCGCCATCTCATAAATATTCATTTTCGCTTCGCCATTAGTAAGCTCGAGATATTTACCAGTTCTTCCATGAATATAAACTATATCTCCATCTGCAGTTATTATCACACAATTAGGAGAGTAACTTTGCAGAATTATTTTTTCCGCTACCTGGGTAATGTTTTTTACTTCGTTCCTTTTCGTGAAAGTCACATTAGTTTTTCCTGTTGACTTTGATACCGGAAATTCTATTAAAGGGCGCGTTGAATAAATGGATTCCCTTCTTTTATAAATTTTCCATTTATTATCTACCATTGAAAACAAATCAACAAACCCGCCGATAGTTTCCGATGATCCGAGGAAAAGTATTCCCTTAGGCAGAAGGCTGTAATGGAATATGGGAATTATTTTTTTCTGTAATTCGGAATTAAAATAAATTAAAAGATTACGGCAGATGATCAGATCGAGTTTAGTAAAAGGAGGATCTTTAATAACGCTTTGCTCAGCAAAGACCAACATTTCTCTAATTTCTTTTCGAATATAATAATGATTTCCCTCGGAAGTAAAAAAACGGTTCAAACGTTTTTTACTAACATCGGATTCAATTCCTAAAAATGAACCAACGCGGGCTTTTTCAATAGCATTATTATCAATATCCGTGGCAAATATTTGAACATTGAAATTTTTCTTTGTTTCCTCTATGCATTCTCTTAATATAATTGCAACTGAGTATGCTTCTTCACCGGTAGAACAACCCGGCACCCAAATTCTTATTTCACCGTTATCCGGTTTACTTTTTACTAAATCTAATAATAGTTTCTTCAATTTCTCAAAAGATTCGGGATCTCTGAAAAAATTTGTTACTCCAATTAAAAGTTCTTTAAACAAGATTTTAATTTCTGCGGGGTTTTCCTGAAGCAACCGGATATAATTGGGAAGATTATCCAATTGAGAGATATTCATTCTTTTTTCTACACGACGGGAAATGGTATTTTGCTTGTAAAGTGAAAAGTCGTGACCTGTGTGAGTTCTGAGCAATAAGAAAATTTTTTGAAATGGATCAGGAAGATCTTTATTTAATAAAACACCTTTAACTTTTTGGGAAGTATATTTAATCAACTGATCAGGCATTTCTTCGGGCGGAAGAATGTAATCGGCTAATCCAGTTTTAATGGCGCTAGTTGGCATACCATCGAATTTTGCCGATAATGGATCCTGAACCATTACCATTCCTAATTCACTCTTAACCGCTTTTAAGCCTGCAGTACCGTCGGAGGCAGTACCGGAAAGGATAATACCAATAGCTTTTTCGCCTAAATCCGCAGATAGTGATTTGAAGAAAAAATCAATCGGAAGCCGGAATCCATGGGCCTGAAGAGGTTCTATAAGCTGGATTTTTCTATGAAATATTGCTAAATCTTTATTAGCCGGAACAACGTACACGTGATTAGGCTCAACTACCATTCCGTCTTCAGCCTGAAATAATTTCATCTTAGTAAATTTTTGAATAAGTTCAGGCATAATACTTATGTGATTTGGATCTAAATGCGTCACTACGATAAAAGCCATTCCAGAATCCCAGGGCATATTTCCGAAAAATCTTTCGATAGCTTCCAAGCCGCCAGCGGATGCACCGATTCCAACTACATAAAATGAATTATCAGGGGAGGATGATTCAATAGTTTTTTCCTTTTTTTTGATCGGAGATCTTTTGGGGACTGTTTTTTTCATTGTAAGACTAATATATATAATGGTTTAGTCAGTTCAAAGCATAAACAATATATTTGGCTAGATCAAATAAATTATGGAGTGGCAGTACACCAGAAACTCAGCTGAATGCAAGAATATTCAAATTGAAGTTAAAACTGTGAGCGAATTTGTAATAAGATAAAGGGAATGAGTGTTTACCCGGCGAGCCTTTTTCTTAATGACTTTTCAACAGCGGTTTTAAAAAGGGTTAAATTTACCGGCTTATTAAACACATATTCAATACCGAGATTATGATAATCAATCAGGACACTTCTGTCGATATCCCCACTTAAAATAATAACCTGAGGTTTTGCTTTAATATCAAGTTTTTTTATCTCCATCGCAAGATCGTATCCATTCATTTCAGGCATTAAATGATCTGTTATTACAAGCGCAGGGGGTGTTGTCAATATTATCTCCAAGGCTTCTTTACCATTTGAAGCAATTTCGACATTGTAATCCTGTGTAATATTCTTAATAATCTTGGAGTATAAAATTCGGTCAGTTTTACTGTCGTCTACTAAAAGAATATTAGGCGATGTAATGGGTAAAATGAATTTAAAGTCCGCTCCCATTCCGTATTCACTCTCAACCCAGATATTCCCGCCGTGCTTTTCGATAATTTCATTTACTATAGAAAGCCCAAACCCGGTACCTTTTTCCCCGGCAGTTCCTTCCGAAGTATACTTTGTGTCTATCCTAAAAAGCTCCTGAATGTTTTCCGGTTTAATACCTACTCCGTTATCCTTTACGGAGAATTCATAAAACCGTATCTTTTTTGAAGGAGAGGCAGAAATAACGATTTCCCCTCCCGGTTTTGTGAATTTGATTGCGTTGGAAATTAAATTGTTGAAGACCTGTGCCATTAAAATATGATCTGCATAAATAATTACTTTCCCATCAACTTTCGAGATTATATCAATGTTTTTCTTGAAAGCAGCGCCTGATAATGAGTTTATGGAATTTTTGATAATCATTCTGGCGCTTATTTTTTCAGGTTCAAATTTAATTCTTCCAGTCTGTAATCTTGTCAAGTCTAATAAAGAGTTAACCAATTCGAGCATCGATTTAGAAGAATTCTGAATAAAGCCGACATACTTTTTCTTATCAACTTCTGTTAAGCCCTTATCTTCTATAAGGAGATCAGTAAAGCCCAGAATTGAACTGAAGGGAGTTCTTAAATCATGAGAAATAATCGAAATAAATTTGTCCTTTGTTTCATTTAGCCTTATAAGATTTTCCGTGGAGCGGTTAAGTTCTTCTTCTGCCTTTTTTCTTAAAGAAATATCACTAACAAGTCCGTATAATTTTGATATTTTACCGTCATTATTTCTTATTACATTTATTTTTGATCTTACCCAGACAATGTTTCCTTGCTTATTTATTATCCTGAATTCCATTTCATCAGAAACCTGAATCTTGCTCTTCATGATAGTATTTAATTTATTCTTTACTATATGTAAGTCATCAGGGTGAACAATCTTAAGGAAAAAGGTTGATTCTGAAAGAAATTCAGATTGGGCAAATCCTGTAACTTTTTCTACAGAGTTAGTAAAGAAAAGCGGTTTTAAAACTTTATCGATACGTTCAAATGTAAAAAGGAAATCATCAATATTTTCGGCAATGTTCCGGTACTTTTCTTCAGAATCTCCTATCACCTGTTGAATCAGCTTTCTTTCCGTTACCTCTGCCTGCAATTCCTTCTTTTGATTTTCAATTTCTATTTTTTGATTTTTCAAATTCTGATATGCTTCATGAAGTTTAAAAGCCATTTTAATAGAAGCATCAAGTACAGTAAAACCTGAACTTTTAACAACATAACCATAGAAAGTTATATTCTCAGTTTTTTCAACAATTTCACGTTCTGTATAGTTTGAAAGAAATAAAAGAGGGATATCATGATTTTTAAGAATTATTTTAGCTACTTCAGTGCCATCCAGATTATTACCAAGGTTAATATCCATCAGAATAAGATCAATTACACGATTATGATCACTAACAGCCTCAATCGCTTTATGACTATTCAGAACAGGAATAACGTTATATCCATGGTTTTTTAATTCCTTAGATTCATTCATGGCGATAACTGCATCGTCTTCGACAAGAAGAATGGTTTTTTGTTCTTCAATATTCATGATTATATACCTCCAATTTGGTTGTATCCGACATGAGATTAAAGATTTTCATTTTTAATATAATAACCACTGTAATCAATTAGTTATACTAATATTGTTATAAGGTAACTGAAAAGTTGTGAAGTTGATCAATTGGTCCTTCCAACATTATTATAAACTTACTTAAATGTTGTGAAGGTGTAAATAGATCAAAGGGATGAAAAAAGGATTAATCCTTTGGTTGAACTTATTGTAGTTAAAAGATGCTTTGGATAATACTTACTAAATCTTTTCCGCATTATTTTCAAAAGGGAATTCGATTATAATTTTTGTTCCATTTTCTGATATGAATTGAATTTTACCATCAAGCTGCTTAACCATTAAGGATACAAGATTGAGTCCTACACTTTTAATTTTATTTATATCAAAATCTTTTCGAATACCAATGCCATTATCTTCAACAGTCAACTTTACGTGTGAGTTAATTCTTTTCAGTTCTACGTTTATAATCCCATTTTGAGAATCAGGGAATGCATATTTGATTGTATTAGATAATAGTTCGACAAGAATCATTCCTAAAGTTGCTGCATTTGAAGAGGAAACAGTAATTTCCTCAAGATTTTCATTTAGTGTAATATTTTTTGAAAGCTTAAGCATCGATTCAATTACTTTATCGCAATATGTTTTGAGTTCAACTTCATAAAAAGATTTGGTTTCATACACTAAAGAATATAAATCCGAAATCGATCTTACTCTTAAAGCTAAGTCCTCAAGGGTATTTTTTGTTTCTTCAGAATGGGTTACACTTGCTCTGATATGAATTAAACTTGTTATCATATTAAAAGTGTTTTTTGTCCGATGCTGCATTTCTTTAATCAATGCTTCTTTTTTATTCATATCATCATTGAATATTTTTTCATGTTTGATTCGTTCTGTAATATCACGAATATTACATTGAATAACCTTATCGCCGTCAACCAGATAAACATTACACACAAATTCTACATTTATAAGTTTTCTATCTGAGGCTTCCAGGGGTAAATCCTCATATCGGACATATCCATTTTCCTGTAATTCCAGAAACAATTGCTTTGATAAATCAATGTTTTCTTTAGTACCAACATCCCAAATATGTTTTGTCAGGAAGTTTTCTTTAGAATAGCCCAGTAAATTAATTAAAAAGGGGTTAACATCAACAATCATTCCATTATCAGCATCAAGAATTATAATACCATCTTTAGCAGATTCAAAAAGCCTGCGATATCGTTTCTCAAACACCTGCAAATCTTGCTTTTTGTTTTCAAGTTTGATCTTTTGATTTTTCAAATTTTGATTTGCTTCATGAAGTCTAAAAGCCATCTTAATAGAAGCATCCAGCACAATGATACCGGAATCCTTAACAACATATCCATAGAAAGTAATATCATTAGTTTTATTTACAATATTACGTTCTGTATGACTTGAAAGAAACAAAAGAGGGATATCATGTTCTTTAAGTATTATTTTGGCTATTTCAGTGCCATCTAAATTACTACCAAGATTTATATCCATGAGAATAAGATCAATCTCATTGGAGGTATTGTTAATCGCTTCAATTGCCTGATGTCCATTTAGAACATGAATAACATCATATCCATAGTTTTTTAATTCCATTGATTCAGTCATAGCGATTATAGCTTCATCTTCCACCAGGAGGATAACTTTTTTTTCTTTATCATCCTTGATTGCCAGATATTCTGTTTGTGTTGTCTCCAACAATAGATTATCGTTATTCATTTTAATCCTAACAATTTTGTCATTGTGATAAATTACTTTTCGCAATATGGGTATAAAGTTAAATGTTTGTTGTGAAGGTGTAAATAGACCGAAAGGATGAAAAAGGAACTACACCTTTTGATGGATAATGAAGCCGGAAATTGTATTCTTGATTCAGGTGTTCGGGGAATTGTTTTACAGAGCAATCAGAGATCGTTGACGGATTTTTTTTTATTGTAATAAATTCTAGCTTTTCCCCCCAATATGTTTTTTGCATAATTACGATTAAAATGTTTTTTTACCTCTTTCGCATCAAGCTCAACGGCTTTAAGGAAATCTTTCATTGCGCCCCCATAATCTTCCAAGGCTCTTTTAGCAATGCCGCGAGTAAAATAGGCATAGGCATCGTTAGAGAATATTTCGATTGCGATATTGCAGTCATTAATTGCGCCACCGTAATCTCCCATCTGATTTTTAACATTCCCACGCCTGCCATAAGGTAATCCTTCGTTTGGATTAAGTTCGATCGCTTTATCGCAAAGCTGAATTGCATCCTCAAATGCGCCTAACAAACATTTTTGCATCACACGGGCACTAAATGCCTTGGCATTATAAGTATAATACCAGGGAGTTCCATTAATAATCATATTCCATCCACATTACTATTTTTAATAATGGAGTTCGATTTTAACCGGTAAAGTAGTGTCATAGGGGGGAACTTAAATGTAATGGTTAGTTTAAACCATAGGGGAAAAACTGAAATACGGGGCGGAACAACCTGAATTTATAGAAAGATAGTGATTGGGTGATTAAAATGGGATAATATGTAATGGTTTACGTTGGTTAAAAGTTGTCAAAAAAAAGGCTGCCCGATATGGGGCAGCCCTTTTTTATCTATATATCATCGTATCTTACTTTAACAACGTTAACTTCTTCACAGATGTAAAACTACCAGCAGTTAATTTATAAATATAAATTCCACTTGGTAAATTGTTAGCTTTGAAGTTGAAATTATATTTACCAGCAATCTGCTGTTGATTAACTAAAGTAGCTACTTCTTTTCCAAGAACATTATATACTTTAAGAGTAACAAAGCTATTCTGCGGAATCTGGTAGCTGATAATAGTGCTTGGATTAAACGGATTAGGATAGTTCTGGTTTAATGCATATCCATTTACAGTTGCAACATTATCATTAACTCCTGTTGTTCCATTTGGAAGTAAAGTGACATCAACATTTAATGTACTGTTATTCAGGTAATCAACACTTACATTTTTCTGTGCATCTTGGAAGAGTGTCAGACTTGAAACCATTGTATAACTTCCGGCTGAAATGTTTTGGATCATATATGATCCGTCCAAATCAGTTACGCAATAATCTACAAAACCACCAGCAGCGTCTACAAGATAGTTTAAAGTACCTGGCAGGGTTGACCCATCATTTCCTCTAACAAAACCGAAAGTAAAACCACCGCCTGTTTGTTTTACATGAACTTTAAGATTGAAATTGATTCCAGTTACAAGGCTTGAGTCCGTAACTACTACTGAATCAGCATTTTTCCAATTCAATGTGGTTGTGCCGTCATATTTGAAGAAAGAAGGAACATATCCTGGTCCTGCAGCCAATAAAATGTATTGACCCGGTTCAAGATTGGTGAATGAATAAGCACCTGTCAGAGTATCGATCGGCACTCTACGCTTAAATCCAAATTTATATTTAAGGTTTCCACCTTGTCTGAATGCAAAAACGGAACCCTTAACGATTGTTATACCAGCTGAATCAAATACAGTACCGCTAATACCATTATTAAAAACAGGTTTAGCAATAAGAGTAAAATTGATACCAGTAATATTACCAGTTACGCCAATCCTGTCGGCAGTCTTATAATCAGATTTGCCATTATAGTACTGAGGCAGGAATGCATGGTCCAATGGTTCGGCGTATACAACAACAGAATCACCGGGTTTTATTTTATTTATCTGATAATTTCCCATTGAATCTGTCTTTGCTACATAAGACATATTCCAGCAGGAAGGATTATGCTGCTTATTAGAAATAAAAGCAGTTAATTTTGCTTTCTGCGGCATACCGGAGCCATCTTTAACCCATCCTGAAACTGAATAAGTTACAGGGGGAACGATTTTAGCCAAACCGATACTGAAGACTAATGAATCACCTGCAGTTACAGTTACTTTGGTTGCATTCTTAATATCATTTACGTTATCAAAAAATTCACTATAATAACCTTTTGCAGAAGAGTAGATAAAATAGTCACCCACTCTTAAACGAGCGCTAAAATTACCATTACTATCAGTCATTACCGGTTGGCAGAAATTATGATCATCAATTAAAGGGTGAACCATTGTCGGAATAAAGGCAACCTGTCCATGGATAATTGGAACATTGGTTGAATCTTCAAATAAGTTACCGCTTATTTTGCCAAATCCAACCTTTAGAGAATCAGGAGGTGGAGGAGGGGTCGGCAATCCTATTTCTACTGAATCAGATGGAACGCTTTCGATATTATTGACTACCGCAGTTACATAGTATGAAACACTCATACCAGGCTGCATCGGACCCTGATCAACAAATGATTTATGGAAAGAGTGACCGATTTTCATAAAAGGAGTAGTATCAGATAAAGCTCCCAATCTTTTGTATATATTGAATTCAACCATTGCCATAGTAGTTGTTGTCGTGTCCAGATTATAATCCCAAGTCAAAGCGACGCCATCGAAATCACGGGGAGTGGTACCAAGAATCATAGCTTTTAAGTTTGTTGGCGGTGGTGTAACAGTTTGTGCCATACCAACAATACTTAAGAGTAACATAATCGTAAATAGCTTTATCATTCGCATTTTTGCACCTTTATTTTTATAAATATAAATTGTTTTGCCATTTCATAAGCTAAAAATATGCCAAAAAGTAGTTAATGATATATGAATAACCAATGATTTGAGTCAAGTATTGGTGCGAAGATATTTCGCATCCCTAATTTTTTTCGTAGTATTATCATGCTTATTTGTACAACAATTCAATCATCAATCCGTATAATAAGAGAGAAAACCGATTCTTTCGGAAGCAGAAATAACAATCTTATTCCTAGTATTATTTGGTCAGGTAGAGATGTTTTGACCAGGAAAATGGATTGAGAAATAATTCTCAATCCATTCTGTAGGTAGTGGAAAACCCAAGGGGGAAATAATTCACCAATTAGTGAGTAATCACAAAGAGATAGGCGCCGATAACCGGTCCGCGCGGAGAACGACCATAAGAGTTCTTGGGAGCGTTAGCAGGTGTCGGTCCATATTGCGGCTGGAACAGATACGCCACATGATTTACCGGATCGACGGCAATTGTTTTTGCTCCCGTCATTGTGGTAACTTTGGCAATGACATTATATTTGTCCGGAGAATCTTCACGAACAATTGTAACACTACTATCACGACCAGCAGGAATATAAATTAACTTTTCTGACTGATCCCAGCCTAGTGCATCAACACCGTCACCATTTGGAATGGTGGCAACAATTTTACCGGTTACAGCATCTATTACTGCTGAAGTTTTACCGCATCCAGTAAAAATTCTATCAGTAATCCGATCGTAGGCGATACCAGTAGGACCATCGCAGGGAGAAAGAGGCCATGATGCAAGCACTTTCATTGTCTTTGCGTCAATTACCTGAACAGTATTTTTGCTTTCGTTATTAACGAAGAGTTTTCCTTTTCCATCACTCGCTGCACCTTCGGGTGAATTATCCTCAAGAATAGCTTCTCCTGTAATTGCTCCAGTATTCGGATCAACAGCTGTTGCGGTGCCGGGTTTGCTGTGATTCGTGAGAATGACATGGTCTGAGAAATCATCGTACATAATTCCATCCAAGCCGCCAGAAGGAATCTTTATTTTCTTTATAACATCCAGAGTTTTAAGATCGAACATTGTAATGGTAGAATCCCCGCGATTTGTGGTGAACCCATGATTATATTTTGCGGCAAGCGCGATGCCGTGAGTGCCGGGGGTTCCAGGAATATCTCCGATCACAGTGCCTTTATTTCCATCAATTACCATGACATGTGAGCCACGGGAGACGAATACCCGTCCAGTGCCAGGTTCAGCGGTAAGATAGTCAGTCCCACCTTCGCCTCCTATGCTGTATTTCCTAACCTTGAAGTCTTGTGCATTAAGGTTACCAAAGAAGGTGAACCCAATTAGCATTGTAAAAACGAGTGCAAATATTTTTTTCATATTATTTTCCTTTGTTGATAATTTAAAGATACTAAAATGGAATGATAAAAATCAGTTTGGATTCATTTGGTACTTTCGTTTTTTTAAATTTGATGGAGCAATAAATTTGCCATCTTTCTCCCCGTCCTTCATCTTCTCGTAATCGTTCTTAACCTTTTTAATCGCTTCATCTATTGATATTTCCCCTTCTTTAACTTCATTAACGTAATCTCTTAATATTCTGCCATCAGCGACAGAAGACAAAGCATAATTAATTATTTCTTTCTTTGGAATACCTGCTTTTTCCATAATATTTATTTGGAGTGCATTATCCTGTTTAACATTTGGGTTTGATCCGAATTCCTTCTTATTTATCATTTTACAACCTACGGTTAGTCTTTTGCATTCAGAGTTTGCAATGTATGTTTAATGATAAATAATAAATCAACTTGATTCAATCGGACAAAAGGATGAAAAAGGAACTACATCTTTTAGGTGATCTTACGGCAAGGAAGTTTAGATGCTTTTAAAGATGTAGTTCCTTTTTCATCCTTTTGCTTTATTGTATTCCAATTCATATAAAATTATATTTTCTATTAAAATATAGGAGATATGATATGAACAAAAAGAATGTCAACACGAACCCGACTTCTCAACAAACGGACAAAGAAGAAAAAACAAATACACCCGGATACCCATTATATCCTGCCGATGAAGATATTTTCAATAAATCCAAAGAAGAGGGGGAAATAGATCCAGAGAATATTTCCAAGAAAAAAGAAACAAAAAAGAGTAATAAAGCCGGAAAGAATAATGAGAAGGATTTTGAGGAAGATAAATCCGGCAGCGATTTAGATGTTCCAGGATCAGAATTGGATGATAAAAATGAAGATATTGGAAGTGAAGATGAAGAGAATAACTATTATAGTTTAGGTGGTGATGACCACGATAATCCGGACTAGTAGGTAAACAATCGCTGGAACTTCAATCGAAGAATTATTCACAAAAAACCTTAACCGGTAATAGTATATAATGATTGCATGAAAAATTAATGAAAACTGTTTACGCATTAATTTTTATGATTATGTTCTCAACATTAAATCAAGCGCAGTTTAAACCAGAGTTTGATAATAAGATATCACAAAATAACACTACATGGTTAGGCCGCCAGATGTCTATTAATGAGATCCATCATCATACTGATTTAGTTTATGATCGGAATAAAACATCATTCCAGGATACTATTAATACTTCTTTAAAGGATACTATGAAGTATAACATATATGGTGATTTGCTGAATGATAATCCATTGTTTAATGAAAAATCTTCCTGGTGGATGGTGGCCCTAAATGTTACAATAGGAAATGTTTCCACTTTTTTAATTGACAGGTATATCTATGACTACGATTATTCAAAGGTAGGATTTAATTCATGGAAGTATAATATAAAAACGGGATGGGAATGGGATAATGACAGATTTGCTATGAATAATTTTTTCCATCCTTTTTTCGGGGGAATGTCTTTTAATTCACTTCGTGGAAATGGTTATTCTTTCTTCGAATCCGTGCCCTTTGCAGCTTTGGGCAATTTAGAATGGGAGTATTTTGGTGAAACCACTCTCCCCTCCTATAACAATATTATAAATACAACAATTAATGGAGCATTTCTTGGAGAAATATTTTACCGGTTAGGCTCAGATATTCTGGATGATCAAACAACCGGAGCAGATAGGTTTTTCCGGGAACTATCGGTTGCCTTTATTTCACCCACAAGATTTTTTAGCAGACTTTTGAATGGGAATCTTACCAGGTTAACATCGGAAGATATATATCAGAAAGAGCCGCTTAACATTACACTATCCGCCGGGTATCATAGGAAAGATGAAGGAACAGAAATAGGGAAAGGAACAAATAGTCTAAATTTTAATGGTAATCTTGATTATGGAAACCCATTTGAAAAAAGATCACGGAAACCTTTTGATTATTTCAATATCCAGACCGATTTAGATTTCGGAGTGGGAAGGAAAATTATTGACAATATTTCCGGGAATGGAATTTTATTCGGGAAGAATCTTCAGGTCGGTAATTTGGAAATGTTAGTGGGATTGTTTCAACACATGAATTATTTTGATAATATAACTTTCGAATTAGCTACACTGGCATTTGGGCCCGGAATAGTTTCTAAGCTGCCATTGAGCAAGAGTTCAAGTCTTTATACTGATCTTCATATTAATATTGTACCAGTCGGCTCACTCAGTGGTCAAATTGTAACTGATACATCACAGTTTAGAGATTATAACTATGCTAGTGGAGCGGAAGTAAAGTTTGAAAGCACTATCAATATTGGTGATTGGGCAGGCATAACATTATTGGGTTATTACTGGTGGTTTCATACTTTTGTCGGAGTTGCAGAAAATAGTTATATAGCAATATTCAAGCCCAGAATTGCATTTAAACTTATTAACAATATAAGTATTGGATTTGAACAATTAGTTTACTATAGTGACAGATATCCAAGGGATTTTGCATATGTGCATGATCTAAAAACAGATCAGAAAATTTTCTTTCAATTATATTTAGAGGGGTTTAAGTTCAATAAATAAGGAGATAATACAATACAGCAGAAATATTATTGAAGAAGCCTGATGTAGAAGTTGAAATCCAGGGACATAATGATAATATAGGTTCAGATAGATACAATCCAAAATTATCACTTAAAAGAGCTGAAACAGTTAAAAATTTTTTGATTGCTAAAGGTATTGCGGCTGATAGAGGTTGGAGCTTATATCAGCCCTTTCCTTATTCCCCTGGCCACGGCTTCTGACTGCGTATGCACCTGAAGTTTCGAATAAATATTCCTTATATGCTGCCTCACTGTATCAATACTTATAAAAAGTATGTCAGCAATTTCCTGGTAGCTTTTTCCGTTGGAAAGAGCGTTAAGCACTTCCTTCTCTCTTTCACTCAGAACGGGTTTTTCCCCCTTAAATTCAACTTTATTCTGATGAAACAGGTTTACAACTTTACGTGCAATTACAGAACTCATAGGGGAGCCCCCGTTTGCGGCATCCTTAATTGATTCAATTAATTGGGCAGGGGGAGTCTTTTTAACCAGATACCCGCATGCACCGGCAAGCAAGGCGTCAAACACTTTCTGGTTCTCTTCATAAATTGTCAGCATAAGGATATCAATATCGGGATATTTGTCTTTGATTTTTTTCACACCAGATATTCCATCCATACCCGGAAGCCCGATATCCATAAGAACTATATCAGCTTTCTCCAACTTCCTTTCCGCAAACATAGTTTCACAATCTCCGTATGAACCTATACAGGATAACCCATCAGTTCCATTTATAAGAGAAACAAGACTTTCCCGTATTATTTTATTGTCTTCAACTATTATTACTGAAATCATGCTTTAGCTTATTTTAATTTTCCTTTGAGACAAATTACAGTACCATGCCCCTCAGACGATTCTAATTCAAGCCGCATTCCCGATTCCTGTGCCCGTTTCTTCATATTGTTCAATCCGTTTCCCGGATATTTATTTTTCGTATCAAATCCTGACCCGTCATCACTTAATTTAATTTCATAATTTCTGTTATCTGTTTCGACTGATAGTATAATATTTCTGCACCCGCTGTATTTAATACTGTTGTTAATTCCTTCTTTGAAAATTAAATAAATATTCTGCCTTTTCTCCATAATAATACCAGGTTCATTAAGCTGTTCAATATTCATAAGTTTAAAAGAAATGCCAAGTGAGCTGCATAAGGCGGAATAACTGTCCTTCAATCTTAAGATGAGATCCTTTAACGACTTATTCTTTGGATTTACGAGCCAAACTATATCGCTCATATTATCTATCAGCTCCCCTGCCCTATCACCTATCGCTTTAAGTTTGGCTTTTTGTATTCCCCCATCAGCGTTAGGGTAATCCCGAGCGATAGCAGATAACAAGGAAATTTCCGTGAGGCCGCTTCCTATACTGTCGTGCAGATCTGCGGATAATTTTTCTTTAAGTTTTTGAACCGACATAAACTGATTTAATCTCGTCCAGACAATGTAACTGATAATTCCCCCAACAATAAATATGACGATAAGAATAAACCACCATTTTTGGTACAAGGGAGAATCAATTATTATTTTCATTTCCTTAGGAATAAACCTGTCCCCCAAATAACCTGAGCCTGTCAACCTAAAAGTATATTCTCCGGGAGGAAGGTTATTGTAAACAGCAGTCCTGTTTGTGCCGGTTGTATTTTGCCAAACATTGTCATATCCGTCAAGCTTATAGGCATATTGATTCTTCAGCGGATCGGTGAAATCGAAAGATGAGAATTCAATTGATATAGAATTTTCAGAATAATCCAAAGAGATGAGGCTGTTTTCCAGAGGGATTTCTTTATTCATTACTTTGAATGAAGTTATTCCGGGGGTATCTATATATCCTGCGGATCTAATGCTGTCGGGATAGAATGTATTAAATCCGTTGATTCCACCGAAGAACATCTCACCGTCTTGAGCTTTGTAATATGCACCGTTCGTATACCTCAGACTTTGCAGTCCGTCATTTAAATTAAAACCGGCAATTGAATGCTGCACAGTATTATATTTGATAATACCGTTATCACTGCTGAGCCACAGGTTATTGCCTTCATTAAGAATTCCGTAAATGGTCCTTCCCTTCAGGTAATATGAATTCTCAGGAATAAACTGCTCTTGTTTCTTATTGAATTTGAGGAGTCCGTCTCCATTAGTCCCAATCCAAATCATATTTCCTGTGTCGCAGAATGAAATTATTTCAGTTGTTCTGCCCTTATTAACATTTAACCTGTATGTAATAAAATCATCATTGCTGGAATCGTACTTTAATAAGTATCCTCCGGTTACAGCTACCCAAAGGTTTCCTTCAGAATCATTGTATAATCCTTTTATTCCATTATCCGGTATGCCACCGGAGTAGAGTTCATTTTTTCTGTAATGTATAAAGCTGTATTTATCGTTTTCTTTTACTACTTTATTTAAACCGCTGCTGAAGGTACCGATCCAGACATTACCATTTCTATCGCAAGCTATAGAAGTAACCTGGTCGCTGCTAATGCTTTTATTGTCAGACGGATCATGCAAAAAGCGAAGGAATTTCCCTGAGGGATTATCCAAAAGATTGAGCCCTTTATCGAAAGTACCAGCCCAAATTTCTCTTCCTTTACTTATAAAAACCGAAGTAATATAATCGCTGTTTATACTTTTACTTTCCGAGGGATCATTTTTAAATACTTCGAACGATTTGGTAGTCCTGTTAAATTTATTCAAGCCACCTTTATAAGTCCCAATCCATATATTACCTTCCGAGTCCCCGGTAATAGAATTAATTATTTTATCACTTAGTTTGTTCTTGTTATTTGGTTCTGCCGGATAATAATTGAACCTAAACTTTTCAGGATTTAATTTATTAACACCGTAACCGGAGAAAGTCCCTGCCCATACAAGCCCCGTCCTATCAACTGTTATAGAAACAATATCATTATCATCTACTGAGTTTTGGTCAGAAGGATTATTTCTATAATCAGAAAATTTCTGAGTGAGAGTGTCAAATTTTTCGATCCCTCCTCCAAAGGTACCAATCCAGATATTTCCTGATCTGTCAAGTGCCAAACCAGTGATTTTTTCGGAACTACCTGTTAAATTTTGGATTATTCCCGAGGCAATATTTAATTTAGATATTCCACTGAAAGAGCCAATCCATAGATTGTTATTATCAACTGTTAGAGAGGAAATATTTTCATTAAGGGTTATTCCACCCGGGTTTTTTACAAACAAAAATTCTTCTTTCCCGGTTCCCTTCTCTTTTTTTATTTCAAGTTTATTGAGTCCGCCTCCCAGAGTTCCTATCCATATTGTTCCTGTGTTATCCAAAGCTAAAGAGAGAATATTATTAGAAGAGACAGAGTTTATATCTTCGAGAAAAAAGAAATGTTTAGAAAAACTTTTAGTATTCAGGTCATATCTAAAGAATCCATTTCCCCAAGTTCCCGCATAGATTATCCCTTCCCTATCGCATATTATTGAAGCAATAGTTCCGTTATTAAAGTTAGAATAACAAGGAAGTGCTTCCGGTCTTCCTGAATTATTTTCATTGAAGAGCGGATCGATGAGCAGATCGTACACTTTTATTTGCTGAGTGCTGTTATTAAGCCTGTTAAGTTTTCCTCCCAATGTCCCTACCCAAATATTCCCAGATTTATCTTCTGCCAGAGCTGTTATATAATTATCCGAAATTGAATTGCTGTCAGTGGGATTATTCTGATAAACTCTGAAAGAATAACCGTCGTATCTATTAAGCCCGTCCTTAGTTCCTAGCCACAAAAATCCTTTTGAATCCTGAAGTATGCAATTAACATTGCTTTGAGAAAGGCCCAGTTCAATTGAAATATGCCGGAATTCAGGGTAAGAAGACTGCGGGCTAATCCGGATATTGGTTAGTGTTAAAAGGATAATGACTAATGTTTTAATAGTATCCATTTTATCCGGATTTAATTTAATCTGCTTGTGCAAGTTAAATCAGATTAAAAGAAAAAGCCAAAGCTTTTTTAAGAAGAGGGATAAAGATCCCTCTAAAGCTACTGCAGTTTAAACAATATCGGAATAGACATTATAACTCTAACCGGATGCCCATTCTGCCTCCCAGGGGACCATTTCCCCATCAAGCCCAATACCCTTACTGCCTCTTCATCGCAGCCAGCTCCAATTCCCTTTAATACTGATATATTTGTAATCGATCCATCCTTTGACAATATAAATTGAAGAGTAACCCTCCCCTCAACACCGGCTCTCTTTGCAATCTCAGGATATTTAATATTCTCAGCAAAAAATTTATAGATTTCTGATTCATCAGTTTTGTACCTTGGCATTTCCTCAACCCACCTGAATAAATCTTCATTTGTTTCCGGCGGAACTTCTTTAACAACAGGAATAACAATTTCTGATATATCAGGACTAGTATCCGTACCATGCAGTGTTACAGTTCCAATCGCCACCTTCTCCATCTCAGTCTGAGTTGGAATATTCTCAGCCTGCACATCTTCATCCGGTTTTACAACAGGTGGAAGAAATTTTATTGTTGACCTAATACTTGCCGGGGGTTCCACCTTTGGCAGAGGAAACTTTTCAACATCCGGGATAAAATCTCCAAGGTTTACTGTTCGTGAAGTATATCCAGAATTTGTCATCTGCTTTGCACTTTTCATATACAACGGATAGGAGACTGCCCCGGCAAAAATCGTTACAGCAGTCAACAATGCAAAAGTCAGGTTCTTCCTATATGCTCTGCGTAATATATACGCGCCATAATCCTTATTCTTATTAAAGAACAAGATGTCTTCATAACCAACTACAATTGCCTGAGAATATTTCATAAGAACCTCCATGAGTTAAATAATTCTGTAGTATAAATACAGATTCAGGAGGTCCTGCAACATAGCACGTTAATGCTATAATTTCATTTTTCCGGCGGTGCTATAGCATGATCATGCCTTTTTGATACGTGGATAATGATTTGCTCTTTTATTTTTGATTAACCAGTGGTTTTATACGAGTACCAATCAGCTTAATAGATTTCATTAATTTTTCATGGGGCAATTCGGCAGTATCCATCTGAAATGTAATTCTGGAAATACCGCCAAGAGATTCGGAATGCCGGAGAATCTTTTCAGCCACTTCTTCAGGACTGCCAACAAGCAATGCACCTTTAGGTCCTAATTGAGCTTCGAATCGGCTTCTTGTCATGGGTGACCATCCGCGTTCTTTGCCAATCTTAGTCATAGCTTCGGCATAGCCGGGATAAAAATCATCTAAAGCTTCGTTAGTTGTTTTTGCTACATAGCCGAGGGAATGCATACCTACTTTCAATTGTTCAGGCAGATACCCGGCTTTTTTTCCTGCTTCCCGGTAAAGATCAACCAGCGGACGAAAATGATGGGTATCGCCTCCGATAATTGCAACCATGAGCGGCAGTCCGAGAGTGCCAGCACGGATGAAAGATTCTGGAGTACCACCTGTTCCAACCCAAATGGGTATTAAATCCTGCAAAGGTCTTGGATAGACAGGCTGGTTCTTAAGAGGAGGGCGGAATTTACCTGACCATGTAACAAATTCGTTATTACGAATTTTAAGCAGGAGTTCAAGCTTTTCAGAAAACAAGTCATCATAATCTTCCAGGTTATAACCAAACAGAGGGAAAGCCTCTATGAATGAACCACGCCCCGCCACCATTTCAGCACGTCCATTTGAAATCAGATCGAGAGTTGCAAAGTTTTGAAATACCCTTACGGGGTCGGCAGCACTAAGTACAGTAACTGCACTTGTAAGCCGGATACGCTTTGTGCGGGAAGCGGCGGCAGCCAGAATAAGAGCAGGGGCAGAATCAAGAAAGCCTTTGCGGTGATGCTCTCCAATTCCAAAAACATCCAGTCCTGAGCGGTCTGCATATTCTATTCTTTCAAGCAATTGAGCAAGTGCATCGGCATCATTTATGTGTAAATTGCTATTACCACTAAACATAGCGGCAAAACTATCAACTCCGATTTCCATATTATTTTTTTACATTCAGTGATTTTTAGAATTTTTTCGGACACTTTCCTTAATGCGCTGTATATGCCCCCTGCCGAGACCTTTAACCTCGCATCCGAGTTCAAAGTAACGGCGGATGTCGGCATCATTGAGAATTCCGAAGCAGTCGATAATTGCGGCATGCTGTCCGATATTTTTTATAAGCTTATCAGGATTAAGTTTTAAATAAGCTTCATGGCGGACAGCAAGCACGACGGCATCGGCATCGGCAAGCACTTTTTTCAGATCATTATTTATCCGAATGCCTTTTAGTTTTTCCTGATTACGGAAAAAGCGGGCTTTGCTTTGACCCGGTGATGGGAAACTATCCTGCTGCTCAAATTCCCACCAATGTTCGACATAAGGATCATGAATATTTATCTCGGCACCCATTTCGGTAAGTTTACGGATCAGAACTTCCGAGCCGCTATAACGAGTATCCCCCACATCTTCACGATAAGAGGCACCGAGGACGACCACATTAGCTGCGGCAATCGGTTTACCCATATTACGGAGAGCGTCACGCGTAAGCTGCGCGGCGTGAAGCCCGCGAGTATCGTTTATATCTATTGCCATAGGAGTAATACGGAAGATATCATCATCGAAACCGAGAATGTGTTTATAGGCCCAGACACCCAGTCCCCCATCCTTAGGCAAGCAGTATCCACCAATACCGGGACCGGGGAAAATCATGTTGTTATGAGTAGGGCGCATTTTTATGGCATCAATTACTTTTATAAGATCAACCCCGTTGCGTTCGGAGAAAAGACTCCATTCGTCGAGGAAGGCAAGAATGGTAGCGCGATAACTGTTCTCAACAATCTTGGCTGTTTCGGATTCGATAGGGCGGTCCAGAACAGTAAGAGGAAAGTCCTTAGTATTAAGAACTTCATTTAAGAATTTGACAACCCTGGTTTTTGCCAGGTTGTTTATTCCGCTACATACACGCCAGAAGTCGCGGATACTTGCAACGTAATGGCGTCCCGGCATTACACGTTCGTAGCTATGAGCTAAGAGTGGTTCGGATTTAATGCCGCGCTTTTTGAAAATCTTCTTCATAAGAGGGTACGCAACCTGTTCGGTGGTTCCGGGAGCCACAGTTGTTTCTATAAGTACAAGGGCTTTAGGGGGAATATGTTCAGCGATAACAGCGATAGAACTTTCAAGCGCTTCCATTTCGGCTCTTCCAGTGCGGACATCACCGAGAGATTCTTTATGATAATCGCACTGGACATCAACGACGACGATATCAGCCAGATCGAGAACATCATAGGTAAAGGTGGCAATGAGTGTTTTTTTATCAATCACGCATCGTTTTATGATCTGCTCAACTTCAGGATCTTCAGCTTTGACGGGAGAAATACCGCGGTTAAGCATTGGGATTTTCCAGTAACTGCGGGCACTGGGGCGCTGCATCCCGATTACAAATTTTGAGGGTTTGCCTTTTTTGTCGACAGTATCAGCAACTATTGCGGCCATAACTACACCGACAAATCCAACTCCCATAACAACAACTATTTCACGTCCAAGTTTACGTTCCTTTTCAACGCGTTTTTTCATACGCTGGAATTCGGCTTTATAGTCTTCAGGTTCAGGAATCGGAAATTGTTCACCGGCAGGATTGATGGAATATTTTTCACTCATAATAGCTCCATTTAATATTATTGCTGAATATGATTGCAGAAATATTTGATTTCACTGTATCAAATTACAAAAAAGCTATTCTTAATAACAATAAAAAAAGCAGGTATATAGCATTAAACTATTTAAGTCTGTCCATATGCTAAATGATAAGGAGAGTACTGAGGTACATTTAACTAATCTTCATTTCCTTAGAAGACAATGCAGCCTGCAGTTGTTCAGGTGAATCGAAAGGCGGAGAAGAGGCAATTATATTTTATAAATGCCTCTTCTCCGTATGCTATAGCTTTACTGATTCAAGAATAATTTAATTAGGTAAGCCCATTGCATTTTTTGTTTCAACAGAGAAATATTCATTCTTACTGAATTGCCCTACAGCACCTTCTACAGCATTTTTAACATCCTTAACTTCTTTTCCTTCCCAAAGGCACACTGCTTTAGTGCCGTCTGAATTCGGTAAAGTCGAATGTATTTTTAATCCTGCCGGTAATTTAATTGCTTTTGCGATCTCCCAGAATTTTTTCGGGTTTGAAATCTGATGCTCAACAACGATATACATAGCGATACTCCTTTTTAATAGTTTATAATATAATCACCGATAACCTTAACACATTTAATCGAAATTAAATGTGTTAATACCCACGGAGGGAAGATGTTGCGCCTTTTAATATCACATTGGGCTTATTGGTTAAATTATTAACAAGTTATATTCCATTATTTACTCATCCTTCAATTCTGTATCTGTTACCGGTTGAAGGTTTCCCTTTTGCAATTTATAGAAATAATCATCTTTAATACTTTTTACACTTCCGTCGGGAAATTTGTACTCACCTTGTACAAATCCTGCTCCATTTATGAAGCCGGGAACTTTATCTGGAGTCCCTTTTATAGCAGCTTCAAGAGTCAGCAGTGCATAGGGCTCAATTGCATCAAAATTCGCATACAGATAATCTGCACCCGGAGTAAAATACCCATGATTAAATTTATTCTTTACCAGATTATTAGCAACGACACGAGCAAGGTTCAGATATTCTGAATTCTGTGTCTGCCTGAAGATATCGACTAAAGCAAATACCGAATAGGCGTCATCATTTTTAGTCTGGTAATTTAATTTTATATTCTTTGCGGGTTCAGTTCCAATGTCACCAAGACCATTCCCTTTTGCAATACTACGAGCCATATCCCATAAAGATTTATCCTGTGTAAGCATAGATGCCCGCGCAAAGGAAATCAGCAACATATTGCCTGCGTGAATTTGTCTTAATACTGTACCTTTGCGTCCATTGTATCCATCCCTTTTAAGTACGAAATCAGATAGATCCTGTCCATCGTTGAACATGGGACGAAGAAGATTTTTATCGGGGATATAGGAGTACCTAGCAAGAGAAGACATACCTTCTTTTGTCCATTTGTAAAAATCCTCACCGTCTTTACCCAAATCATTTGCAAGCTGGATTTCCATCATAGCATTTATAGAGTAAATCGTCTCGATATGCTTTTTCAAGAGGATGGTACCTTCCAAAGCATTGGGCCCGAATTCAGGACCGAACTGACGCTGCACGCGGTCACCATACTGTGAAAAAGTGCTGCTGTCAGCGGGAGGTTCAGCGGTTTTGCGAGGCTGTGTAAATTGATAAGCACCTAAACCGGTTTTAGGATCGCGGGAAAGGACATACTGAGACGCCAGCCGTTTAGCCCACAGAAGTGCTCCAGTGTCTTGAGTGAATTCATAAAGTTTTACACCTGAATAAATCAAATCATTTCCAGCATCTAAAAAAGATAAGCCGCGAGTTTTGAAGAATGGTATCTGCTGTTCGAATGTATGATTCCAAATATCTCCCGGGATAAGTCCATACTTTCCATGCCTACTAATCTCCAATGTTTTCCAGTTATAAACATGAGCATTCCAGAAGGCTTTAATAAATTTAACTGTTGCTTCCGGATTAACTTCATACCAAAAGTCATAATAGGGGTATGCATTTTTTAATTCATGCACCAGTTCTTTATCGCTCGGACCCACTGCATTAAGTGATTTAAGGTCAATGAATTTATGACCTCCCCACTGAAGTAAACCGCTGGTATCCTGAAAATGTTCAAACATGTACTGCAGAATATTTTTTGCAGCGGACTTATATTTTTCATCACCAGTAAGATTGGATAAGCTTACGAGAACCCGCATGAGGTTTTGCTGACAAGCAAAATCTGACAGAACTGCTTCATTCCCATCAGAGAAAATCCATTTTACCGGTTCCTTTGTAAAAACATTTATCCCGTTTACCAATAACGGAGTTGCTTTACCGCTGTAAACATCTTTTCCATCTTTCAATAAATTATCTGCAAACTTAATTACTGCATCCAACCGGGCTTTATCCTGAGCGGCGAGATCTGTTTGCTGAGCATCAGCCTGAAAGCACAGATTTGACAAGAATGAAATGCAAAAGATTATTAGAACTTTACTGATTTTTGACATTGCAGTTTTGTATTTATTTATCGGGGTGAAGAAATTTATCAACTTTATTTAAGAAAAGAACCGGTTGATCTACAAAAGTCATGTGCCCGCTTTTAGGCAGGATAAAAAGTTCAGAGTCTGCAATTAACTTGTGCATTTCCTCTGATAAGGAAGGAGCGCATTCATCATGATCGCCTACAGTAATAAGTGTTGGGATTTTAATAGAATGAAGAAGATCAGCATACTCAACTGATTTCAAATTGCCGTCAATAATAAATTCTCCGTTTGATCCCCACATTTCGCGGTAAAGATCCCATGACATACTACCAGACATCAGAGGGTCATAATTCGCATCGGGATGATTTTGATAAAGATAAGGGAAATAACCTTCACCCCATGCGGAAATCATATATTCGGGTGTATAACGTTGTTTTTCGTAATCTTTCCCTTTGCCGTATAATCCTTCTTTTTCAAGTGTGATTATTTTATCCCGCAGTTCGGGAGTCATATTTTCTTTCATTTTATTAAAAACTTCATTCATCTTTTTGGTGCTGTGAAAAGTACTGCAGAGAATCAGTCTGTTTAAATTTTTCTGATATTTTAATGCATAGGCCTGAGCAAGCACTCCGCCGTAAGAATGTCCGAGAAGATTTATCTTTCCCAAATTAAGCGCCTTTCTTACTGCCTCAACATCTTCAACCATATTGGCAACAGTATAAGCCGAAATATCTTCGAGCTTTTGAGATTTGCCCGAACCCCGTTCATCTATAAAGATCAAACGATTATTCCGGGCAAGAGGAATGAGGTAAGGAAGAAAATAATCGTGAGATGCGCCAGGTCCGCCATGCACAATAAATAAAGGAGCGCCTTTTCCGAATGCTTCATAATAAATTAAAACACCATTTGCATCAATATAGCCCTCTTCAATTTGAAGGACAGAATTGTTTGTCTGAGCGTTTGTAACGGTCACAAAGAACAAAATGAATATTAATACAGAAAGGAAGTGTTTCATTGCTTTCAAGTCCTTATAAAATTTTGTTTCCTTTTTCTAGTTCAGTTTTGTATCAGCATAGGAAGAGGAGAATATCAGAATTAAAGAATTTCGTCTGCTGAATCCCGATAATAAAATAGGAATCTATCCGGGGAACTTATCCAATTAGAAAATATCGAATTCTTATTTATCATATAAAAAATATTAAGAATAGTAATTATAAAATCTTTAGATATCAAGAAAAATATTTTATTTTATGAGAATTATAATAACAGATTTGAAATAACAGATTAAGAACCTAATATATATGACAACTGATATAAAATAAATTAAATAATTTGTTACTCAAAATAAGATCCAAATTTGCGTTATACTAGACGGAATTTGACTGTTTTTTGCTAAGGGTAAATGAAATGATTTTAAGTGTGATTACAGATATAGAAATGATACCATATAATTTTTAGATTAATGGCGAGATAAGTAATTAATATTTTTTGTAACGATTTAATATAAGGAGATGTAAGTATGGAAAACGCCAAGATAGTTGAGGAAGTATTTTCAGGAATGGAAAGAAATGATTTTACAAAAGCAGAATCATATGCATCCAAAGACATGAAAGTAACCGGGCCAGCACCAGTACCATTGGGAGCGAATGAATTTTTTGGAACAATGAAGGCTCTTGTAGCAGGAATACCGGATTGGAGATTTAATTATAAAATCGTTAGTGATAGTAAAAACATAGTAGACACCAAGGTTAAGATAACAGGGACCCATTTAAGGGAAATACCTTCCCCGCTACCTGGAGTAAAGAATATTCCGCTCACAAACAAAATCATCAGGATGCCTGAAGAAAAAGTCACATTTACATTTAGTAATAATAAAATAATAGACATAAATGTTGAGAAGGTGAAAGGGGGCGGTATACCCGGATTATTAAAACAATTAGGTGTGGAAGTTCCAACGGAAGTTCATTCACATTAACCTGAAAGCAATCAGTAAAGGAAAGCCTCTGAATGGTCAGAGGCTTTGCCTTAATATATCTCTGTATATGCCATTAAAAAGCTCATTAGTTTTTTGGGACAGACAATTTCTTTTGCATAAGCCATTCCTATAAAAACCATATTTTCATGAATAATGTTTTAGAAGGAGAGGAATTAAAGTCCAAACCTGGAAATGATAAATAACAAATAAGTGATAAAACAATAAAGCCGCCATTTAAATCCGGCGGCTTTAATATGAGAGTTAGTGGAGAATCAGATAGCTGCTGTGAAAATATTATTTGTACTTATCCGGAACTACATCATTTCCTTTTTCATTACTATTGCCATTGTAATTTCCACTTCCATTTTCATTAATTTTGTACTTGTCCGGAACTAAATCTTTTCCATTTTCATTACTATTGCCATTGTAAATGCCATTACCATTATCATTGCCCTTGTAATTTCCATTTCCAGTACCATTATCATTGCCCTTGTAATTGCCATTACCATTATTATTATAATAGCCATTATCATTCCCACGACCATTATCATTGCTATTACCGTTGCCATTATTCCCCTTGTACCATCCTTTATGATTACCATTATCTTGTTTTTGCAACGAATAACTTTCATAACCGGAATGAGTTTCATTTACATAATATCTTGCGTCATTGTTACCATAATAGCGATTTCTATAGATCACATTATACGGCACAGGTTGACGGTGATAAATAATTACTCTATGTGAGTTATAGCCGGAATGACCCCAAGACCGTTGACTTCCCAAGTTGACATTGAAATGCACTTGAGCATATAAGGAACTTGATAAGAACATTGCCAGGATAATTACAAATATATTTTTCATGAGGTTACTCCTTTTTAATGAGTAATGCGAAATCTATGCCAGTTTTTAGAGATATGGAATATTTCACTGGAGACTATGGAAGGGCTTGTTTTGTTATAACTTACAGCAACTCCAGAATTGTGGAGGAATTGTGTTTATAGAATTATGTATAATATAATATACAATACGAGATATGAGTCAACACAAATTGATTAACTGAAGCATACTACATGGTTTGATTAGTAGTAACGTGTTGAACGCCTAATCACTGATTTGGGGAATTATACAATTTTAACTTGCAGGTTGAGAGCTTTGCTAACTTTAAGAAAAGTAAGCATATTACAATTCTCACCGTTTTCAATTTTAGATAACTGCTGCTGAGTGACATTTGCTTTTTTAGCAAGATCTATGTGGGTGAGTCCCTGGTTTGAGCGAGCTTTAGCAATCTTAATGGCGAGAGCAAGCATTTCATGTTCTATTTTATATAGTGCAGCAAACTTTTTGTCTTTAAGTTTTTCATTCAAATGACTTTTAAATGTTTTCATCCAACTGGTTATTTTTTTGTTGATTTCCTGATAGAGTCAAGGTTTTCTTTTTCTTTGTATTCTAAGGACCTGGGACTTTTTACATTGAGAACAGCAGGCAGATTATAACTACCACTGAAGTATTCAGTCTTATTAGTTTTTGTGCTCTTGTATTTTGCAATTTGGATACCTATATGTTCTGAAAGAACCGAAAGGACATATTGATTTAGACTAACACCTTCATTTTCGGCTTCGACTTTTAATTTCAGATGTGTTGATCGTGGTACCCTAATTATAAAATTTCCACTAGGTAATTCATTATATTCAATGAAGATTGGTTCTGGAATTTCTTTACGTTCTTCAATGGCATATTCTAAAATAGTTTTCTTAGATTTTTCAAGTAATTCGAGTGCTTCTGATTTAGATTCTCCAATGGCATAACAGGTACCTCTTCCTAAATCAGGACAATAAGCTACCCAAGTTTTGTCATCAGGTTCATACTCAAGAACGGTTTTATAGGGTAAATTTAAATAATATGTTAATTCCTTATTCATTTTTTAAATCCGGATGTAGAGATAATGCCTTTAATATCACTTTGACGCTGCCAATTAAAATTGTTGATTTTTTATTTTTCGCATGGTTTACAAAAATATACATGGCTCCAAAAGCAAAGTTAGGATCAGTTTTAAGACTGCTATGTTCAAAGATATAACCGGTATCCTGTTCTACTTTTCTCTTTAAGGAAAACCCCAAAGCTGTCAAGACATCTACAACTTCTTTTACATCCAATGAGTTTGGTTTTGGGCTTTGCGATAGCCATAAATGAGCTATTTTTTTTGCTTTTTCAGGAGACAATTTTTATACCTCAATGATACTATATATGATATCAAAAGTCAAGAGTAAGAAGAATACATAAACCTGTTATAAACTTACTAAATAAATAATATCTCGACAAATTTCACATTATTATATGGTTCTTTGGCAAGATAAGAAAAGTAATTTCCCCTTGAACTAGGTGTAATAGAAGTATTTTCAAGGGTACTCATTAGGTATTGTCGGTAATATATAATTATGCGATAGATGATGAGTATTGCCGCGGAGAGGAATTGAATTAAAAGTCAGCTTCGAGCAAATTTAATTAATTCAGAATATTGGTTATCGTCAGCAAGCCTGAGAGCAGAAAGATATTTTCCTTTTATGCCCAGTAAATATTCTAAATTTAATCCCATAAATATTTCGGTATTTCATCTGCGATTTTTTTTGCACGATCTTCGATGGCTTTTTTTATACGTTTAGGAGAATTTTCTTGTTCTTCCAGCAGCATATTGTGAGATGTTTTTAGAACAATTTTTCTTGCAATTTCCTGTGCTCTAATCTCTAACATTTTTTCCAAAGAGCCATCTTTGGGAACAAAGCCATAGACCAAGTTAAGATTTAATGCTTCTGCAACTTCCTTCAATTTTTCCAAAGTTATTTTAGAATCAGCTTCGCGCGCTTCAATTTCCTGTACACTTTGTTTAGTTATACCAAGTCGCGCACCAAGCTGCTTTTGCGACATATTGAGCGCAGTTCTTAAAGCATGAATCCATCCTTTAGCCGGGACTTCGATATCCTTGATTCCTACAAAATTTCGCAATTTTTTATCAAATTGTTCAATTACCAAGTGCCTATTTAGATCTTTCATTCGGGTATACCAATAAATTATTTAAACAAAAATAAGGGTATACCCTGATTATTGCAAGTATAAAATCAGGCTATATCCTGATTAGTATCAATAAAAAATAAGGGTATAGCCTGATTATTCTAATTATTTAGGTTTGAAATACAGCTAAAGAAATGGCGATAAAGCTGGGTATTACACGTGAGGTAGTTTATTCTGCAGAAAACACATTAGAGAGAAAGATAGGCGATATAATAAAAAAGTTTAAGGTGCTTGCTACTAAGGATATCAGTGCTGAGGGCACCGAGAAATATTTGCTAGTTCAGAGGGGAACGGATGAGATGAATAAGATCATCCGTTTTGGTGACCCGTATTTGGAAAGAAATTAAAGTCTAAAGCCGGATTGTTATTTCGTTTGTGCGGCTTTTTTATCTATATGGTGAAATGATAAATATAAACCAGGAGGATTTAAATTGGTAAAAGGAGAGAAGAAGCAGCCTGCAGGATAATTCAGACAGAGCCTTTGACCCCCTGCTTGTAAGTAGGCGGGCATATTCTATATAGTATTGCATCATAATAAGTTAAAAACTCTTTACATAGTGTTTTACATAGTTTTTATTTGATGCCAACTTAATTTTTACTGCCTTAGTGTTTGCCATAGTAAAACTTAGTTTTAAATGAAAAATAATTGAAATTTTAATTTTTAATCACTAAGTTATAAATACACTTATTAAGAAATAGATCGGGATTATGATTATAAAACAATCGACTCGGTGTTTTTTCAATAGACAATCTCCCCTTGTACTTACCTGTTTAATATTCAATGCATTTTTATATGGCATTTATTAAAACCTAAATGATAATGGTTCATTAAATTTTAGTTCTTAAAAATTAAGGAGGCACAAATGAAACATATTTACTCATTTATATTCATTTTACTTTTTTGTAGTGTCAGTCATTCTCAAAATCCCTGCCCAGGAACCCCTACCGTTGATTATGGAGGTAAAACATACAACACAATACAAATAGGCAGTCAATGTTGGTTGCAGGAAAACCTTGATGTAGGAACTATGATTCATGGCATAGATACAGCTAAAAATAATGGCACAATAGAAAAGTTCTGTTATAATGATGATACTGCCAACTGCTCTAAATACGGTGGTCTATACCAATGGAATGAAGCAATGCAGTATGTAACTTCAGCGAGAACCAAAGGAATATGCCCGACAGGTTGGCATATACCTACGTATCCGGAATTCACAACATTGTCAACTACAGTAAGTGGAGATGGCAATAAATTAAAAGCAATCGGTCAGGGAACGGGTACTGGTGCTGGGACTAACACAAGCGGTTTTTCTACCTTGTTGGCGGGCTACCGTGTCCTCGATGGAAGCTTCGGCTATTTAGGAAGCTACACTTTCTTTTGGAGTTCTACTGAGATCCCTGCATTGAGCGCAAGCTACATGAGCCTGAACGGCAGTGGTAGTGGTATCACTTTCCCTTACTACAATAAGGAGCTTGGGTATAGTGTCCGTTGCCTCAATGATATATCTACTGGAATTAACGATCATTCGAATAATACTCTACCGAAATCGATTGATTTATTACAGAATTTTCCAAATCCGTTTAACCCCAATACAACTATCAGCTATACTTTACCAGAAAGAACTAATGTTACATTGAGCATTTATAACCAGCTTGGAGAGAAAGTTGCAGTATTGCTTAATGGCGAAAAAGCCGCTGGCTACCATAGCATTGAATGGAATGCAAGTAAATTTGTATCTGGTATTTATTTTTATGAGTTAAAAACGGAAAAGTTTACATCTGTTAAAAAGTTAATTTTGATGAAGTAGCAATATTGCTAAAGCATAATTGAAATTTAATTTTTAATTACTATATTTATTATATCTGCTACATTTATCTAAGGATCCTAAGTGAACAGTAAATCGGTTCTGTGGGTTATCATAAAGAATACTAGTCTTCGTACCTATCTATCAATTTTGAAACGTGAGGTTCTAGAAATATAACTTATAAAATAAGGAGTACTATATGAAATATTTAGTGGTTTTTATTTTGTTGCAATTCGTAATGTTTAACAATGGTATTTTGCAGGCACAATGGGTAAAAACCAGTGGTCCTGCTTATGAGAAACAAGTTAATTCATCGACGACAATTCTTTCGAACGGTTGGATTCTTGTCTCGGAGCTTACTCAGCAATGGGATACTGCATGGGTGAACGCTGTACAAACCATTTATACTCACGATAATAATGGATATCTAACGGGAGCATTGCGTCAGACTTGGGGCAGTAGTGGATGGGATAACTTTGACTTAGATAGTTATAATAATGATGCGAATGGAATTGATACCCTCGACTTGTTCCAGTCCTGGAACAATGGTGCATGGGTGACTACGGGAAGATACCATAACTCTAATGATGTAAATGGAAATAAAACGAGAACATTAGCTGAGAATTGGAGCTCTTCTGGATGGGTGACCTATGGTCAGGAGACTTGGATGTATAACGCGAATGGAAAAAAAACCAGCGACTTGGCCCAGACCTGGAACGGTAGTGCATGGGTGAATGCTTATCAAGACATTTATACGTATGATGCGAATGGATATAGAACCGCCACTTTGTACCAGACCTGGAACGGTAGTGCATGGGGGAATGCTTCTCAAGACATTTATACTTATGATGCGAATGGATATGAAACCATCGACTTGAGCCAGACCTGGAGCGGTAGTGCATGGGGGAATTCCAGGCTAGAAAATTTCACTTATGATGCGAATGGGAAAAAAACCAGCGAATTGTACCAGACCTGGAGCGGTAGTGCATGGGTGAATTCCATGCAATGGAATTTCACTTTTGATGGGAATGGAAATAACACAAACCTTTTGGAGCAAAGTTGGGAAAAGAGTGCATGGGTGAATTCTCAATGGCTTCAATATAACTGGCAGCAAGTGACAGCAGTCAAGCAAGCAAATAATCCGACACCAATCGATTTTGTTCTTCATCAGAACTATCCAAATCCGTTTAATCCAAGTACAACGATAAACTATTCTGTACCTAAATCCGGTTTAGTTACAATAAAAGTTTATGATATAATAGGATTTGAAGTAGCAAGGTTGGTGAATGAAGAAAAAGCACCAGGAACATATTCAGTTAATTTTAATGCAAGTAAATTTGCAAGCGGAGTTTATTTGTATAGAATGCAAGCAGGAAGTATTATTGAGACTAAAAAGATGATTCTTTTAAAATAGTTGCTGGTGTTGTAAAATAAAACTATTAAGTAAGCCGTTGGTTAATGCTAACGGCTTTTTAATTAAATGGTGGATACTTTTCCATAAAGAGTCTCCAAATTTCTCCACTAATAATCCTTAGAACATAAGGACTTAGCCTACCTGATAATCCTTTCCAAATATGTATAGGTTTATGGAATTCTTTTACAGATGTTTTTGATGAGCCGAGAAAATGATCATTATTTTGGCTAAAAAAGAGGGGGGGATGATAGGACTATCATAAAATTGGGTGGGAATATGATAGAGCTATCAGGGTTTGAATGGGGGGATGGTAATATTACCGAGTATAGAGTAAGGGTCATTTACGAAATTTTTAGATAAAAAGAAATAGTAACGTTACTATAAATTGGTAGCATTTGTAGTAACGTTACTACTGATTAATAATAAAACAGTTTTTAGATTAAGTGGGTTGATTTACTCAATTATTTAAAGGCAAATAAGTAGAGTGAATAAAATACCATTTATTGTTCTTTTAGTTCTGAAATCAACTACAACAAATAAATATCGGAGTACTTTATGAAGTCTTTCCCGCTTTCCGTAAATAATCCTGTTCCGTTTTATTTAATCAATCAGGATATAGTCCGTTTGCTGGATAAATTTGTTTATAATCAAATTAAATATATTCCACATCCAATGAGATTTAATATTATTAAAAAGAGTAATCATAATAATCTGCAGTGCTTTTTAAACTTATATAATCATAATTTCCTAGACCGGTATGAAGGAGCGGTTTCAAATGATTTTTATGATAATTCAAAACTTACAGGTTTATATGATTTAGTGTTATTAATTATCGGAGGAGTATCGATCGATTTCATTTCCAAAGATAATTTCAATTTAAGACTCATGCTGATTGAAGGGATTTTAGATGTATCAACTGATAACATCGAGGAATACCTTGACGACTCCCCTATCAAGTTTCATCTCTTTGCATTTTTATATGATATAATCTTTAAGGAGCTTGAACTGTCAGAGAGCAAAAAGGAAATATTAAAATACCGATTTGGTTATTCCGATAAATATGAAAGGCTGACCAAAACAGAAATGGCGGAAAAGCTGTCCATTACCAGTGGTGCAGTTTACAATGCAGAACAATCATTAGAAAGAGATATAAGAGATGTAATAAAAGTATTCAAGGTGTTCAGCCCATTCTATTCGTATAAATCAAAATATCTATCAGATAAGGAGATGGTAAAAATAAGTCCGGCGGTCTTCGATTGCATAAGGAGAGAAGAAGGAGAGGAAGAGATGACAGACGCTTTCATAGCGAAGGTATTGTCTGTAATATATAATTATGCGATAGATGATGAGTATTGCCGGGTAAATGAGGATTATCTGCTGATATACAGAGGGGACACAAAGAATACGATGATCCGATTCGGCAACCAGGAAGCGGAGAGGAATTGAAGCTGTTTCAGATAGCGATGGAAAACGAGAGGTTAGAAAACAGTATTCAGCAACTTGAGAGAGTAAACCAGGAGCAGCATATTTTTAATTTGGACCTATAGCTCTGATCTCGTCCACCTGCTAAATAGCCGGACTATCCCATAGGTCCGGCTATTTAATTGCCTTATTAAATGCTTAATTATAGTTCTGATCGATATAATACAAATGTTTAAATAGAAGATTCTAGTGGAAATGATTTATTTTAATAATGGAAGGGCGGTATTCCTCAATAAAATAGCTTTTCTTATCTTGGGGTTTTTGGGAGTTGGCATAGCATCCCAAGTATTTCCTAACAATACTCTTCCGAATAATTTTTTTCTAACCCCTCCCCATTGTTTAAAGAAGAATGGGGTTTTGAATTTATCACATTCTTCTTTTATTTGCGTAACCCATTCTTCCTTCATTGGGCGAGCTCCAGGTCCAGATTCTCCTCCTACAATAACCCAGTCTATTGTTTTCAAATCTAAATTACTGGTTGGGGCGATAAGAGGTTCAATAGATAAAAATCTAACTGCGCTTGGTATCTTCCTTAAATCATCAATTCTGAATTGATATTTTTCTGATTCCACACTAACACCCATCCAAACATTATCAGGCCATTCTAATAATGGTGCTAATTTTACTAATCTTTTTGATCTTTTCGTAAGTATTTGAAATTTGTGCCATGAAGCCTGTTTCATAGTGTCAAAAACTTGTTGGATAAAATCGAAAGGAACATTTTCATGGAAAAGATCGCTCATTGAATTTACGAAAATAGTTCTCGGTTTTTTCCAATTTAATGGTTCTTTAATTACATCTTCATGTAATGTAAGTTTAAATTCATGAAAGTACCTTTCAGAACCCATCAGCTTCAAACGTTTCGCCATCCGTTCAGCATAACAATTCTTACAACCAGGGCTTATTTTATTGCAACCAGTAATCGGATTCCACGTGCTGTCAGTCCATTCAATACTTGATTTGTTTGCCATTGTAATTTATAATATTTTAATAATTGTACCGTCAGGAAAAGTACCTTTTCGTCGTTTCTTCCCGTCTTTTTTTATCTCTTCAATATAAACAAATTTATTTTGCTCTGCATAATTCAATGCTTGAGTTAAATGCTTTTTAAAAATGCAGTATTATCTTCAATAAAAAACCTAAAAATCTCAACATCATATGATGACGGTGCATATTTCTCTTTAATTAAATCAAATACTTCCCTTCCGAAATCTACCTTTTCAAATAAGACTATTTGATTTGGATTCGTAGCATCAGAAAAATTAAAATCCCCTTCCTTGTCGACATGCCACATTACTTCTTTCATCTTGAGATGACCTATTCTATTGTTCGATGCAAAAAATAAATAATAAATTGGTCTCCCTTCATTGTTTTTCATCTCAAAATATCTAACAAATTTAGCTAGAGTTTTCAGCATAGATTGATAGGCATCACGTAGATCAAGGGATCTATTGATAGAATGACCTTTAAGAATCTCAGATGCCTTGGGTGTTCCAAATAACTCACCTATATGGAGATCTCCCTCTTTTGTTCCAATGAATCTGTTAATTGAGTCAACGGCAAAATTTATAAAAACTTCAACTCGAGGATTTTTTAATAATCTACCAATTAATGCTGCAGGTACCCCCGAAAACCCAAAAGGATCAATAAAAGCAAAAGTTGGTGCCAATATCTTTCCTTCACCTTCAAGTTGTAATAATGTGGCTTCTATTACTTCATGAAATTTACCGTTTTCAACATATACTTTAAAGTTAGTTTTTAACGATAGTTTTTTAATTTCAATCTCTAAATTATTAAACCTGTCTGCGGATTCTTCGATAAAAAGGAAAATGACAATCCCCTTAAGATCAGACTTATGTTCATTGGCAACATTTAGTGCAATTATGGGGGAGCCAGGTTCACCTTTTGAATAAATTCCTGGGCCTGCGAAACC
>OBLU010000489.1_pt1 | contig 37455 bp, 28 predicted proteins | sample 1518681 | NCBI WGS metagenome assembly OBLU01 (sample SAMEA3539304, study PRJEB22396) | soil metagenome | biome: tundra; feature: field; material: soil | place: USA | collected 2010-05 | depth 0.15 m
TGAGGGAACCGAGGTAGACCTTCTTGTCCGCGGAAATCTTGCGCGTCCATCCCGATGAGCCCCAGCCGGACCGGATTGAGTACATTGTCTCCTGTCTACGCAAAGGCGATGTCGTAGCCTTACCCACCGATACCTTCTATGGCCTTGCGGTTGACCCGGTGAATCTGCACGCGGTCGAGAGCATCTACCGCATCAAGACCCGCCAGAAGCACAAGCCGCTTTCGCTGCTGATTTCCGGGCTGGCACAGGCCTATGAGCTTGCGCGTGACACGGACGCAATGCTGGATAAACTGGCGGATCGATTTTGGCCAGGTCCGCTGACGATCATTGTGCGTGCGGGTACCAAGCTGCCTTTGCGCTCCACGGCGAACACAGGCAACGTAGCGATTCGTGTTCCGGATGCGGCCATTGCGCGCGCGGTGGTGGAGCGGTTTGGCCTGCCTATCACTGCTACCTCGGCGAACCTGCAAGGAGCGGCGGACTGTACGCATGCGGCGTGCGTGCGCGACCAGATCGGCGATCGCATTCCGCTCATCATCGACGGCGGCCCCACCGGCCGCGCGCTGCCGACCACGATTGTCGATCTGACACTGGGACCGGGCCGATGGGAAATCCTGCGCGAAGGCGCAATTCCGACTCATGAAGTGGTTATGGTTTTGCAGCGGTAAGTTGGCCGCATGAACGTGAAGGACAGTCCGCAACGGCGCAAATGGATCCTTCCCTCGGTTCTCCTGGTCCTTCTCGCCCTGGCGACGGGCACCCTGGGCTGGTGCTATTGGGTCTACATGCAGATTGAGCGCTACGCGAGTCAGGACGAGGCCGCTCCTGCCGACGCGATCGCTGTGTTTGGCGCAGCAGAATACGACGGACGCCCTTCACCGGTGTACCGCGCACGGCTGGATCATGCCGAGGTCCTTTTCAATCGCGGCATCGCTCCGCTCATCATTACAGTGGGGGGCGATGGGGGCGATGAGTTTTCAGAAGGTGCGGTGGGCCGCGAGTATCTCATGGGTGCGGGCGTTCCAGAGTCGGCGATCATTGCCGAAACTGAAAGCCGCAGCACAGAGGAATCTGCGCGCCGCATTGCCGTCATCGCCCGCACCAACGGGCTTCATCGGCTGGTTGTTGTCAGCGACGATACTCACCTGTTTCGCATCCACGAGATATGTGCGGCAGACGGGCTCAATGTACTTACATCGCCGCGGCCTCACGTGGCAGTCGAGGGCGGCACAACAGAGACAGAGCCGATCGTGCACGAGATATTGAGCTACACGGCCTGGCGGCTGGGGTGGAACTAGGTTTCTGACCGCGTGATTTCGTGCTTTGAGTTCATGTTTTCCCAGGTCCCAAAAGCGGGACCTCCGCCCCAGCGAGCAACGGCCACTCGCCGGGGACCCGGGGACCTGGGGCACCCATAGTTGGTACAACAACAAGCGGTGATCTAGAGAGATTGGCGGAAGCGGCAGGCCAGTTCACCTCCCTTGCGGAACACACCCATTTTCCTGAAGCAGCTTGATGAATCGTTCGGCAGGCACGGCTCGGCTAAAGTAGAACCCTTGCGCCTCGTCACATTCCTGAGTTTTGAGGAATGCCAATTCTTCAGCCGTCTCGACGCCTTCGGCGATTACCCGGAGTTTCAGGCTTCGGCCAAGATTGATGATGGCTCTTACGAGTGTTGTATCTTGAGGGAAACTTGTGATTCTGCGAACGAATGACTGGTCAATCTTGATGGCATCGAGCGGGAACTGTTGCAGATAGCTGAGGCTGGAGTAGCCAGTGCCGAAGTCATCTACCGACACGCGCACCCCTCGCTTGCGAAGGATCGTAAGAAGGGGCCCGGCAAACTCGTGATTTCGCATGAGGGCGCTTTCTGTCACCTCAAGTTCCAGGCGTCGAGGATCAAGGCGGGATTCCTTGAGGATCGCGAATAGCTCTTCAAGGAAGTCCCCGTTGCGAAGCTGGAAAGCGGAGATGTTGACCGCGATGTCGATCAAAGGCAGACCCGCATCTGCCCAGGCTTGAGCTTGCGTGCAGGCCTGGCGGAGGACCCAGGCACCCAGGGGTAACATCAGGCCGGCGTCTTCGGCGATGGGGATGAATTGCGCGGGAGGAACCAGTCCTCGTTTGGGGTGAGCCCATCGCAGCAACGCTTCCGCCCCCGTAATGGCCCCTGTCGTGAAGTTGATTTTGGGTTGGTAGTGGAGGGAGAGCTCGTGCCGTTTCATGGCACGCCGCAAATCCTCCTCAATGGATTGCCGATTGACGGCGCGCGTACTCATCTCCGCCTTGAAGAACTTGTAGGTATGGCGTCCGTGCGCCTTGGCCTGATACATGGCGGTGTCGGCGTTCTTGATGAGCGTCTCGGTATCGAGACCATCTCCGGGATAGACGCTGACACCGATGCTTGCGGTGATGTGCAGATCGTGCCCCTCAATGATATGAGTGTCAGACAAGGCGTTCAGGATCCTTTGGGCTGCAATGGCCCCGTCTTCGGGATGTGCCACCTGCTGAAGCAGGACAATGAACTCGTCGCCTCCCTGGCGACTGATGGTGTCAGGAGCGCGCACGCATTCGAGCAGTTGCCTGGCAACGGATTGAAGCAGTTTATCGCCAACCGAATGTCCCAGAGAATCATTGATGTGCTTGAATCCATCCAGATCGAGGAAGAGTACCGCGAGCAGTCCGGAATTACGATGTGCCCGGGCGATGGCCTGGTCAAGGCGGTCATTGAAGAGCAGGCGATTGGGCAATCCGGTGAGAAGGTCGTGTTCCGCCAAATGAGCCACCCGCGCTGCCAGTGCGCGTGCCATGGTTACGTCGCGAAAAACGAGAACCGCTCCGTCAACAAGCCCGTACCGGTTGTGAATAGGAGCGACGGAATCTTCGATGAAGACTTCATGGCCGTTGCGACTGATCAGAATACAGTTGACCGGAAGCGTACCGACCTTGTTGTGCTCCGCGACCATGGCCATCGGATTCAATACGGGTTCGCGGGTGATTGCGTCGATGATCCTGAACGATTCGCCCATGGGCCGGCCAATTGCTTCATCCAGGGTGAAGCCAGTCATTCTTTCCGCGACGGGGTTGAGGAAGGAGATGTTTCCTTCAATATCGGTACAGATAACCCCGTCGGCAATGCAGTCAAGCGTGACTTGAGCTCGCTCCTTTTCCTTGAATAGGGATTCCTGAATGCTTCTTCGCTCGACTGAGCTGCGTAGGGCGCGCATCAATTCGCGGGGCTGAAGCTGATCCTTGATGAGATAGTCATGTACGCCATCCTGCATAGCACCAATGGCAAGCGCTTCATCCTGCAGGCTGGCGAGCAGCACCATAGAGACCTGGGGCGCGGCGCTGCGGACCATTCGTGCGGCCTGCTGCGACTGCGAGTCAGATAGCCCAAGATCAATAAGGACCACATCGATGGGGAAAGCGGCAAGATGTTTTATCGCATCGCTCACGCTACGCACGACCTTTAGCACAAAGGCGTACGGGCCCTGATGATGGAACAATTCCCGAATGAATCGAGCATCTGCGGGGTTGTCCTCAATCAAGAGGACTTTTTTTGCTGTTCTATCTATCACCGCGTGACCTCCATGGCTTGCAACGGGTCCCGGGCATCCTTAGAACGTTATGGGATGATCTGGATGAATAGACGAAACTGCTGGTGTATAGTGTCACAAGTTTGACTTACTTACCGAGTTATTTCGAGCTTATTTACTAAAGATGAACCAAAATGCCCGGCTCGCGGGCGGGGAGTTATGGAGCGCTTAAACGATTGGGAGCAGGGCCATTATGGCAAGCGCGAAGGCTGCGGCGCCGGCGGTGGACAGGAAGTTAACCATGTCGTTACCGATCCATCCACGCCGCTCAAGGGTGGCACCCAGCAGGCTATCGAAGAACAAGCCGAAGACGGCGCCGGCAAATGTGATGAGGAGCGTGAACAGATCGCCACGGACTGCATAACTCCCGATAAGTGCGACGATTCCGGCCGCAGCTACTCCGGCGAGCGTTCCGCCGAAACTGATGGCCCCGTCGGTGCCGGGCGCCGCCTTGCGGAGCGTAGTTATCATGCGCGGCTCAGTGCTGAGCACCTGTCCCAGTTCAGAGGAGACAGTGTCGGCTGCTGCCTCGGCGAGCGCTGCGAGGCCGACAACGATGAGGGGCATGGGTACGAGCGAGGGGCGTGCGAACCAGTTGGTATCCGTCAGCAGGGACTGGAATAATCCATTCGAGACGAGAGCGGCGACGCCGAGATTTGCAGCTACCTGCGATGCACTGCGCCCGCGGCGCTTTTCAGCGATGCCGAGGCGTTCCTTCTGTGCCCGCCCGAGCCGGGTGGCCAGGTGCGCGAGGATGGCGACGGCGAGTACCGGAAGCAGGGCCGTGTGCCAGGGCTCATAGGGAAAGGTCACGGTCGAGAACATGAGGCTGGCGGTGATGACAAAACCTGTTGCGGCCGCGGCGAGGGTGGCAGCGCGCAACTTGAGGACCACCAAACCGAGAAGCAGGCTGAGGCCTAGTGTCCAGATGGCCACGTGGGGAGCCTGCACGGCCCACCAGTGGGCTTCGAGCACGGCGCTGGCGGCCACAAAGGGCACGACCAGAAGGAGCACGAGCTTTGACTGCCACGTCAGCTTGGTTTGGGCCACGCTTCATCGTACCTTTTCAGTGAACGGCGCAGAAGGCGAGTGGCGGGAAGAGCCGGGTGAATCGGTTTACACTCATTGGCGCGGCAGTTTTCGTTTCTTCTGAGTCATCCAGGGAGTTTTCGATGAAAAGGTATTCAGCCATTCTGTTGCTCTTGGCAGCAAGCATGTTCGTCACGGTCAGTTCACCGGCCCAGAGCCCGGGGCAGCGTCTGGAACTCGACAGGAAGGGCGAGACAATCGTCCTGGAGCCGTACGCGCCGAACATCATCCGCGTGACATTGAGCCTGAAGAAAGAACCGACATTGGCGGCTCCTGGCTACGGCCTGATTGCCTCGCCGGACGCGGCTGGATGGAGCGCAAACCAGACTGAGAAGGCCGATGAGTACAAATCGTCGCAGATGGTTGTCACGGTGGATCGCGAACGTCCTGCGGGGCCTCCGCGTTTGAGAACCATGACAGATATTGGCAAATACTTTGGGGGATCTACGCCGGGCGCGCATATTACGTTGCGGACTCCCGAAGGTAAAAAGCTGCTGGAAATGACGGGATGGTCGCAGGCAGCTCCGAATCATAAAGACGGCACGGCAGCGCTGTTGAACGACCGCCGACCCACCGATCCCGAGTTTTACATTGTGGGGGCGACTTTTGTTTCGCCGGACGACGAGCACTACTACGGACTAGGAGACAACCAGGAGGGGTTCCTGGATCACCGTGGGCATGCGGTGGATTGCTGGCAGAACTACACATCGCCTGCGGGCCCCACCTCGTGCGTTCCGTTTCTGGTGACGAACAAAGGGTATGGACTGGTGTGGGACAACCCGTCGAAGACGACCATTGAGCCAGGATTCAACGAGCAGACGCGCTGGACTTCGGAAGTGGGAGACCGGGTGTCGTTCTTTGTCATTGCCGGGAAGACGGCCGATGAGATTTATGAAGGCTACCGGCTGCTGACCGGGCCAACGCCGATGCTGCCCAAGGCGGCTTATGGATACATCCAGTGCAAGCAGCGCTACGCAAGCCAGGCTGAGGTGATGGCGGTGGCCAATGGCTACCGGCAGCGCCATCTGCCGGCCGACGTGATCGTGGTGGACTGGTTTTATTACACGAAGATGGGGCAGATGGATTTCGATCCACAGTTCTGGCCCGATCCGGCAGCCATGAATGAGCAGTTGCACAAGATGGGCTTCCAAACCATGATCAGCGTGTGGCCGCGCTTTGTGCCGGATGACCGGTTCTATGCAGAGATACTAAAGAAGGGCTGGTTCATTCACCTGGCCGACGGCACGCTGATCGATGGATTGCCGTATGACCGCGCCGGGTCGGACATCGACACTACCAATCCGGACGCGGCGAAGTGGTATTGGAAAACGATTCGCGACAACATCATCAGCAAGGGATTTGATTCTCTCTGGGCAGATGAAACGGAGCCGGACCTGCCTCCGAATGGAGCTTATTTCCACATCGGACCGGGAACACAATACTTCAATGTTTATCCGCTGCTGCACACTGCGGCGCTCTACAACGGCTTCCGCGAAGATGAGCCGGGACGGCGGGCTTTGATTCTTTCCCGCGACGCTTACCTGGGAGTGCAACGCAATGGTGCGATTGTCTGGTCGTCGGACATTTATCCTACGTGGGACACGCTGCGGCGCCAGATTCCGACGGGGCTCGACTTCGCGGCTTCGGGGATTACGTACTGGTCGAACGACACCGGCGGGTGGCAGTATTTGCCGGGAGAACACCATCCTGCGCATACGCCGCTGATTGATCCCTCGGATGCGCGCGCGAATGTGGGGGGCTACGACGATTACCCGGAGCTTTATACGCGCTGGTTTCAGTACGCTACTTTTCTGCCGATCTTTCGCAGCCACGGCAGCAGGCGGTCCAACGAGGTTTGGTCATACGGCAAGCAGGCCGAGCCAATCCTGGAGAAATACCTGCGGCTGCGCTACGAGTTGATGCCCTACATCTATTCGCTGGGGTACAAGACATGGAAGACCGGTGCGCCGTTCCTGCGCGCGCTACCGCTCGACTTTCCGGACGATCCCAAGGTCGCGGATCTGCGCGACGAGTACATGCTGGGGCCTGCGTTTCTGGTTGCGCCGGTGACGGAACAGGGCGCGACGAGCCGCGAGGTTTATCTGCCGGCGGGCGCGGGCTGGTACAACTACTGGACCAACGAGCGCGTAAAGGGAGGGCAGACCATCTCGGTGGCTGCGCCCATCGACACGATTCCCTTGTTCGTGCGTGCGGGGTCGATTGTCCCGCTGGGCGCCCCGATCGAGAGCACACAACAAAAGCAGGCGATTGCAAGGGTTCTGGTGTATCCCGGCGCCAATGCCAGCTTCACACTATTCTCAGACGACGGCATGACCTACGCGTACGAGAAGGGAGCGGGGGTAATTACGAGGCTTGCCTGGGACGATGCGCAGCACAAGCTTACGCACGAAGGGGCCGCTGCGTGGAGCGGAGCAGACGGCGAAATTGTCCGCGTGATCGGCCAATAGAGTTGGAACGGGACGCGGGGATTTTCGAGAGGCGGCGCCTCTTGGATTCGGAGCGAGCCAAACCGGCGTTCGTGGAGTCTAAGACATAGAAAAGGTACAGGTAAGTGCAAATCAGCGGCGAGGGTCCGTCTGCGCCCGGGCTAGGGTGCCTGGTTGAACTCTCCGCCGAGTTTGCAGGCAGGCTGGGAGCACGGAACCCCGAGGTCGCTGATTTACAATCAGCAAGTAAGCAGGAAAGAATTGAATGAGTCTTTTTCCCATGATTTCAGGCCAGACGCGTGTGCGGTTGGTTCAGGCGGGTGCGGCCTTGTTGGCTGCCGCCCTGGTTGCCGGATGCGGAAGCGCATACCGGCCGGTGGTTACGCCCATCAATCCCAGCGGTCCGGCTCAGCAGCCTTCAGCGTTTGCGGTCGTCGTTTCTTCGCCTTCATCCACATCGCCCGGCATTGCCACGATCATCGATTACGCAGGCGACACGGTGATGGCATTGGCGCCCATTGGACCGGGCCCGCTTGCGTTCACGGTGGATGAAACGGGCAGTACAGGCTATACGGTTAACAGCGATGGCACCTTGACCAATTTTCCGGTCTCAAGTTCATTGCAGGAAAAGCTGATCACCTATTCGACGTTGCCGGCAGATTCACAGCCTTACGGGTTGTCTTCGCCCTCGGCGGGATTGTGGGCAGCAGACCTGAATGGGAATCTCGTCGACGTGCTGACGGGGTCCCCCGAGACTTTCAGATTGGCGATTCCGGTTGCGCCGACTCCGATGCAGGTTGTTGGCCCCGCCTTCGTTGGCCAGCACAACTACGCGATTAGCCAAAACAATTCCACCACGCCTGCCGGCAGCGTTATCCCCTACGGGGTCGCGTGCAACACCGGGCCGTCGTTGGTGGGACAGAATGGCGAAGCCGACGCTCTGGAGATCACCAGCTACACAATTTCGGCGCGCATTCCTTTGGGAAAATGCCCCGTTTACGGGGTGACCAGCAGTGACGGCAAGCGCCTGTTCATCCTGAACCGCGGAAGCGACACGGTTTCGGTGATCAACGTCCAAGACAACACGCTGGATGAGTGCACGCCGTTCACCAACCAGAACGGTCAGACGGTCACCTGCCATCCGACTCTGCCGCTTTCGACGACTGCCGTGACGACTACCGGAATTGCGCCCTTAAACGGAACATCCGGCATGGTCGCGACTGGAGGGCCGGTGTACGCCGAGTTCAACCAGGCAACGAGCCAACTGGTGGTGGCAGACTATGACGGCGGCACCATCAGCGTGATCGATGTGAGCCTCGATGAATATGGAAACGACAGCCAGACGTTCGGGACAACCTTCACGATCAAGGTGGGTAACACGGCGACTCCGTTTCCTTCTGCCGTAACGGTGCTGAACGATGGAAGCCGTGCCTATACCGCCAACCAGGGGGATGACGGCGGAACGGGGAACGGGACGGTTACGGTGATCAACCTGAGCAGCCATTCGGTCGAGAAGACGCTAGCTGTTGTCGGTCATCCGCGCACCGTGGTTTCCACTTCCAATTCGCTTTACGGCAAGGTGTATGTGGCGGCACCGGACAGCCCGTATTTGACCATTGTCCGGACCGATCAGGATATTGTGGACACGACAGTCCTGGTGCAAGGCAACGTAGTCGATGTTCGGACGAGCAATCAGAATGGAGTTAGCGGCAACGCCATCGTGACAAGCCGCCGGCCCGGCGCCGGTCAGCCGTGCTACCTGCCGCCGAATCTGGAACCCGCACCTACCGGCACACAGACGGCGTTGCAGGTCTGCCAAACCTTGCCCTGAGGGACGTTCTCAGTCACGTATCGGGGCCATTCTGCTTGACGAGAATGGCCTTTCTTTTTTGTCGGCGTTCTGTTTCGATGAACACGGCGGCGGCCGGACCCTTGATGGAAAGAGCGACAGTGGGAAAGAAGACCCGCGTGGACCTGTTGCTGGTGGAGCGCGGGCTTGTGCCCAGCAGAGAGCGTGCACGCGCACTGATCCTCGCCGGCCGTGTGTTGGTGAGCGAACAAAAGGTTGACAAGGCCGGCGCAGCAGTTCCAGACGACGCAGTGATTCGCCTGCTGGGCGACGAGATGCCTTATGTAAGCCGCGGCGGCTTCAAACTGGCTGAGGCGCTGGAGCACTGGAAGATCGACGTTAAGGGCAGAGCGTGTCTTGATATAGGAGCGTCTACCGGCGGGTTCACTGATTGCCTGCTGCAACGGGGCGCTGCCCACGTGACCGCCATCGACACAGGGTTTGGGCAGATCGCCATGAAACTACGCAATGACCCGCGTGTGCGCCTGGTGGAGCGGACCAACGCAAGGTTTCTGGCGGCGGGAGCGCTCGTGGAAGCCGGGATGCCCGATCTGACGCTGCTGGTGATGGATGTTTCGTTCATCTCGGCGACGCTTTTGCTGGAGCCTGTGCTGGCGGCAGCGCCGGGGCTCAGCGAGGCGGTGATCCTCATCAAGCCGCAATTCGAAGTTGGGCGCGGGAACGTGGGCAAAGGGGGAATTGTCCGCGATCCGGAGGCTCACCAGCAGGCTATCGATAAAGTGGTTGGCTGCATGGAGTCTCTCAACTGGAAGGTGATTGAAACGATTCCATCACCCATCACGGGGGCTGAAGGGAACCGGGAGTTTCTGCTGCACGCCTTGCGGGAATCATCTCTTCAATCGACCTGATCGGCATGGATGAGTCCGGAGCCAATCCGCTCCCATCCGATACACTGGAGCCGCATGGATACTGTCGCCATTGTCTGCAAGCCGAAGAAAGAAGAACTTGTCCGGATTCTGCCGGATTTGGTGACATGGCTGCGCGAGCATGGATACGAGCCGCTTCTGGACCGCGAGGGCGGCGAATTTTGCCCGGTCGCGCCGATTGTAGATCGTGCAGAGATGCCAGCGCGTGGGCCTGCGCTGGTGATTGTGCTTGGTGGTGACGGCACACTGCTCTCGGTGGCGCGCATTTTTGCCGCGACGGGCACGCCCATCCTGAGTGTGAACCTCGGGTTCCTGGGCTTTCTGACCGAGATTCGCCTCGCTGATCTTTATGCGACGCTTGAGGGCTGGTGCAACGACTGCCATGCTCTCGATGCAAGGGCGATGCTGCACGCTGCAGTCTGGCGTGATGGAGCAGAGTTTTCGACATTCGAAGCATTGAACGAGGTGGTGGTTTCGAAGGGCGATATCGCGCGCATGGGTGACTTCGCGGTGGAACTGGATGGCAAGAGAGTGGCCCGGTTCCGCGCGGATGGCGTGATTGTTTCCACGCCTACGGGATCGACGGCGTACACGCTGGCAGCGAATGGGCCGATCCTCACGCCGGATGTGGATGCCATGGTGGTGACACCGATCTGCCCGCATCTGCTGACGCTTCGACCTATCGTCGTTCCGGGGGATGCACAGTTGACGGTGCGCGTCGAGAGCGACTCGAATCAGACTCTTCTCACCGTCGATGGACAGCAGGCGATCGAACTGAAGATGTGTGACGAGGTTCGTTGCCAGCGCTCCAACTACACCGTCAACCTCGTGCGGCTAAGCGAGAGCGGATTCTTTGAGGCGTTGCGGAGCAAGCTGAGCTGGGGCGAGCGCTAAGAATTTTGCCTGATGGTGTAGGAGGCTAAGAGTCTCCTCAGAGGCTAAAGCCACAGCCATTTTGGGGCACTTACGGCACGACTGAAGAGGCTGCGGAAAAAGGCCTGATTTCGAGCGAAATCCCCGAAAAGCATGCCTCAGGGGCTGAAGCCCGCATTGATTTTGCTTGCGTTATACCGGGGATAAATCCCCGGCCTACCGCCCGAATGAGTTTTTCCGCAGCCTGTGAAGTCGTGCCCTGACACAAAACATGAGTTTTTCTGCAGCCTGTAAATCCGTGCCCGTTCAAAACCGCTCTACGCCAAAGGAGAACCTTGCTAAGGGAATTTCAGCAGGGAAGTATCAGGGCTGGGACTACTGGGTGATCTCGGCAAGCAGCACCTGTGCCTTGACGGCGAGGGTATGCGCGCCATCCACGTCGCTGGAGGCGAGGGCGGCCTTGGCCTGTTTGAGGAATTCCTTGATCTGCACAGCCGTCTTCTGCTCCTGATCGTTCAGCTTGCGGGTGATTTCGCTCAAGCCCTTTTCAGTGGAGGCAATCGACGATTGCGTCTGTTGCTGCAGATCGGTGGGTTCTCCGGGCGAGAGCTGGCCGATTGCGCTGACCTCCGGGGTCGGGTTTGAGGCTTGCTCGGTATCCTTGGTCGCCGGTTTCTTATGGTGGACCTTGGGTTTCGGAGCTTCCTCGGGCTGCTGAGTCTGCGAAGTATTTTGCGGAGCAGTTGTCTGGCCGGGTACAGTCACCACGGGGGGCGGCAGCTCGGCAGGCGGCGGCGCTGGATTGGCCGGCGGGATATCCACGATGGGTGGAGCGAGGGGTTGGCTCGCTATTTGATGGGACTTGTGCGCACACGCTGTCAGCATGAACGGCAGCAGCCACGCAATATCCCTGAGATGAATTTTCATCCCACAAACCCTTCCATAGTTTCCACATTCGCCGGCTGAAGATGCCGGCGTCCCCATTCCGAGGTGGCGAGCGGAATTCGCAGATGGAACTCCGTACCCCGGTCTACCTTTGATTGTACTTCCACGCTGCCATGATGCAATTGCAGAATGCGATACGTCATAGCGAGGCCGATCCCGCTGCCCTCGGTCTTGGTGGTGAAGTAGAGGTCAAAAATCTTGTCTCGGATTTCGTCAGGAATGCCGGTTCCCTCGTCGGCGATGCGCAGGACGGCTGTCTTCTTGTGCTCTTCCAGCACCACCCTTAGAATTCCACCCCCCGGCATGGCCTGTGCCCCATTCTGAATCACATTCAGAGCCGCCTGTTTAAGCAGGTCGGCATCCACATTGGCCACCAGAGCATTGGACGGAAACGACCCCTCAAGGGTCACATTCCGGGTAGAAAGCTCTTCGGCTGCCAAGGCCAGGACATCGCCGAAGACCTGGCGCAGATCTTGTTCTCGCAATTGGAGTTCCACGGGACGGGAGAAGTCTACGAGGGTCTGCACCACGCGGTCAAGACGATGAATTTCGGCATCGATGACCTCAAGATGACGGGTCGCGGGCTCGTTGTCGGTGCCCAGCTTGTTCTTCAACAATTCGAGGTGCACCACGATGGCGTTAATAGGATTTTTGACCTCGTGGCCGACGCCGGAAGTCAGCCTTCCGATGGAAGCCATGCGACGCGATAGCTCCAGTTCGGACTCGATTTCCTGCACCGATTCAAGATCATGAAGCGTGACCAAGGCACCCAGTCCCTGGCGCGAGTTGTCATCGTGAATGAAGTCGAGGGACGCTTGAATCCGGCGGCCCGTCTCGGTTTGAACCTCCTCATGCACCAGGGTGATTCCGGCGTCGAACGCATCGCGCAAGGTGCGGCCGAGCACGGTCGAGCGATCAAAGATCTCTCGCGCATGCAGACCGAGGATCTGCCCCCTCTCAACGTGCAGGAAGCGCCGGGCGGCTTCAGAAACCAGGACAGCTCGACCGTTGGCGGTGAACAAAAGAATTCCGTCCTGCAGATTACTGAGGAACTGGTCGAGGTTTTCTTTGAGGGCTGCAAACACCTCTTCGACGTTGCGCATGCGCTGGCCGATCATCTCGATCTTGGTGGAGACCCTCTGGGGAGTGTCTTGCTCGGTCACCGTTTCGGTTTCGCCAGCCTCTGCGCTGGCCGCGGTCCAGTAGTCGAGCTGCATGCTGATTTCTTCGAGCGGACGGAGAGCCAGGTTGCTCAGCAGAAACGCAACGATCAGGGCGGTTCCCAAAGCAAAGCCCATGAGGGTGAGCGCCTCGGCGAGCCATGGCGCGTATACAGCATGCAGCAGTGTGGTACGCGCACCCACATGCACGGTGGCAAACGGTTCTCCATTGCGATCCAGCGGCACGACTACGTCGAAAACCTTTGGGGGGCCGAAGACTTCCTGCATCAACTGAATGGGATTGGCATTGAGCAGTTGACTGTAATCGGGACGGACGGGAAGCGGCTTGTCTTCGTTGCTGGGATCGGTGCTGATCAACGTACGCGACTGGCTGTCGCCGATGTTGATGTCGTACACGGTAAGGGAGTAGCGATTCACTGAATCCAGCACCGCCTTCAAGGCCGCATCGTCGCGAATCGCTGCGGCGGCAAGGTTACGCAGTTGGGCGGGATTGTTGGGATCGACTTTTTGGTCCTTGAGCCCGGTCTCGAGGGCGTTTTGTAGCGCAAACCGGACCTGGTTGGCCACCATCTTGTTGGCGTCGTAGGACTGCTTGACGGCCGCATACAACAACTGGCTTACGTAGACCAGGGACAACGCGCCAGAGATGAGAAATACCAGGCTCGTAATTGCCAGGACGAGTTTGGTCTTGAGTCGCATGGCAAGCGCCTAAGCCGGCTGGTCCTCGCGCGCCTGGCTGTATTCCTTGAGTTTGTTGTGCAGCGTCTTGAGGCTCACGCCGAGGATTTCGGCGGCGCGCGTCTTGTTCTGGCCGGTCGATTCCAAAGTGCGAAGAATCAGAAGCCGCTCGGCTTCGCTGACGGTAGTGCCCACCCTCATGGGCAACACGTTGGCGTCGAAGACCGGCGCGGCCTGCGCTTGTCCCTTGCCGAAGCTTGGGGGCAGATGTCCTGCGTCGAGCGGAGCGCCGTCGGGGCAGAGGATCACCGCTCTCTCGATGGTGTTGCGCAGCTCGCGCGCGTTGCCGGGCCATTCATAGGCCATCATGCGGTCAAGAATGGAGGATCCCACACCGGAAACATGGCGGCCGTGCTTCTGATTCATCTCGCGCACCATAGTCTCTGCCATGATCGGCAGGTCCTCGATGTGCTCGCGCAGCGGCGGCATGTGGATATGGAATACGTTGAGCCGGTAGTAGAGGTCATTGCGCAGAGCGCCTCGTGCGACGGCCTCGTCGGGATCGCTGTTGGTGGCCGCCAGCACGCGCACGTCCACCTCCTGCTCGGTGCGCGCGCCAAGACGGCGGAGTTTCCGCTCCTCAAGAACGCGCAGCAGTTTTGCCTGGGTGCCCACCGGCATGTCGCCGATCTCGTCGAGCAGAAGGGTGCCGCCGGTGGCCAGCTCAAAGCAGCCTGCACGCCGCTCTACGGCGCCGGTGAAGGAGCCCTTCTCATGGCCAAATAGCTCGCTCTCGATGAGCGTCTCGGGCATGGCCGCGCAATTGACGGCGACGAAGGGGCGCGGCTTGCGAGGGCTCAGGTCATGAAGTGTTCGCGCTACCATTTCTTTGCCTGTGCCGCTTTCGCCGGTGATCAGTACGGAGACGTTGGAAGGCGCAATCTGTTCGATCAACGCGAAGATATCGCGCATGGCCGCGGAGCTGCCCACCATTGAACCGAGCACGCCCGTTTCGCGCAACCGCCGCCGTACGATTTCGAGCTCGATGGTGGTTTCGCGCTGGCGTGTGGCATTGGCGAGAATCGCACGCAGACGGGCGGCATCAACCGGCTTCTGCAGAAAATCGTATGCACCCAGCTTCATGGCGTCTACGGCCACCTGAATGGAGCCTTGCGCCGTGAGCAGCACCACTGCCACATTGGAATTGATGCCTGAGCCTTCTTTGGCCAGTTTAGTCAGCAGGCCGATACCGTCAAGACGCGGCATCTTCAAATCAGTGACTACGATAGCCGGCTCAAAGACGAGCGCTTTTTCCCAGCCCTCGAGGCCGTCGCGCGCGGTCTCAGTCCGGTATCCCCAACCAGAGATCAACTCCGCGAGCCCCATGAGCGCGTGCGGTTCATCTTCGACGATCAGGACCTTTACGTCGTTCTGCATTCTGCTTTCCAATGCGATCTCTTCCGTTTGTGCCGGGGCTACCGGTCAGGCCGTTCACTGCCACAACTTACGTTCTACCACGCGCCAACGCCGGTTTAACCAGCCTTTTCAGTCAGTTCTGCCCACCGGGCGTAGAGCGCATCGTTCTGGTGCTGTGCCTGATCGAGTTCGACCAGCGCTTTTTGCAACTCGGCAGCGTCGGTTGCGATCGCCGGGTTTTCGACGCGATCGCGCGCCGCAGCCAAACGCGCATCAGACTCTTCGACCAACTGCTCAATGGCGGCGAACTCCCTGGCTTCGATATAAGAGAGCTTCTTTCTTTGGAGTGCGCCGGAGCCGGATGCGGTTGTGGATTGTGCTCCATTGGGCGGTTCGGATGCCGGCGCACTCGAATCGATCTCCCCCTGCTCATCGAGCCACGTCTCCCATTGCGCATAATCGGCGAATCGCCCTGTGTGGCCTCGGCCGTCGAGTCCCACTACTGTTGAAGCAACACGATTGAGCAAATATCGATCGTGTGTCACGAGGACCAATGCGCCTGGAAAATCGAGCAGATTTTCTTCGAGGATCTCCAGCGTCGGAATATCCAGATCGTTCGTAGGCTCATCCAGGAGCAGCACATCCGCGGGCTCCAGCATCAGCTTTGCAATGAGGACGCGCGCTCGTTCGCCGCCGCTCAGATTCTTGACGGGCTGGTTCAGTTGTTCGCCGGTGAAAAGGAATCTGGATGCCCAGCTGGCCACGTGTACAGTGCGGCCCTGGTGGATGACCGCGTCGCCTTCGGGCGCGAGGGCCCGGCGCAGCGTGAGGCTCTCGTCGAGTTCGCGCATCTGGCTGAAATAGACCATCCGCAGCGCGTCGGCACGGCGGATGGCGCCCTCGGCGGGCTCGATTTCTCCGCGGAGCAGGCGAAGCAGGGTGGTTTTTCCGCTGCCGTTTGGCCCCACGAGACCCACTTTCATGCCTGCGGTCAAGATGAAGGTGAGGCCGCTGAAAATTCTTCGGCCTTCGATGTCGCAGGCCACAGCGGCAAACTCGACGAGGCGTTTCGTTTTTCGTTGGCTGGCAGCGAAGTCGATACCGGCTGAACTGACGCTGGTGCGGGCGTCTATTGCGGCGAGTTGGCCGATCATGGCGTTGGCGGTATCGATGCGCGCCTTGGATTTTGTGGTGCGTGCCTTGGGGCCGCGGCGCAGCCATTCGATTTCGGTCCGCACCTGATTGCGCAGGCTCTCCTGCTGGCGGCTTTGCGATTCAAGATAGGCCTGCCGCTCCTCGAGGAAACGGCTGAAGGTGCCTTTCACGCGAAGCAGGCCATCGGCATATACGCGGTTGAGCTCGATGATTTCGCTGGACGTGGACTCGAGAAAGTATCGGTCGTGGCTCACGGTCACAGCAGCGAACTTCGATGAGGTGAGGAGTTCCTCCAGCCACTCAATCCCGGCCAGATCCAGGTGGTTGGTGGGTTCATCGAGCAGCATCACCTCGGGGTCGCCGACGAGGGCCTCCGTGATGGCCAGCCGCTTGCGCCACCCGCCGGAGAGCGCGGCTGCCTCGACGCCGAGGTCAACGAATCCAGCCCGGCCGGAAAGCTCGCGTAGTCTTCCCTCGCGTTCGCTCTCCAGGACTTGGGTCGCGGCCAGAGCGTTCTCAAGCACTTGCCGGATGGTGAGGTTGGGCGCAAATCGTGAATCCTGGGGCACATAGGCGGCACGAGCGCGCTTGCGCACGGCCAGTTCGCCGGCGTCGGGCTCGACCTGGCCGGCCAGGATGGCGAGCAGAGTGGACTTGCCCGCCCCATTGGGGCCGATCAGACCGATGCGGGCCCCGTCGTCGACAGTGAGCGAAATGTCGCGAAAGAGGGGAGTTGCCCCAAACTGCTTGGTCACGGATTGTGCGTTCAGGATCGGGGGCATCTCTTTAAGAGTAACGTCGGCGGAGTAAAGAAGCGAACGGAGGGCTGGCTCTAAACTGAAGGAATGCTTGACTTCGAGATTTCCGCAGCCGACGCGGCGGAGCTGCTCCGCGAAAAGAAGATACGGCTCATCGATGTGCGCGAGCCATGGGAGTTCGCTACGGCCAGCATTCCCAACAGCCTGGCGATGCCGATGGGTGACGTGCCCGCGCGCGCTCATCAGGAGCTTGATCCCGAAGAGCATCTTGTCGTGCTCTGCCACATGGGGATGCGGTCGATGAACGTGACGGTATGGTTGCGCAACCAGGGGTTTGAGCAGGTGCAATCGCTGCGCGGCGGAATTGACGCGTGGTCCGTCGAGGTTGATCCGACGATTGCGCGCTACTAGCGGCCGAAAGAGTAGGCCGCCTGGAACAAGCCGTTATCGACGCCCGGATTTGCGGCGGCGGTGTTGTTGTTGGAGAAGTGATGGTAGCGGTACTCGAGACTGACTGACCTTGTTGGGGAGCGATAGAGTTCAACTCCAATCCCGGCGTCGAAGGTGAAGTTGAAGGAACCGGCGCCGTCCACCGGAACGACTTGCGTGGTGTACATATATCCGCCATGGCCGACGATAAATGGCTGCGTTCGATTGCGTGGGAAGAGGTTCAATCGGAGACCGAACGGCGACATCGCCTCGCCTTTGGACCATCGACGACCACATTGATCCGCGTAATTGAAGGTATAGACGACGCCATTGGATGTGGCGGTGCCCGTACCCGATGAGGCGCGGCACGCGGTGTACGGAATGACGGTAACGTCGATTGGCGGGAAGGGTCCGGGCGCGCTCCATGTCACGGTGAGGTGATCCGTGGGGTCGCCTTCGAGTATGAGCGGCACCAACTCCGCGTTGAACTGAAAATTCACGGACTGATTCAGAAACAGCCGCCGGCTATATCCGGCGCCGAAGGCCAACAGCTTGCGATCTTCCGCCTCGCCCAGAAGGATGTGGCTGGAATCATTTGAATATGCGCTGAATAACGAGAAGCTATTGACCCGCGCAAAGAATGGATTGTCTTTTCGCGTCTGCGCCGATGAAGTCGCTACAATCACGACGATCGATGCAATGACAAGAAGGCCGTGCGTACTTCCGCGAAGTGAGCACCTCGTTGATACCGCACTCTGGAGAGCCTTTCATGCGACCGGGTTGAATGGAGCGCCTATACTCTTCTGTTGACTACAAGAATCATTTTAGAGGAGCGCACTCATGTCTTCACCTGCCGTTGCATTTGCCCAACAGAACCATTCACGATTTTTGGATGAACTGAAGGGCCTTCTGCGCATTCCCTCCGTTTCGACCCTTCCTGAGCATAAGGACGATTGCCGCCGCGCAGCCGAGATGCTGGTCGCGGAACTCAAACGCATCGGCATGGAGAATGTGCGGCTCATTGAAACCGAGGGTCACCCGCTGGTGTATGCCGACTGGCTGCACGCGACCGGGAAGCCGACGGTGCTCGTCTATGGTCACTACGATGTTCAGCCTCCCGATCCGCTGGACGAGTGGCTTTCTCCTCCTTTCGAACCGACAGAACGCAACGGCAACCTCTATGCCCGCGGCGCGGTGGACGATAAGGGCCAGGTGTGGACGCAGATGAAGGCACTGGAGTCTTTGCTGGCCGCGAAGAAATCTCTGCCTTTGAATGTGCGTGTCCTGTTCGAAGGGGAAGAGGAGGTGGGAGGGGAGGGAATTGCGAAGTTTGTGGCTTCAAAGCCGGCGGAGTTGAAGGCCGATTTTGCCCTGGTGTCCGATACGGAGCTATTCGCGCCGGGTTTGCCGACGCTTTGTGTTGGCCTGCGCGGCATGATTTACACGGAACTCGAAGTGCGCGGCGCGAAGACCGATCTGCACTCCGGCATGTACGGCGGTGCGGCGCCCAATCCGTTTTTCGCCCTGGCGCAGATATTGGCCCACCTGAAGGATGAAGACGGCCACATCTTGATTCCGGGGTTCTATGACGACATTATCCCGCCGAGCGCGGAGGAACTAGCGGCATGGCGAAGTCTACCCTTCGACGAAGAGCAGTACCGCATTGCCGAAGTTGGCTCAAAACAACTGGTGGGCGAGGCCGGGTACAGCGTGCTGGAGCGTACCTGGGCCCGGCCCACGCTGGATGTGCACGGCATTCCCGGCGGATTTACCGGAGCGGGCGCGAAAACAGTGATTCCGGCCAAAGCGGTGGCCAAAGTCTCCATGCGGCTGGTTCCGGGGATGACGCCAGCCAAGGCGTTTGCGCAGTACAAGAGCTATGTGGAGAAGGTTGCACCGGCTGGCGTGGATGTCGATGTCCGGCTGATTCACTCCGGGGACGCCTGCCTGATTCCGGTGGACAATCCGTACATCCAGGCGGCCACGCGGGCACTGCACGAGGTCTGGGGCAAAGATACCGTGTTTATCCGCTCAGGCGGTTCGATCCCCATCGTGGGGGACTTTGCGCGGCACCTCGGGCTGCCGAGCGTGATGATGGGGTTCGGGCTTCCCGATGACAATCTCCATGCTCCCAATGAGAAGTTCAACCTCAAGAATTTTGAACTTGGGATTGAATCGATCATCCGGTTTCTGGAGGAGACGGGGCGTTGATTGGCGCGGAAAACGGTCATGACGCGGCGGGTTTCGTTCTGGCTGGAGGACAGTCGAGCCGCATGGGCGAAGACAAGGCCCTGATTCGATTGGCTAATGAGCCGCTGGTAGCCCGCGCGCTCGGGATCTTGCGTGAAGCTGGGCTGGACGCTTCGATTGCCGGTGCGCGCAGCTCACTCGATGCTTTCGCGCCGGTCGTGCAGGACAGTCATCCAGATCGGGGTCCGTTGGCGGGAGTTTGCGCTGCTTTGGCTTCAACCTCGGCCCGATACGCGGTGTTCCTTCCGGTGGACCTGCCGCTTCTGCCGGCTTCGCTTGTGAGGTTCCTGCTGCATCATGCGCGGGTCGTGGGCGGGGCGGTTACGGTGCCGTCCGTTAGCGGTTTTGCGCAGACCTTCCCCGCAGTTGTCGATCGGTCGACTTTGCCTGCGCTCGAAACGGCGCTCAAAGAAGGGCATGGGGGCTGCTTTTCCGCTTTCAAGGATGCTGCGGCTCAAACGGGCGGACGATTTTCGGTGCTGGCAGTCGAGATGCTCGTACAGTCTGGACAAGTTAATCATCCAAAGGACTTGCCCGCAGTGTTCTGGTTCAAGAATGTGAACACGCCGGAGGACCTGGAGCGGGCCGAATTTATTCTGGCGAACCTTCATCGCGTAAGCTGATCTACGAAGGTGTCCGATAGCTCTTCCATTCCGGAATTTCCCGACATGCTTCCCGAGATTCTCGAGGAGGTACAGGAGGCGGGTGTTCTGAAACCCGTCGAAGGGCACCCTGTGCCGATGGTCTCGTTCAGCCACGTCTCCATGTCGTTTGGGGAGCATAAGGTGTTGGACAATGTGAGTTTTACGGTGAACCGCGGAGAGACTCTCTGCATCCTGGGACGAAGCGGCGTGGGCAAATCGGTGGCGTTGCGCATCCTGATGGGCTTTCTGAAGCCGCAAGTGGGCTCGATTCGGGTCGAAGGCGAGGAGATCAACGGTCTCTCGGAAGAGGGCATGCAGACCATTCTCAAGCGGGTGACGATGGTTTTTCAGAATGGCGCATTGTTTGACTCGCTGACGGTCAGGGAGAACGTGGCGTTTCCGCTTCGCGAGCGCGGCGGCCTGGCTGAGGAGCAGATACAACAGATTGTTGAGCGGCTTATCGCCTTGGTCGGAGCCGAAGACGTTGCGGAGGAGTTGCCGGCGAGCCTGTCGACCGGGCGGCGGCGCGCCGTTGCGATTGCCCGTGCGCTGGCGGCACAGCCGGAGGTGGTACTCTACGACGAGCCGACCACCATGGTTGACCCCATCATCGCCCGCCGACTGGGCACCCTGATTCAGCGGCTCAAGCACCAGCTAGGCTTTACCAGCATCGTGGTGACGCACGATATGCGCTTTGCGGAACGCCTCGCCGATACGGTGTTGTTTCTACATCAGGGCCGAGCAGCCTTCTTTGGGCCTCTGTCGGCCTTTATGGTGTCTCCCGACCCTAATATTCAGCAGTTTCTAACGCTCGACGCGTACGCGATACCCGCGGTGTAGAACGAGGCCGTTTGGCGGTGGGATTAAACTGAAGATGTGAAGATCGCACTCGCCCAGATCAATCCTACTGTCGGGGATTTCACTGGCAATCTTGAAAAAATCATTGCGGCCAGCAGACGAGCCGCGGCCCTGGGGGCGCGTCTTGCCGTCTTCTCAGAGCTTGCTATCTGCGGATACCCGCCGGCCGATTTTCTGGAGAAACCGAGCTTTCTGGCACGCTGCCGGACGGCTGTGAACGAGTTGACCGCGGCAACGAGCGGGCTTTCCTGTGCAGTGGCGGCGGGCGTGGCGCTGCCTGCCCCGCCTGACGCGGGCAAGCCGGCAGTGAACGCGGCTGTTCTGGTGGACGGAGGCCAGCTGCTGCTGGAACAGCACAAGCGACTGCTGCCTTTCTATGACGTGTTTGACGAGCAGCGTTATTTCTCTCCGGCGCAGTCGCAGCGAGTGGTGGAACTGGACGGGGTTCGCCTCGCCATCACCATCTGCGAGGACGCCTGGAACGACAAGAACTTCTGGCCGCGGCGACTTTACTCCGACGATCCGATCGAGGAGCTGATGCGCCAGAACCCGGACCTCCATATCAACTTGTCGTCTTCACCTTTCTGGCATTCGAAGCGCGAGATTCGCCGCGAGATGTTGGCGGCCATGGTCCGGCGCGACAGGGTTCCCGTGCTGATGTGCAACCAGGTGGGAGGAAACGACAGCCTGATCTTTGACGGCTCGTCTCTAGCGCTGAACGCGCGTGGAGAGTTGATCGGACAGGCAGCATCCTTTGAAGAGGATTTGCTGCTGGTGGATCCATTCAACGCTTCGCCGATTCGGGAACCACAGGCGGACGACACGGAGGCTGCCTACCGTGCACTGGTCCTCGGAACCCGCGATTATGTGCGCAAATGCGGTTTTCGCAAGGTGCTCGTTGCTCTGAGCGGGGGCATCGATTCGGCGGTGGTGGCGGCGATCGCCAAGGAGGCACTGGGCCCCGAGAATGTGATTGGCGTGGGCATGCCAAGCCCTTATTCCTCTGCGGGCTCGATCGACGACAGCCGCAAGCTGGCGGCCAACCTGGGGATAAGATTCGAAATCATCCCCATCAGCGGGCTTTTCAAGGAATATACCGAGGCGCTCGGCCCGCTGTTCACAGGTTTGGAGCCGGACATTACGGAGGAGAATATCCAATCGCGGATTCGCGGAACGCTGCTAATGGCTCTCTCAAACAAATTCTCGGCACTGGTGCTCACCACGGGAAACAAGTCGGAGATGGCAGTGGGTTATTGCACGCTCTATGGCGATATGGTGGGAGCGCTGGCGGTGATTGGCGACCTGGTGAAGACACGGGTATACGCTGTCTCAAATTGGCTCAATCGCGAGCATGAGGTGATTCCCCAGTCGATTCTTGAGAAGCCGCCGTCCGCGGAGCTGCGGCCCGATCAAAGGGACACGGATTCGCTGCCGCCTTACGAGGTGCTTGACCCCATTATCGAGGCGTATGTGGAGCAGTACAAAACACCGGAGTGTATTGCAAACGCACACGAATTGCCCCTTGACCTCGTCCAACAGGTGGTGCATCTGGTGGAGCGTTCAGAGTATAAGCGGCAGCAAGCTGCGCCGGTTTTAAAGGTCACTTCCAAGTCGTTTGGCATGGGGCGCCGATTCCCCATTGCCGTCAAGGTACAGGTGTAAACTAGAAGGGTAGATTTATCCGCCTTTGAGGAGATTCAGCTTGATTCGTCCGTCTGTACGCCTTTCCTGCGCCATCGCGCTGGGTGTTTTGTCCCTTCCTTTTTTCAAAGCCACAGCCCAACAGCAGGTTCCTCCAGCGCCGACTGAAGCGCCGGCAGCCCCGGCCCCGGCAGCGCCTGTGTTTCCCAAGCCGGATCCGGCGAATTTCACCGCCGCGTCTCCCTCAAAGGATCAAGTCAACGCCTTTCTGCAGACCAGCTGGGGTTACGACGAGAACCGCATATGGCAGGTGCAAGCCATCCTGAAGACGCCGGTTGAGGGAATCAGCAAGGTGATCGTTTATGTCGGCGACAAGGCCGGCAAGCAAAAGCCCACGGGGTTATTGTTCTTTGTCCTCCCCGACGGCAAGCACATCATTGCCGGCGACGAGATCATCCCCTTTGGTGAACATCCGTATGCCGATTACAGAACCGAGTTGCAGCAGGGCGCCGATGGACCCTATCGCGGCTCTGCCGCAAAGGACCTGGAACTTGTGGAGTTTGCCGATTTCCAGTGCCCGCATTGCAAAGACGCGCAGGCCAACATGGACAAGCTGGCCGTGGATTTTCCCAAGGCGCGAATCGTGTTTCAGAATTACCCCTTGTCGAAACTTCATCCTTCTTCGCTAACCGCTGCGTCCTATGGCGTGTGCGTTACCAAGATGGGCGGCAGTACCGCTTTCTTCCAATTCGCAGGTACCGTTTTCGATGCCCAGGAAGGGCTTGCGACACCGGACGGCGCGACACTCACCTTGAACAGCGCGGTAACGAGGGCGGGCCTCGACCCGGCGAAGGTGGCCGCCTGCGCAGCAACTCCTGAAATAGGGTCACAGGTGGATGCGTCGGTCAAGCTGGCTCAAAACCTGAACATTAACCAGACCCCCACGTTGATGGTCAATGGCCGCCAGGTGCCGATCGGCGGCGTGCCCTATGAGACGATCAAGCAAATCGTCGAGTACCAATCCAAGCTTGATGGTGTAACGCAGTAATTTGATTCAGACAGAAACAAAGAGCCCCCGCTCATGACGGCCCGCTGATGGGCGTCCTGCTCGGGGGCATTTTTATGCCCGTGTGCCGATTGGGTTGAAGAGCTGTTACCGAGCTTATCGGGCCTGGGTGCCTCGTTCCACGCGGAACATGAGTGAATGACCTGATGTCTGCGGCCCGTGTACCAGGTGGGGCGTCATGATGATGAGCAGTGTTGCATAATCCCTTTGGGTGTCATTGGAGGTGAGGTTGTTGAGCCCGGGAATCTCGGTAATACCGGGCGTCCCGCTGAGTGCGCGGCTCTCACTTTTGTCGAGTTCGCTGGCAACCACCACGGCCGCACCTTCTTTGAGTGTCACCACGCCGGAAAAGGAGCGATTGTTCAGCACGGGCACGCTATTAATTAGCTGACCGGCAAGCGCAGTGATCTTCATGTCCAGCGTGAGGGCCACATCGCCACTCCGCATCACCTTGGGAGTCGCTTTCAGGGTGAGCCCCAGATCCTGATATTGCACCTGAGGAATTTGGGTTGTTTGTCCTTGCAGCGAAGAGAGCAAAGAAGAAAGACTGCTTGAAGTGCCGGCACTGGTAAGTCCGGGAATATTGACCCCACCTGTTCCCAGGTTCGAGTAGGTCGATGTGAGAATGGGGTAGCGCGTGCCCGAGCGCACGGTGCCCTCCTGACCATCGCCCAAACGCAACTGAAAGTCATCGAGCTCGCGGGAGTCGGACGAGTTCAGGTTCAGGTTAAGGGTTGCCGGACCGGGCGACACACCGGAGGTTGTAAGGCCACCGCCGAACAGCGCGATACCGTTCGAAAACAGGGAACTGGAAACCTGGCCTGAAGCCAGCAAGATGCCGAGGATCGCCAGCGTATCGCCGGGAGCTGCGAGACCTGAAGAGATAATCTGCTGGACAAGGCTCTGGTTGGCGTTCAGGATCGCTTGTTCTTCGGCGTACACATTGAAAGCGGTAATCTGTTGTTGCAATTGAGCGCCGGTGTTGCGCACGTTGCTGTGTGCTATCTGAATCATTTTGACTTCAAGCAACACCTGGCTCCGGCCATCCAGAAGATCGCGCAGCGTGGCGTTGAAAGCGCTAAGGGTTTGCGACGGCGCGCGGATTGTGAGGGTGCCCGAAGTCTGGTCAAGCGCCGAATGCTGCGCATCGAAGACATTCTTTGCAACGTTGTCTACCTCCGTCATCTCGGTGGAGGTGAGTCCGGAGAGATAGACGGTCTCCATCTCCTGACGGACAAATTGGTCGCGATTAAGGCGGGTGTCTTTGGCCACCAGCGCGCGATGCTCATCCAGAGGGACCCAGAACGAGTTCGTCACCAGGCTCACCGCCTGAATCGCCTGCTTGAATGTCACGTCGTCCAGGTCCAGCTTTTCGGGAGTTGCTGGAACGGTCTGGTCGACGGTCGCTTCAATCCCGTAGGCACGGTAGACGGATTGGATCAGTTGCCGTGAATCTGTGCGCAGATGGAAGCTGTGCAAGCCGTCTACCGGCGCCAGTACAGGAGCTCCGCCTAATTTGTCCGCGTCATCCGCGTAAAGCGACTTTGATTGATCGATCCCACCGTTGCCGGCAAGCTCCTGGAGATGCTCTGCAACTTGCGCATTTTTCGGGTCAAGGTCCTGGGCCTGCTGTAACACCGTTCGTGCGGTGACGCTATCTCCCCGCAGCCGCGCCTTGGCTGCAGTTTGAATGAGTGCAGTGACTGAATGGCTGCGCGCCACACGTGCGGCCATTGAGTAATCCGGATTCGCCGGATCCAGCATGGCGGCTCGCTCGTAATCGTGCATAGCCGCATCAAATTGTTCTTTCTCGAATAGCTTTGTGGCATCGATGAAAAGTTTTGCGGCGTGACGCCGGTCCCGGTCGGTTGGGCTCTTCTCCAGTTTTGTGGCAGGAGAAGGCGAATCCTGCTGCTTACCGGGCGGCATGGCGTCGCTGGTGGCAGGCGTGGCGTCCTGGGCCGCTTGTGGCGCTTGCTGTGCTCCTGCTATAGCCATTGCGCAAAGCAGCAGGGCTGCCAGCGTAGTGATTTGCCTGGTGGATTTATTTTTCACGGCAAATTCCGCGAAGCGGCGAGGAGGTCGGCCAACGAGGTGGCGCACGCCTCGGGTCGGTGTTCAAGCAACTCATCAAAAGTGGAATGACCCGTTGCCACGGCAATCACCGGCAGTTGGTTGGCGTGCGCAGCCTCGATATCGCGCGGCGTATCGCCGACGACGCAGACGCTGGCGCTCGCGCCGATGAGTTCACGCGCCTTGCGCGCGGCGTGACCGACAAGCTCCGAGCGGATTGGAAAATTGTCGCTGAATCCACCGAAGTGAAAACACTCCCGCAAGCCGGCATCCTCAATTTTGATCCAGCCGATCATTTCGAGATTTCCGGTCGCCACACCGAGCAACGCACCGCGCTCGGAAAGGTGGCGCAAGGTTTCTCTCACCCCCGGCATCAACTCCAATTTCATTTCGCGCCGCCGCTCGGCCACATGGTCGCACATGCCCTCAAGGATGGCGGCGATCTGCGGCTCGAGAATATCGGCGGGAATGCCCGCCTGGTTGCAGGCCTCGCGCAGGATACCCGTATCGGTGTTTCCCTGGATAGCCACGCCGGCCAGGGTGACCTCAAACCCGGTTACGCGCTTGATGCTGGAAGCAACGGAATCAAAATGAACTCGATCACGGCAGCGCAGGAGCGTGCCATCAATATCGAACAGATAGGCGTCCTGCCGGTCCCAGGCAAATCCCGGCTGAATTGCGATGCGCGATTTGTCTGTCGGTCGGGTTGTTTGCATGCTTTAGGTTGGAATCGTCAGCCTTGGCGGAAGCCCTGGCGCGCCGCTCCAAAAACTAGACGTTCGCCACGCGGCGGACGCTTGAGGCCGGCGCGAACTTCGGCAAGGCTCAGGTCCAATTCCGCCATGGTGCGGCTCAGCGTATTGCGGTGTATCCCCAGTTCCTCGGCCGCCTTGCACTGGTTTCCCCGGTGGGCCATCAGCACTTCGCGCAGATACTGCCTCTTGAATTCGCGCACGGCGTCCTCGTAGCGGATGCCGCTGGAATGCATTTGTGTAACCAGGCTGTCCAGTTCTCGTCTCACATTAACCTCGTGCTCTATTAGCTTGCCACATCGGGCCACGTTACGGCCCGGTAAATTCATACGCCATTTTTTCCGGGATGCATCCAGGTTGGCGACACCTTTTCCAGATGATTCAACTCGCCCCGAATGCGCTTTGCGAGTACATCCGGGGTGACGTTGGCACCGACGTCACAGGCGGCAAAGAAATACTTGGGCAACCGGGCCTGGGCAAGCCACGCGGAGCCAGGAAAGAAAGCCATGGTGATAAGAAGGCAGACTGTGACCAGCACAGCTCCCTGGAAGAAACCGAAGACAGCACCGGCTAAACTGTCCAGACAGCCCAGTCCGACCTGGTGAATAGCCTTGGACAAAAGCGCGCCGAGGAGACCCGCCACCAACATGACGACGAGGGCGATCAGCAGGAACCCAACAGTGTCCGCAATTTTTTCAGAATGCAGGATGGGATGGAGCACTCCGGCAATCCGGCCGTAATTCCATGCTGCCAGCACCAGGCCGAGCACCAGTCCGCCCAATGCGAAGACGGAACGAAGGAAACCCTGCGCTATACCACCCAACACGGCTCCCGCAAGGATCGCAATGATGATCCAATCGACCACCGTCAATGTTGATGCGCCCACGTCACTCATCATGCGATTTCCCGTCCGGTCAGCCTGTGAAATGCCTCAAGATATTTTGCCAGGGTGCGCTCTACGACTTCGCAAGGGAGTCCGGGCGCAGGTGCTTGCTTGTTCCATTGGATGCTTTCCAGGTAGTCGCGCACGAACTGTTTGTCGAAGGAGGGTTGAGCGCCTCCGGGCTTCCAGGTGGCTGCCTCCCAGAAACGGGAGGAGTCGGGCGTGAGCACTTCATCGGCAAGCAGTATTCCGTCGGCTGTAGTCCCAAATTCAAACTTGGTGTCGGCCAGGATCAGGCCACGCTGCTCGGCGTGTTGCGCGGCGCGGCGATAGATGGCCAATGTCAGCCGGCGGAGCTCCGAAGCGATATCCGCGCCTAAAAGCTTCTCAGTCTTTTCATACGAGATGTTCTCGTCGTGTGCCCCATCCTGACTCTTAGTGGCTGGCGTGAAAACAGGCTCAGGCAGGCGTGATCCGTCCTGCAGGCCCTTCGGCAATGCGATGCCGCACACGGCTCCACTGGCCTTATATTCCTTCCAGCCCGAACCCGCGAGATAGCCGCGCGCAACACATTCAACGGGAAACATCCGCGCTCGCTTCACCAGCATGGAACGGCCTTCCAACTGGTCGGCGTAGGGATGCAGCGAAGCAGGAAATTCGGCAACCTTTGCGGTAATCAGGTGATTGGGGACAAGGCTGGACAACAGATCAAACCAGAAGAGGGAGATCTGCGTGAGGATCTTTCCCTTACCTGGAATTCCTGTTCCCAGAACATGATCGAAGGCGGAGATTCGGTCTGTGGCTACGAGCAGCAAGGCATCGTCAACCGCGTAAAGATCGCGCACTTTACCGCGGCCAAGGAGGTGTGTTGAGCCCAGATCCGTTGTCAGGAGAGCGTTCACGAGAAGGTGGAACCTCGGACTAAACTGAATCTCCGATTGTCGAGCGAGGGAAGCGCTTTGTCAATGCGCCGAGAATTGCGGGGAGTGTTCAAAACTGGTGGGGAGCAGAAATGAAGCCAGGGATTCATTGGAGCGAAAAGGATTGGGTTCAAATTTTGCACAAAGCCCTGTGATGGCCGTCACGGAACGGGTTGCGCACATCGGCGAAACTCCAGTTGTCAACATGGTTCGGAGGGCGGGCAAGAAAGTCCTCTTTGAGCCGGGCGACACGAGGCAGCTGTGGAAAGGGGAAGCCGCTGCTAGTCTCGTTTGTATAGGGATCGCCAGTAGCCGCTCACTACCGACCTCCAGTGCCGGCTACTGGTCCCCGCTAGCTATCTTGTGAAATACAAGCGCCTCCGGAGAGACGTGATCCTTCGGGGGCGATTTTTTTGTCCGAAAATCGATCAATACAACTTGATTGAAATCAGAACGCAGAGCACGAGCCTATGCTGTCGTCTTCCCTTCGCTTCGCGCGGGAGAGGCTTGGGTTTTGCATCAGGCGGTCGCGCGCTGCTGATCGTGCCCTCCAAGGCGGACACTCACAACCTTTGAAACGCCCGGCTCCTGCATGGTTACTCCGTAAATCATGTCGGCAGAATGCATCATGCGCTTGGAGTGGGTGACAAGCAGGAATTGCGTCTCCTTGCTCAAGGAGTGCAACAGGTCTGCCAGGCGACCCACGTTGGTCTCGTCGAGGGCGGCATCCACTTCGTCGAGCACGCAGAACGGACTGGGCTGGAACTGGAAGATGCCCACCAGCAGAGCGAGAGCCGTCAGAGCCTTTTCGCCGCCAGAGAGAAGCAGCACGTTCTGCAGCTTCTTTCCCGGCGGTGACGCAACGATGTCGAGCCCGCTCTCGGCCTGGTTCTCTTCGTCGGTCAAGCGAAGGAATGCTTGACCACCATGGAAGAGCCGGGTGAAGACCTGCGCGAAATTCTCGTTGATGCGCGCGAAGGCCTCGTCGAACTTGGTGCGCGAGATCTGATCGATTTCCTTGATAGTCTCCTGCGTGTTTTCGATGGACTCCATCAGGTCCTTGCGCTGCGTTTCGAGGAATGTGTGACGATCTGCCGTCTCTTTGTACTCCTCGAGCGCCATCATGTTCACGGGACCCATCTGCTCGATGCGCTGGCGAAGAGTGCGGCAGGTTTCCTCTTCGGCGACCAGAGCATCGTCGGCAAGATGCACGATTTCAGCATCGGCGCGGAGCATGGCGGCTTCGGCATTTGTCTCAATGAGGCAAGTGGCTTCGAGATGCTCCAGGTCGGAACGGAGCTTGGCCACCTGGCTGGAACGCTCGGCACGGTTGTCGCGCAACTGGTCGAGCCCGGCGCGCGCGGTCTTGAGGTCGGTCTCGATGGTTGCCAACTGCTGGCGCAACGATTGCGCCTCGGCGGCCAATGTTTGGGCATGGGTCAAGGCTTCTGCGCGAAGAGCCGTCAATTCCTGCTCACGTTTTGCCAACTCGGCGCTCTCGCGTATACGCTGTTCGCGTTCTGCCCCGGCCGCGGCGCGTTGCTGTTCGATCGCGAGAACGCGACGCTCAAGATCGGCATGAAGCCGATCGATGCGCTGGAAGGCAGTCTCGGCGCCGCGCCTCCGCTCCTCGAGGCCGGCGAGTTCAGCGGTGACATGCGCCGCTTCCTGCTGCAGGCTTTCACGCTGCTGGCGCAGGGTCGTCAAGCGCGACTGTTGCTCTTCAAGGGCTGACTCGGCCGTGGTGTGCTCGGCCTCGAGATGTGCGGCCTCCTCCCGCTTTTGCTCAATGATGGAGTGTTTGGCTTCGCGCGCATCCTTATTACGGGCGGCTTGCAGGGACCACTCCTGCAGGCGCCTCTCGATCCTTTGTGCCTCGGCCTCCATCTGCTTGAGCGCAGCGCCCTGGTTCGCGGTGTCGCTTTCGGCGATACGCCGCTCCTCGCTGCGGGCCTCGAGCTGCGCTGCCAACTCCTCAATGTTCCGGGCAAGCGCTGCGGCTTCAGTTTCGGCCTGGGCAAGATTCTTTTCCAAACCAGCCAGACGGCCATCAATCTCGCGCAACTCGCGCTTCAGGGCAAGGGGGCCTTCGCTGGCCGGCTTGCCTCCGGTCACGGTGCCGTTATGAAAGCACTCGCCCCCGAGTGTGAGGAAAAAGGCGTGCCTGTACTCGGCGGCCATCTTCTGTGGGTCGGCCGAATCATCGACGATATAGCCATTCTTGAGCTTGGGCAGAAGCGTCTCGAGGGACCGACCGAAGCCGTTCAAGACGCGGATCGCATCTTTCAATGGCGCAATTCCAGGGCCACTGATGGAGTTGTCGCTCCCTTCGAAAAGGCTGCGCTGGGCGGCATCGTGAATCAGGAAGGTGGCGCGTCCATCGACGCCCGACTTCAGCAGCCGTACGCCCTCTTCGGCAGCTCCCCAACTTTCGACCACGACATAGTTCAACTCATCGCGCAGGAACTCGTCGACCACGCCTTCGTGCTCGCCGCTCACTTCAAGAAAATCGGCAAGCGTGCCCACGGGAGCCATATCCTGGCCCAGCGCACCGGGCTTGAGAAGGCGGCGCACCGTGTCGGTCGCGTAACTATGGTCGCGAATCAAGGCTTCAAGGGAATTGCGCCGTCCTGCGGCGGTGGCCTGGGTGCTGCGGAACTGGTTTGCCTTAGCCCGCAACGCGTCTTCCTCCGCGCGCCGTGCCAGCAAACCCTCGCGCAATGCGGTGATCTCGCTTTCGAGCCGGCTAAGCGATTCCGAAGCGGACTCAAAGCGCAGCTTGGCCTGGCCGCTCTGCACGCCAAGGTTCTCCAATTCGTGCCGCGCCTGTTCCAATTCAGCGGCAAGGCGTTCAGCCTCGCGCTCCAGGGATGCCAGGCTTTCCTCGGCCTGCGCTGTGCTGTTGCGCGCGTTGCCTGCCATGGTCAGCAGGTGCATTGCGTGGCGCCGATTAGCCTCCAGTTCACGCTCCGCGGTGAAGACCTCTTCGGCTGATTTCCGTGCTTCCTGCTGGCGTGTTTCCACGGTTTGACGGAAAGCTTTGGCCTCGCTTGCCGCGGTCTCAAGGAACGCGTGCTGCTGGGCCCGTTCTTCGGCGATGCCGCTCAACTGGGTCTGCGTCTGCTCGAGTTCGCCGGCCGCCGCAGCCAAACGTGCCTCGAGTTCAGTCACGCGCTCGGCATTGCTGCGCTCCCGGGCCGTCGCGCGCTCCAGTTCAACAGCGGCCTCATTGGCGCGATTCTGCGCCTCCTGCCCTTCGCGATCCAATGCGTAACCACGCTCGGTGAGCGAGTGCTGGCCGGCTTCCATGGCGCCGATCTCCCCCGAGGAGGCGGAGATCTGTTCCGTGAGATTGCGAATCTCCTGCTCCAGGCGAGCCTGATCCGCATCCATCATCGCCATGCGGCTGGCCAGCACCACGCGCAAACGGCCGCGCAACTCGTCGCGAACCGCGGCGAACCGCTCCGCCTTGGATGCCTGGCGCTTGAGGCTGTTCATCTGCCGCGTAACTTCTTCAAAGATGTCGTCGATGCGAGCGAGGTTCTGCTTCGAACTCTCGAGTCGGAGCTCGGCCAATCGCTTCTTGGTTTTGAAGCGCGTTATTCCCGCGGCTTCTTCGATGATGGCGCGTCGGTCGTGGGGTTTGGAACTGAGCAGTTGCCCGATGCGCTCCTGCCCAATGATGGCGTAGCTCTCGGGTCCCAACCCCGTGCCCATGAAGATGTCCTGAATATCGCGCAGGCGGCATAGCTTGCCATTGAGCAGATACTCGCTGTCGCCGGTGCGGAACAGCCGCCGTGTGATGACGATCTCGCCCTTCTGCGGCGTGCGGTGGAACTTGCGGCGGCGGATCTTGAGCACCACCGCCTGCGGCCCCTCGGCTGATTGGGATGGGGTCGATCCTTCCGCGGCATCTTCCTCTTCCACCTGCCCGGGTTGTTCAGCGGCTACGATCTCCTCGGCCTCGGCAGCCTGCTGGCGGCGATACTCGTTTTCGTCCCAGTCGGTGGGGCCGTCGTGGTCTACGACCACTTCCGGTTCGACCGGCACAGGCCCCTCGTAGGCTTCGGGGTCGACCATGGTGAGCGTGACCTCGGCCATGCCCAGCGGTTTGCGCTCGCGCGTGCCAGCGAAGATCACATCCTGCATGTGGGTGCCGCGCAGGGTCTTGGCACTCTGCTCACCCAATACCCAGCTGACCCCGTCGAGGATGTTGGACTTGCCGCACCCATTCGGTCCCACCACAACGGCGATGCCGGTCCCCGGCACGGTGATTTCCGTGCGATCGCAAAAGCTCTTGAAGCCGAGGATGTGGACCTTTTTCAGTTTCAGCATGTTTACTCCGGGACGCGAGGGGATTTGAAGCGGCCGTGGCTGAACAAGCGCAGCTTTGGTGCGCGGCCGCCCGATAGCTTCATTGTCCTTCGATACAGACTCTAAGGAGCGGGGAAAGGGGGGTCAACGGGCGTAAGGGGTGTTTTTGTGGATAATAGGGTCCCGAATTCAGGTTCTTCGAGAATTGCGGGAATTTGTGGTGGATTTTCGGGATTTGAGGGAGTTTTGCCCATCTTTTCCACAGGCGCAAACGCTGCTGATCAGCCGTTTTTGAGAGCTGAACTCACGGCCTTGTGGATCACTTTCTCGAGGGCGCGGAGAGCCTGCGGGCGAGGAAAGCCGGGGCGGCTGGCCAGGCGGATGGTGCGCGAAGAACGCCCGGTGAGGGGACGCAGAGCGATGCCGCGCTGTCCGAGCGAATCGGCGGCAAGGGCGGGAATCAGGGTGGTGCCGTAGCCGGCGGCCACCAGATTGACCAATGTTTCAAGGGTTGCTGCCTGCATGGAACCCTGGAATCCGGTTCGGGGGCCATGCTTGGTACCGCAAGCCGAAAGAGCCTGATTGGCCAGGCAATGGCCTTCGGCCAGGACGAGGAGTTCCTCGTGCAGGGCATCCTCCTTCACAGTCCGAGCCGCTGCCAAGGGGTGATTGAGTGGCAGGGCGGCGAGCAGAGGTTCGGCAAACAGGGCGATCTCGGTGATTCCGGGCGCTTCGGTGGCCGTGGCGAGGAGCACGGCGTCAAGGCGGTGATTGCGCAGTCCGTCGATCAGCGCGCGGGTCTGGTCTTCCCATAACTCGATGGTGAGCTTGGGATATGCCTGGCGGAGCGGATTCAGGATGAGGGGCATCAGATACGGTGCCAGGGTGGGAATTACGCCGAGTTTCAGGGGGCCCACCAGGGGATCACGCGCTGCGCGCGCTACCTCTTCCATCTCGCCGGCCTCACGCAGTGCGCGTTGTGCGTGCGTCAGGATTCGACTGCCGACGGGGGTCATTTCGACGCGCTTGTTGGTGCGCTCAAGGAGGGTGACGCCTAGCTGATCTTCAAGCTTGCGGATCTGGCTGCTCAGGGTTGGCTGGCTGACATTGCAGGCCTCGGCAGCGCGGCCAAAATGGCGGTGCTCGGCGACTGCAACTAGATAGCGAAGGTCCTGGAGATTCATGTTGAGCCGGAGAATCTTGCCTGGCTCCATCATAGAGCAGAGAAATCGTGATTGTAGAAACAATTGATTTTACTTATCGAAGCCCACAAACTAGGTTTAATGAGCAGGCGTATTATTGCACCGGATGTTCGCGCGCGGCAGGGCCAACTCGATATCGGATTTCTATTGCGGCCTGATCGATAACCACAAGAATTCTTCACACGAAAACCAAGGAGATGCACTCATGTCTGAAAGCACGAAGACTCCCGGACCACCGATACTCGACGATCAGAACGCCATGTCAGGCGATGCAAAATGCCCGTTTTCGAATGGCGCCCGCAAGCACACCGTGGCTGGAACGCCAACGAACGCAAGCTGGTGGCCCAATCAACTCAACGTGAAGATCCTGAACCAGCACTCTCCGCTCTCCAATCCCACGGGCGAGGATTTCAACTATGCGGAAGAATTCAAGAGCCTGGACCTGGATGCGGTCATCAAGGATCTGCATGAGCTGATGACGACCTCGCAGGACTGGTGGCCAGCGGACTACGGCCACTATGGGCCGTTCTTCATCCGCATGGCATGGCACAGCGCGGGGACCTATCGGATTGCCGATGGCCGCGGCGGCGCGGGCTCCGGGGCGCAGCGATTTGCTCCGCTGAACAGCTGGCCGGACAATGTGAGCCTGGACAAGGCGCGCCGGTTACTCTGGCCGATCAAGCAGAAGTACGGCCGGAAGATTTCCTGGGCCGACCTGATGATTCTCGCCGGCAACGTGGCGCTGGAGTCGATGGGATTGAAGACCTTCGGTTTCGCCGGCGGCCGCGAGGACGTCTGGGAGCCTGATGAGAGCATTTACTGGGGATCTGAAGGCAAGTGGCTGGGGGACGAACGCTACAGCGGCGACCGTCAGCTCGAAAATCCTCTCGGCGCCGTCCAAATGGGGCTGATTTATGTGAATCCGGAAGGACCCAACGGCAAGCCCGATCCGGTGGCTGCCGTTCGGGATATTAGAGAGACGTTCGCTCGCATGGCCATGAATGACGAGGAGACCGTTGCCCTGATCGCCGGTGGACACACCTTCGGCAAAGCGCATGGGGCTGCCGATCCGGTTAAGTATGTGGGCAAGGAACCGGAGGGCGCTGGCATCGAAGAGCAAGGCTTTGGCTGGAGTAACAGTTTTGGCAGCGGCATGGGTGTAGATACGATCAGCAGCGGTTTAGAAGGCGCATGGACCACCAACCCGGTGAAGTGGGACAACAACTACCTGGAAAACCTGTTCGCCTATGAATGGGAACTCACGAAGAGCCCAGCCGGTGCACACCAATGGACGCCGAAGAATGGTGCTGCGGCCGGTACCGTGCCGGATGCGCACGACCCCAAGAAGAAGCATGCTCCCATCATGTTCACAACCGACCTCTCGCTGAGATTGGACCCCAGCTATGAGAAGATTTCGCGGCGCTTCCTCGATCATCCGGACGAGTTCGCAGATACCTTCGCCAGGGCCTGGTACAAGCTGACCCACCGCGACATGGGGCCTATATCGCGGTATCTTGGCCCGCTCGTTCCCGCGGAACCGCTGCTGTGGCAGGACCCCATTCCTGCGGTCGATCACAAGTTGATTGACGAGCAGGACATTGCAGCCCTGAAGGCAAAGGTCCTCGCATCCGGACTTACCGTTTCCCAACTGGTCACGACGGCCTGGGCTTCGGCTGCAACGTTCCGCGGCGGCGACAAGCGCGGCGGGGCGAATGGAGCGCGCATTCGCCTCGCACCGCAAAAGGATTGGGAAGTCAACCAACCGGCCGAACTGGCCAAAGTGCTTAAGAAGCTGGAGGCGATCCAGAAGGAGTTCAATGGCGCGCAGTCCGGCGGAAAAAAAATCTCGCTGGCTGACCTCATCGTCCTGGGCGGCTCGGCGGCCGTCGAGGAAGCTGCCAAGAAGGCCGGCTATGACGTGAAGGTTCCGTTCGCGCCAGGGCGCACGGATGCGTCGCAGGAGCAAACCGACGTGGCCTCGTTTGCCCCACTGGAGCCGACCGCAGACGGGTTCCGCAACTACATCCGCAAGGGACAAGAGGAATCGGCGGCGGAGTTGCTCCTGGATCGGGCGAACCTGCTGACGCTGACCGCTCCCGAGATGACCGTGCTGATCGGTGGTCTGCGCGCACTGAATGCAAACTTCGGGCAGTCCGAGTATGGCGTTTTCACCAAGCGGCCCGGAACCCTGACCAACGATTTCTTCGTGAATCTCCTCGACATGAAGACGAAGTGGCAGAAGGCCGCTACATCTGAAGGCGTGTTGGAGGGACGGGATCGGGCGACAGGCAATCTCAAGTGGACGGGCACGGTAGTCGATCTCGTGTTCGGTTCGAACTCTCAGCTCCGAGCCCTCGCGGAATTCTATGCGTGCGGCGACTCGCAGAAGGCGTTCGTGCATGACTTTGTGGCGGCCTGGAGCAAGGTGATGAACCTTGACCGCTTCGACCTTCCCTTGCATGGCGCGGGCGTGCGGGTGGAAGAGGGAGTTCCGGCCGACTGACGAGATGTAAGGAGAGGCTTCCCAAAACGGCTTCGGCTGGGGCACGCAAGTGTTTCCCTGCCGGAGCCGCGGCTGCGTATGGGACAAGAGCGGGGCAGACATCTGTCCTGGTTAAGGGTGGGTGTATTTGGGCCAAAAGCTGCGGAAATGCAGGCGCACGGTTGGGTAAAAGGGAGGCAACCCGTTTGAATAGCGATTTGGGGAGATGCCGACTAGCACTATGGAGTACTTTGGAGTGCGATTGATCACATGCGGCCCTTCAGGCCGTCATATACTATTTGCAAAACACCGGGATAGATCAGAGTCGCGCTGGCGCGAAGAGAATGAATAGCGGAAGCGCATGTGCAAGGGATAGAGATCGGCCAATATTGGAAAAAACTGAAGGATTACTGATGCCTGTACTCACCCAGAAACTAGAAACCTGGTCCGCGCTCGCCTTGTTGCGGGCCGTTCGTACGCCGCTCAAGATTCCAGCGTGGTCGGTTGTTGCGATTGTGGCGTTTGCCGGGCTGTACGGATTCCTTTCCGGACGCGAGATGCCTCGCCACCACTACGTGCCTTATGTCGGCTATCCGCTGGTGCTGGACACGACGACTGGCAAGGCCTGCTACGCGACCCCGCCCAAGCCGGTGGATGAAGCGGCGAGCCAGGTCGCGGGCTACCCGGTGGATCGCGATGGGAACCGTGTGGACACGGATGCCACGAGCGATCTGAGCATTCCCATGTGTGGGAAGTAATCAGCGCCGGGCGTAGGCAATTAGGTTCCTTCCTTATTTAGCTCTGAGCCGTTTGCCGGTTGCGCGTCAGGCGCGAGGGGCATTTTTGAGGCATGTTTTGGCCGAAAGCTCACATGCTTCTTCCCATTGTTCGTCGTAACCGCTCCCCGGAACCGGTCTCGCGCCAACTACGATCGTCCCGTTCACAAAGTGACCGCTGGCCGGATCAAACGGCTTAGGGCGCAAAGCGAACTCTGATACTGTTCTCTAGCTGTGGAGGCTCAAGAGGTTGTTCCGATTCAAGCCGGAGCGAGAAGCGGGTGAGTT
>OBLU010000490.1_pt1 | contig 37390 bp, 48 predicted proteins | sample 1518681 | NCBI WGS metagenome assembly OBLU01 (sample SAMEA3539304, study PRJEB22396) | soil metagenome | biome: tundra; feature: field; material: soil | place: USA | collected 2010-05 | depth 0.15 m
GCCGCAACCGCTGGAAGGGCAAGCGCCCGCAGACCCGCGGTGTGGCCATGAACCCGGTCGACCACCCGTTGGGCGGCGGCGAAGGCAAGTCGTCCGGTGGCCGCCATCCGGTGTCTCCTTGGGGCAAGCCCGAGGGCCGCACCCGGTCCCGTGGCAAGGAATCCGACAAGATGATCGTCCGCAGGCGCCGCACCCGCGGTGCCCGCCGGTAGGGAAACAGAGGGAACGTCACACTATGCCTCGCAGCCTGAAAAAAGGTCCGTTCGTCGACGACCACCTCATCAAGAAGGTGGATGTCCTCAACGCGGCCGGGGACAAGAAGGTCATCAAGACGTGGTCCCGTCGCTCCACCATCGTTCCGGACATGGTCGGCCACACCATTGCCGTCCACGATGGGAGGAAACACATACCGGTGTACGTCACCGAGTCGATGGTCGGTCACAAGTTGGGTGAGTTCGCACCCACCCGGACGTTCAAGTTCCATGCCGGCCAAGAGCGGGCGGGGAGGCGCTGAGGTGGCCGGCGTGAAGACCAATGAGCATGAGGGAACCCGAGCCGTGCTGCATCACAGCCGCATGTCGGCGTACAAGGCTCGCCAGGTCCTCGACCAGATTCGCGGCCTCGACGCCGACCGCGCCCTCGAGACACTGGCACTCGGTGACCGGGAAGCCGCGGCAGTCATTGGCAAGGTTTTGGCCTCGGCCGTGGCCAACGCCGTCCATAATGACGGCCTCGACGCCGACGAGCTCTTCGTATCCGCCTGTTATGCCGACGAGGGGAGCACGCTGAAGCGTTGGCGCCCCCGGGCCCGTGGTCGGGCTACCCGAATCCGGAAGCGGACCTGTCACGTCACGGTCATCGTGAGCCGCCTTCCCGAGGATCGCATCGCCCGGCGGCGGGCCAAGCAGAGTGCCGCCGGAGCTCAGCGCTCGCGCCGGGTTGCCGGATCGAGGCGTACCCGGAAGACCGAAGTGGCTCCCGCCGTGTCGAAGGCGACGGAGACCGAAATCGATGAGACGCCGATCGGCAATGACGACATCGAGCCGGGCGACGTGGAGACCCACGCAACCGGAGCGGACACCAGCGCCGAAGCAGATACCGAATCGACCGATGGAGAGGCTGACCCGGCGAGTGAAGCGGACGCCGACACCGACGCCGGCGATGAAACGAACGCCGATTCCGCCAAAGAGAAGGGCAAGTAGATGGGCCAGAAGGTCAATCCCTACGGGTTCCGGCTGGGCATCACGACCGACTGGAAGTCGCGATGGTTCGAAGAGAAGAACTATCAGAACTGCGTGATCGAGGATTGGAAGATCCGCGATTACCTCATGTCGCAACTGGAGTCAGCTGCCGTCAGCCGTATTGAGGTTGAGCGTACCCGTGACCGTCTGCGGGTGGATATCCACACCGCCCGACCGGGCATCGTAATTGGTCGTCGTGGATCCGAAGCCGACCGCCTGAAGAAGAAGATCGAAGAGATCACCGGTCTGAACAATCGGATTCAGCTCAATATCCAAGAGATCAAGCAGCCTGAACTCGATGCCGCTCTCATTGCCCAGGGCATCTGCGATCAACTCGCCCGCCGGGTGGCATTCCGCCGGGCCATGAAGCGTGCCATCCAGACCGTACAGAAGGCCGGCGCTCTTGGTGTCCGCGTGCAGTGCTCGGGCCGCCTGGGTGGATCCGAGATGGCCCGAAGGGAGTCGTACCGCGAGGGTCGGGTTCCGTTGCATACCTTGCGGGCCGACATCGACTATGGCTTCCGTGAGGCCAAGACCACCTTCGGCCGCATCGGCGTGAAGGTGTGGATCTACAAGGGCGATGTCCTGCCCTACAAGATCTCGACTGATGACAAGATCACCCGCGAAGCCGCCATGGCGGTGGGCGAAACATCGGGCCAGGGCGGAGAGGCTCCTCGCCGCTTGATCACCGCCGGAGGCGGCCGTCGCCGGGCCGAGCAGGGTGCTCCTGGCAGCGTCGTCACCGTCGACGAAGCCCCCGAGGGGACCGAGGTCCCGGAGGGCCTGGTCGACCAATCCACCGCCGACATCGTGGCGCCTCCGGCGGTCCCCGACGAGCTAGAGCGCATCCTCACCGAGGATGAAGAGATCGAGCGCCGGACCCGTGAGCACCACGAGACACCCCACTTCCGCAAGGAGGTCGACTGATGTTGATGCCCCGGAAGGTCAAGCACCGCAAACAGCAGCGCGGTCGGATGAGCGGCAAGGCCAAGGGCGGTAGCTCCGTGACCTTTGGTGACTTCGGAATCCAGGCCATGGAACCCGCCTGGTTGACGGCGCGTCAGATCGAGGCTGCCCGTATTGCCATGACCCGTCACGTGAAGCGTGGTGGGAAAGTGTGGATTCGGGTCTTCCCGGATCGCCCTGTCACCCAAAAGCCGGCCGAGACCCGTATGGGCTCGGGCAAGGGCAATCCCGAGCACTGGGTGGCGGTGGTCAAGCCCGGCCGCATCCTCTTCGAGTTGGCGGGAGTGGAGCCGGAATTGGCCAAGGAAGCGATGGATCGTGCCATTCAGAAGCTGCCCTTCAAGGCTCGTTTCGTGATCCGTCCCGGTACGCACGGGACGTCGGAGGTGCAGGTCTGATGGCCACCTCCGTAGAGATTGCCGAGTACGACACCGAAGAGCTGGAGACCCAGCTGTCGGAGACGCGTCGGGAACTGTTCAACCTCCGCTTTCAACTGGCCACCGGCCGCCTGGACAACTTCTCGAGGCTGAACCACGTTCGCAAGGATGTTGCCCGGATGATGACGGAGCTGAGGGCCAGAGAGATCGCCGAGGCAGAAGGCCTGGCTGCGGAAGAGATTCCGGCTCATCGTGCCGCCGCACGCCTCCGATCCGAGGATGATGCGCTGGGACGCACCCGGACCACCGCCGCCGAACGGCGGGCGGCATCCAAGGCCGAGCGGGAAGCGGCCGAAGCTGATGAAGCCAAGGTCGAAGACCACGCCGAAGCTGATGAAGCTGATGAGGCCAAGGTCGAGGACCACGCCGCAGTTGACGAGTCCGGCGCCGGCGCCGAGGCCACCGATGATGAAGTTTCTGAAGATGCTGCCTCTGACAACGCCGCCTCTGACGAGCAGGAGGAGGGATGATGGCTGAGGAAGACACCACCGAAACAGGGACCGAAGAGCGGATCAACCGCCGCAAGGTCCGGGAGGGCATGGTTGTCTCCGACGCCATGCAGGCGACAGTCATTGTGGCTGTGGTCGAACGTGTCCGGCACGCCCGCTACGGAAAGACTGTGCAGCGGACCAAGCGCCTCTACGTCCACGACGAGCAGAACGAAGCCAAGGTCGGCGACCGGATCCGGGTGATCGAGACCCGTCCGCTGTCGAAGCTGAAGCGCTGGCGCCTGATGGAGATCCTGGAGCGTGCCCGATGATTCAACAAGAGTCTCGACTCAGGGTGGCTGACAATTCCGGAGCTAAGGAAGTTCTGTGCATCAAGGTGCTCGGCGGATCACGCCGTCGCTATGCTTCGATCGGCGACGTCTTCGTGGCCACGGTGAAAGATGCCATGCCCGGCGCAGCGGTGAAGAAGGGCGAAGTCGTCAAGTGCGTCGTCGTCCGGACGAAGAAGGAGAAGCGCCGTCCCGACGGCAGCTATATCCGCTTCGACGAGAACGCCGCTGTGTTGATCAACGACCAGCAACAACCACGCGGGACCCGCATCTTCGGGCCAGTCGGCCGAGAGCTGCGCGACAAACGCTTCATGCGAATCGTCTCGTTGGCACCGGAGGTGTTGTAGATGCGTATTCGCAAGGGAGACAAAGTCCAGGTACTGAGCGGCAAGGACCGGGGCAAGCAGGCCGAGGTCATTCGCGCCATTCCGTCAGAAGGCCGGGTCATTGTCGAAGGCGTCCACGTGGCCAAGCGCCACGCTAAGCCGACCCGTGCCACTATGCAGGGCGGCGTCATCGACAAGTTCATGCCGGTTGCGGTGTCGTCGGTCGCGATCGTGTGCGGTTCGTGCGGACCTACCCGCATCGGCACCCGGATGGACGAGCAGGGTCGCAAGCTCCGGGTCTGCCGCAAGTGTGGGGGTGACCTGTAATGGCCACCGCCACCCGCATCCGTCCCCGCCTGAAGAAGCGATATGACGAGGAGATCCGGTCCCAGCTGCAGGAGTCCCTGGGACTCGACAACATCATGCAGGTTCCCCGGCTCACCAAGATCGTCATCAACATGGGTGTCGGTCGGGCTACCCAGCAGAAGTCCCTCATCGAGGGGGCCATGCGGGACCTCGAGATTATCAGCGGCCAAAAGCCGATCGTGACTCGAGCCAAGCAGTCGATCGCCGGCTTCAAGCTGCGTGAAGGCCAGGAGATCGGGGCCAAGGTCACCCTCCGGGGCGATCGGGCCTGGGAGTTCCTCGATCGGCTGGTGGCCATGGCCATTCCCCGTATCCGTGACTTCCGCGGGCTCTCCCCGCGCTCCTTCGACGGACACGGCAACTACACCTTCGGGGTGACCGAGCAGCTCATCTTCCCCGAGATCGACTATGACCGCATCGACACCACTCGGGGGATGGACATCACCATCGTCACGACCGCACGTACCGACGACGAGGGCCGGGGACTCCTGGCCGCGTTCGGCTTCCCGTTCCGCAAGGAGAACCAGTAACCCCATGGCGAAAAAGGCTTTGATCGAAAAGCAAAAGCGCACACCCAAGTTCAAGGTGCGCGGCTACACACGGTGCCGCCGGTGCGGCCGGCCCAAGGCCGTCTACCGCAAGTTCGGCCTGTGTCGTATCTGTCTGCGAGTCATGGTGCACGCCGGCGAAATTCCCGGTGTGACCAAGGCCAGCTGGTGAGGGGGGACGACAACCGATGACAATGACCGACCCGATTGCCGACATGCTCACCCGTATCCGCAATGCGAATTCAGCCCACTTTGATACTGTGAAAATGCCCGGCTCGAAGCTGAAGGAGTCCCTGGCTGCCATTCTGGTGAGCGAGGGCTACATCTCCGGATTTACTGTGGACGACAGCATGACCTCCCCGGGCAACACCTTGGAGATCGTCTTGAAGTACGCGCCGGACCGGGCCCGGACCATCTCTGGAATCAAGCGGGTCTCCAAGCCGGGTCTCCGGATCTATGCCCGAGCCGACAAGATACCGCGAGTCCTAGGTGGCATGGGTGTGGCCGTGGTATCGACATCCAAGGGGCTGATGACGGACCGCGAGGCCCGAAAGCGCCGCGTGGGAGGCGAGGTGCTCTGTTATGTCTGGTAAGCGCACAGCAAACCCCACCATTGGTTGCGTCATCGAATGTCACCCGGGCGGTGATCGCTGATGTCGCGCATCGGACGATCTCCGATCTCGGTACCCGCGGGGGTATCGGTGGCCGTGGACGACAACAACATCGTGGTGGTGAAAGGACCGCAGGGTGAGCTGACCCGCTCGGTTCCCGCTGCCATGAACATTCGCGCCGACGGGGATGTCGTGGTGGTCGAGCGCCCTGACGATCAGCGGCAGAACCGTGCGCTCCATGGGCTGACCCGCACATTGGTCGCCAATATGGTCGACGGGGTGACCCAAGGCTTCTCCAAAGAGCTGGAAATAGTGGGAGTAGGCTACCGGGCGATCCCGAAAGGCCCGGGCGCGCTGGAGTTGGCGCTCGGTTTCTCGCACCCGGTCAATGTGAAAGCTCCGGATGGCGTCATTTTTGAGGTCCCGATCCCCACCCGCATCATCATCAAGGGGATCGACAAGGAAAAAGTCGGCCAGGTGGCCGCCGACATCCGCAAGCTACGTAAACCTGAGCCTTACAAGGGCAAGGGTATCCGATACGCCGGTGAGCGGGTCCTCCGCAAGGCCGGAAAGGCAGCGAAGTAATGGGAACCGCAACCGATCACAAACTCGAACTTCGGATCCGTCGCCACAAGCGGGTCCGCCGTCGCCTGGCCGGGACCTCTGGCCGGCCGCGCCTGGCTGTCTTCCGGTCGAGCAAGCACATCACGGCCCAGATCGTCGACGACGACGCCGGCCATACGCTGGTATCGGCATCGACGGTCGAATCGGACCTGCGAGGCAAGTCCGGGGGCAACATCGGCGCGGCCCAGGAGGTGGGCACACTGGTGGCCACCCGTGCCAAGGCTGCCGGCATCACCACTGTGGTCTTCGACCGCGGCGGATTCACCTATCACGGGCGGGTGGCCGCACTGGCCGATGCCGCCCGTGCCGAAGGACTGGAGTTCTGAGGATATGACCGAGCTGCAGTACGAAGAGCGCACCATCCGAGTGAACCGGGTGTCCAAGGTGGTCAAAGGCGGTCGCCGATTCAGCTTTGCGGCGCTGATGGTCGTCGGTGACGGCAACGGCAAGGTCGGGTTGGGCTATGGCAAGGCCAAAGAGGCCGGGCTCGCTGTCCAAAAGGGAATCGAGGAGGCTCGCAAGAACATCTTCGACGTTCCTTTGGCAGGCACCACCATCACCCATCCGGTTCTCGGGGAGAGTGGCGCGGGGCGAGTGATGTTGAAGCCGGCCGCTCCGGGTACCGGGGTCATTGCCGGTGGAGCTGCCCGAGCCATCTTGGAGATGGCCGGGATCCGCGATATTTTGTCGAAGTCCCTGGGTTCGTCCAACGGCATCAACGTCGCCCACGCCACCATCGCCGGGCTCAAGTCGCTCAAGCGCCCCGATGAGATCGCCGCCCTCCGGGGCAAGCCAGCCGAAGAGATCATCCCTGGCGGTGTGCTGCGTGCATACCGCGAGCGGCAACGCCAGGGCGATCTTTTCACGGAGGTGAATTGAGATGGCCGCGGCTTCCACGTCTGACAAATCGACGACGACCGGCTGGTTGCGCGTGACCCAGGTCCGCTCGGGCATCGGCACCAAACCCAAGCACCGGGGCACCCTTCGCGCCCTCGGACTGCGCGGGATCGGTCGCACCAACGTCCTGCCAGATCGTCCCGAGATCCGCGGGATGATCGCGCGGGTACCCCATCTGATCGATGTCACCCTCGCGGGTGAGGACGAAAGAGGTTCCCGATGAAGGTCCATGAGCTCCGCCCACCGGCCGGTTCGACACGACCCCGTCGCCGGGTAGGACGCGGCATCGGAGGCAAAGGCGGAAAGACAGCCGGCCGTGGAATCAAGGGCCAGGGCGCCCGCGACACGATCCCCATGGGTTTCGAGGGTGGGCAGCTGCCGTTGATGCAGCGCATCCCGAAGCTGCGAGGCTTCAAGAACCCCTTCCGCATCGACTACACCCCGGTCAACGTGGGTGCGCTCGAAGGGATTGAGGGTGACACGGCCGACCTGGCCGCGTTGATCGCCGGAGGGCTTGTCCGCAAGGGCGCGCTGGTAAAGATCCTGGGCGGTGGGGAGTTGAACCGCGCCCTTCGGGTCGAGGCGCACGCGTTCTCCAAGACGGCGGAGGCCGCCATCACGGCTTCTGGTGGTTCGATCACCGTGATCCCGTTGCCCTTCGGCCACGGTCGACCGCCCGCGCAGGGCAATGCCCTCATGAACCGGTAGCATCGGCCGACCCCCGGCGTCGAGGAGCGACCATGCTCGCCAGTTTGGCAAACATCTTTCGGATACCTGACCTTCGTAAGAAGGTTCTCTTTACGTTGGTCGTTATTGCCATTTATCAATTCGGCGCCAACATTCCGTCGCCGTACGTCGACTTTTCGAAGATCCAACAGCTGACGGCGGCATCCAAGTCATCCGGCGTGTTGGGCTTCCTCAACCTGTTCTCGGGTGGTGCGCTCACCCGTATGGCGGTCTTCGGACTCGGCATCATGCCGTACATCACCTCCAGCATCATCATTCAGTTGCTGGCGACCGTGATCCCGAAGCTGGAGCAATGGCGCGACCAGGGCGCCATCGGCCAGAAGAAGCTGACCCAGACCACCCGGTACCTGACCGTGGCCCTGGCTCTGATGCAGTCCACCGGCCTGGTCTACCTGTTCCACAAGGGTGGGGGCGGGCTGTTTGGTTCGAGCTCCAGCATCGACCTCATCCTCCACTACTCGATTTGGCGGGCCGGTTTCATTGTCCTCACTCTCACCGCCGGGACCGCGTTTGTCATGTGGCTGGGCGAGCTCATCACCCAGCGCGGTATCGGCCAGGGAATGTCCATCCTCATCTTCGCCAATGTCGTGGCCGGTATCCCCACCGGGATGAATGCCGTGCTCCAAGAGGGCGGGAAGATCAAATTCGGGGTCATTATCGCCGTCTCGCTTGTGCTGCTGGTGGTCATCGTCTTCGTCGACCAGGGCCAGCGGCGTATTCCGGTGACCTTCGCCAAGCGGGTCGTCGGGCGCAAGATGTACGGAGGGTCGAGCACCTATATCCCCTTGAAGGTGAACCAGGCCGGAGTCATCCCGATCATCTTCGCCAGTTCGGTGCTCTACATCCCCGTGTTGTTGTCGAACATCGTCCCCTCCGCCTGGTTCCGTACCTGGGTGAACCACAACGTCACTCCGACCAGCCTCTTCTATATCGCCAGCTATTTCATCTTCATCCTCTTGTTCACCTTCTTCTACGTGTACGTGGCCTTTGATCCCCACCAGCAGGCGGACATCATCCGGAAGCAGGGTGGGTTCATCCCCGGTATCCGGCCCGGGCAGCAGACCGAGAAGTACCTGGCCCACATCCTCAACCGGATCACGTGGCCCGGCGCCATCTTTCTCGGCGGTGTGGCCGTGGTGCCTTCGTTGTTGATGGCGGCATGGAATATCAACAGTTACCCTTTCTTTGGGGTCACTCTCTTGATCGCAGTGGGCGTGGCTTTGGAGACGATGAAGCAGATCGACAGCCAACTCATGATGCGAAACTACGAGGGCTTCCTCAAGTAGGTGGTACCCGGCGCCAGGCTCATTGTCCTCGGCAAGCAGGGGGCAGGCAAGGGGACGCAGTGTGTGCGCCTCTCCCATCACTACGTCGTGCCACACGTCTCGACTGGTGACATGCTTCGGGCAGCTGTGAAACAAGGGACCGCCCTGGGCCTGAAGGCCAAGGACCAGATGGATCGGGGAGAGCTGCTGGGCGACGATCTCATTATGGGGATGGTCGCCTCCCGGCTCGACGAGAGCGACGTGCGGGCCCGGGGATTCGTGCTTGACGGTTGCCCCCGCACGGTGGCCCAGGCAGAACAACTGGCTGCCTTCCTCAACCCGGTGGAACTCGATATGGCCGTCGATATCGAGGTGCCGACCGCACAGGTGCTCCGGCGCCTGGCGGCGAGGCGAGTCTGCGTCGATTGCGGGGCCAACTACTCGGTCTCGTCACCGCCGCTGATCAACTGGACCTGTGACGTCTGCGGCGGTGAGGTCATTCAGCGTGAAGACGATCGGGAAGAGGCGATTACCCGTCGCCTCGAGCTCTATGAACGCCAGACAGCGCCGCTCATCGACTGGTACAGGGCGCGGGATCAACTGGCTGCGGTGAGCGGCATCGGAGCACCCGACTCGGTGACCCGTCGGGTCATCAAGGCGATCGAGGTTCGGCGCGACCGCAAGGGTGGTCGGTTCACGTGAGAAACTGCATTCGATGAGACGCACCAGCGACGAACTGGCCAAAATGCGCCGGGCAGGCCGAGTGGTGGCAGAGATCCACGAGGCCACCCGGGCCATCATCCGGCCCGGGGTGACCACCGAGGACATCGACCGCGTGGCCCGGGGCGTCCTCGAACGCCGGGACGCCAAGTCGAACTTTCTCAACTATCACGGTTTTCCCGCCGTGGTCTGTACATCACCCAACTCGATGATCGTCCACGGCATACCCTCACCCGAGGTGGTGTTGGTCGAGGGCGATATCATCTCGATCGATTGTGGAGCCATCATCGAGGGCTACCACGGCGATGCCGCCTATACGGTGGGGGTGGGGGAGGTGTCGGCGGAAGCCTCCCGGTTGATGGAAGTGACCGAGCGCAGCCTGTTCGCCGGGATCGATCAGCTCACGGACGGGAACCGGCTCCATGAGGTGGGCCGGGCCGTGCAGCGGGTAGCCGAGGCAGCCGGATTCTCGGTTGTCCGCGAATACGTCGGTCATGGCATCGGTACGGCCATGCACGAGGATCCCCAGGTCCCCAACTACTGGCCCGGTAGCCCGGGACCGATGCTCAAGACCGGCATGGTCTTCGCAGTGGAGCCGATGGTCAACGCCGGGGGATCCGATACCGAACAGCTCGAGGACGGATGGAGTGTGGTGACAGCCGATGGGCGCCTTTCGGCCCATTTCGAGCACACCATCGCGGTAACCGACAATGGGCCTGAAGTGTTCACGGTGCTGTGAGCGTGCTCCGAATGCCGCCGGAATGTGGCCCCGATCGAGCCCGGGTCCGATCGAACTGGCAATTTGTCGCCAAACAGCTAGAATAGTCACTCGGCTCGCCGCCGGTGTGTGATGGCGGGTCGACCCCCGCTTCCGGTCGTGCCCCACCTGGTGCGCTTCCGACGGCGGTGCGGACAGACGGCTACCAGCGATCTGTACTGCACGCTGGCCTTTTTGGGCGAGCGGACAAGAATGACTGAGTATCGAGGAGATTCACCTGCCCAAACCCAAGGAAGACGCCATCGTGTTAGAGGGAACGGTCGTCGAACCGCTTCCCAACGCCATGTTCCGGGTCGAACTGGAAAATGGCCACAAGGTGCTGGCGCACAGCTCGGGGAAGATGCGGATGCACCGTATCCGGATTCTCCCTGGGGATCGTGTGCAGGTGGAGATCACCCCCTATGACCTGGCCCGAGGACGGATCACCTACCGCTACAAGTGACGGGACCGGTTCGGAACCAGCCATTGGAGCCGGCACACCGGCGTGGACAACAGGATCAGTGCGAGCCGTACGAGACAAGGACAGAAACGTGAAGGTTCGACCCAGCGTCAAGCCGATGTGTGAGAAGTGCAAAGTGATCCGCCGTCATCGGCGGGTTGTAGTCATCTGCGAGAACCCCCGCCACAAGCAGCGGCAGGGTTAGGGCTCGCGGACCAGGCAAGGAAGAAGAAGGAAGGCACAGTGGCCCGCATCTCAGGCGTAGACATCCCCCGCGAAAAGCGGTTGGAGATCTCGCTCACCTATATCTATGGCATCGGACTGACGTCGTCGCAGCGGATCTGCGATTCCACCGGGACGAGTCGGGACACCCGGGTCCGTGACCTGACCGACGAAGAGGTCACACAACTCCGTACCTACATCGATGCCAACTTCTCCGTCGAGGGAGACCTCCGACGCGACGTGTCCCAGGACATCAAACGCAAAATGGAGATCGGCTGTTACCAGGGCATCCGGCACCGCAAGGGCCTGCCGGTCCATGGCCAACGCACCCATACCAACGCTCGCACACGTAAGGGACCGAAGAAGACGGTCGCCGGGAAGAAGAAGGTCCGCAAGTAATGGCCAAGACCACCAAGCCGACTGCCACCCGTCGACCTCGCCGCCGCGAGCGGAAGAACATCACCTACGGCATCGCCCACATCAAGAGTTCCTTCAACAACACCATCGTCTCCATCGCCGATCCGGAGGGCAACGTCCTGGCGTGGGCCTCGGCCGGCAATGTGGGGTTCAAGGGCTCGCGCAAGTCCACCCCTTTCGCCGCCCAGTTGGCCGCCGAACAGTGCGCCAAGAAGGCCATGGAGCACGGTGTGCGACGGGTCGACGTGCTGGTGCGAGGTCCGGGCTCCGGCCGCGAGACCGCCATCAGGTCACTGGCCGCCGCCGGCATCGAAGTGGCCGGCATCAAAGACGTAACCCCGATTCCGCACAATGGTTGCCGCCCGAAGAAGCGCCGTCGGGTCTGAGGCCGGGGAACAAAGGACGTAAGGAAGACACATGGCTCGTTACACAGGACCTGTTTGCCGGCTATGCCGCCGGGAGCGCACCAAGCTCTTTTTGAAGGGTGAGCGCTGCTATTCGATGAAATGCCCGGTATCGGAAGCGGTCACCGATCGGCATAGCCGCGCCTACCCACCGGGTGAGCACGGTCGCGATCGCATGCGCCAGGGTTCGGAATACCTGGCTCAGCTCCGCGAGAAGCAGAAGGCACGCCGCATCTATGGCCTGCTCGAACGGCAGTTCCACAATCTCTATGTCGAGGCGAGCCGGGCCCCGGGTATCACCGGTGAGAACCTGCTCCGCATGCTCGAGCAGCGTCTTGACAATGTTGCCTTCCGGGCTGGATGGGGCGCCAGCCGGTCCCAGGCCCGCCAGTTCGTCCGGCATGGCCACGTCCTGGTCAACGGGAAGCGGGTCACCATCCCCAGCTATCGGGTTCGTCAACACGATGTGGTGGCGCTCAAGCAGTCGTCCCGCGAAATGTTCCACGTCCGCCGGAATATGGACACGCTCGATCGCCAACTGCCGCCGTGGTTGGAGGCCGAGGGTGACCGCTTTCAGGTGAAGGTGTTCTCGCTGCCCCTGCGCGAGCACATCGACGAGCCGGTCCAAGAGCAACTCATTGTCGAGCTGTACTCGAAGTAGTCCCATCCGGACATTCGCATTACCGCAGCAACCGCCCCATCCGAACCAACACCAACCCTGCGCATCACAGCCGAGGAGCCACGATCTGCATGCTCATCATCCAGCGCCCCACCGTCGAAGCGATCGGTGAAGAAGAAGACAACCGCCAACGGTTCGCCGTAGGCCCGCTCGACCCCGGCTTCGGCCATACGCTCGGCAATTCGCTGCGCCGCACGCTGCTGTCGTCGATTCCGGGCGCCGCCATCACCCAGGTGCGATTCGACGAAGCCCTCCACGAGTTCACCACCCTCCCGGGCATGAAGGAGGACATCACCGACCTCATCCTCAACCTGAAAGACATCCTGATCCGGGTGCACAGCGATGAGCCGGTCACCGTGCGCCTCGACAAGCGCGGGCCCGGTGACGCCACCGCCGGTGATCTCCAGCTGTCTTCCGACGTGGAGGTCCTCAGCCCGACCCAGCACATCGCGTCGTTGAATGCCAAGGGTCGCCTGGCGGTAGATCTCACCGTGGAGCGCGGCCGTGGTTACGCCTCAGCTGACAAGAACAAGCGTTCTTCGACCATCGGCGTCATCCCGATCGATGCTATTTTCTCGCCGGTCCGCCGGGTGGCCTTCACCGTCGAGCCGGTCCGGGTCGAGCAGTCCACCAACTTCGACCGTCTGGTCCTCGACATCGAAACTGACGGGTCGCTGACCCCACGGGAGGCGTTGGCATCGGCCGGCGACACCCTCCGCACCCTGGTCGGCCTGGTCGCCGATCTCGAGGACGAGCCCCAAGGCCTCGAGCTCGGGGAAGTGGGCGCGGTCGGGGCCGGTTCGCCTGATCTCGACCTTCGCATCGAGGACCTCGATCTCACCGAGCGTCCCCGCAACTGCCTCAAACGGGCGCAGGTCAACACCATCGGTGAGTTGGTCGAGCGCACGCTCGACGACTTGTTGAACATCACCAACTTCGGACAGAAGTCGCTCGATGAAGTGCTTCAGAAGCTCGATGAGCGGGGCCTCGCCCTGCGGGTCAAGGACTGATCGGCATGCTCGGCACTCCGAAGAAGGGCCGCCGGTTCGGCGGTAGCTCCGCCCATCAGAAGGCGATGATGGGAAACCTGGTTGCCTCGTTGATAGCGGCTGAGTACCTGGTGACGACCGAGGCCAAGGCCAAGGCGCTGCGTCCGGTGGCCGAGAAGGTCATCACCGCCGCGGCCAAGGGAGGCATTGCTCGCCACCGCCGTGTGGTGGGGTTCATCCGTGACAAGGACATGGCGCACAAGCTGTTCGAGGAGATCGGCCCTCGCTATGTCGAACGGCCGGGTGGGTATACCCGCATCCTGAAGCTGGGCAACCGTTCGGGTGACAACGCCCCGATGGCCCGTATCGAACTGGTGTGACTGCTGGAGTGGTTCCCCTGGCCGAGGGAACCAACCCTGAGGTCGTCCGCTGGCGTCTTCGGCTCGCATACGACGGATCGAGATTCCGGGGGTTTGCCACCCAGAGCGGGCAGGTCACCGTGGCCGGTGCACTGTGTGAGGCCCTCAGCCTGGTGACACGGGTGGACGTCGCCCTAACCTGTGCGGGACGCACCGATGCCGGCGTGCACGCCCTCGATCAGGTCGTCCACTTCGACCTTCCCACCTCTGTGGCTTCGGGACTCGACCCGGCCGCGGTGATGCGCTCCTGCAACCGACAGCTGGGCCCCTCCATTGTGATCAGGGAGGCCGGGCCGGTGCCGCTGTCGTTCAGCGCCCGCCGCTCAGCCACCGGGCGGCGATATCGGTACCTGGTCGTCAACGGCCCGACCTCCGATCCGCTGCTGGCCCATTTGGCGTGGCACGTCACCGAACCGCTCGATGTGCGCACCATGTCCGCCGCCGCCGACGCCATTCTGGGCGAGCACGACTTCCGGGCCTTCTGCCGGCGCGCTCCCGGGACGACCGCCGACGACCCGATCGTGCGGCGGGTATTGGATGCGCGCTGGTCGCGGGTGGATGGCCCAAAGGGAAAGGCACTGCTCCCGGTGGACGGGAATCTGCTGACCTTCGAGATCGACGCCAATGCCTTCTGCCACCAGATGGTCCGATCCCTGGTGGGGACCTTTGTCGACGTGGGTCGGGGGAAGAAGCGACCCTCGGATATCATCTGGATACTACGTTCCGCCGATCGCCAGCAGGCCTCTCAACCAGCCCCACCGGGCGGGCTGACCCTGATGGCCGTGCATTACGAAGGAGGTCCGGCTTGCTCACCGGGGTGATTTCGTCGTATCGTGGTAACCCGCTGGGCCTGGCCGTCCACGGACACCTTCCCTGTGGTCACACAGAGGAGCCCCACCGGTTTTCGGTGGGATCGGCCCTGTACCTGCGGGATCTTCAGCCCGGCCTCATCGAACCAAGGACTTCTTGTGCGCACGTTCTCTCCCAAGCCCAGCGATATCACCCGTGCCTGGCATGTGGTGGACGCCGACGGCCTCGTACTCGGCCGCCTGTCCACTGAGGTGGCATCCATCCTCCGGGGCAAACACAAGCCCATCTTTGCTCCCCACGTGGACACCGGCGATCACGTGATCGTGATCAACGCCGACAAAGTGGTGTTGACGGCGGGTAAGGCCGAAACCAAGTTGGCCTACCGCCACAGTGGCTACCCGGGTGGCCTTCGGTCGACCGCCTATGGCGACCTGATGGTGGAGAGGGCCGACGAAGTGGTCCGGAATGCGATTCGGGGCATGCTCCCGAGGAACCGCCTGGGCCGTCAGATGATCGACAAGCTCAAGGTCTACAACGGCCCCGAGCATCCGCATGCAGCACAGTCCCCCGAGCCTTTGGAGTTTCCGGGTGCACGCCGAACGGTGTCCATCCGGGGCGGCGCGTGATCGCCAACTCATCAGGCCGATAGAACGAATCGACGACTAGGAGCATTTCGTGGCCAACGCCGCCCCACTCTGCCAGACCACCGGACGACGCAAGCGAGCGGTGGCTCGCGTGCGCTTCCGCCCGGGGCAGGGCACCATCACCGTCAACAAGCTCAAGTTCGAGGAGTACTTCACGTCGGCCACCCACCGCATGTTGGTGACCGAGCCGCTTCGTTTGACCGAGACCGCCGAGTCGTGGAACATCGACGTCACCATCGATGGCGGCGGCGTATCCGGACAGGCCGGTGCCTTCCGTATGGGCATTGCCCGGGCGCTGATCGAGATGGACCCCGAGCTCCGGGGAGCGTTGAAGAAGGCCGGCTTCCTCACCCGCGACTCTCGTGAGAAGGAATCGAAGAAGTACGGCTTGAAGAAGGCCCGCAAGGCTCCTCAGTATTCCAAGCGGTAGTCCGATGGTGCGCGCACGATTCGGCACCGATGGTGTTCGGGGAGTTGCCAACGCCGAGCTCTCGCCGGAGCTGGTCCTGGCCCTCGGGCGGGCCACGGCGCGGAAACTCTTGGCTACGTCCTTTCTGGTGGGCAGGGATACCCGCCGTTCGGGCCCAATGCTCCAGGCCGCCCTCTCCGCCGGACTGGCCGGAGAGGGGGCGGACGTCGTTGACGTAGGGATTCTTCCGACCCCGGCCATCGCCTGGTTGTCCGCTGATCGGGACATCCCCGGGGCGGTGATCTCGGCATCGCACAACCCCTTCGCCGACAACGGCATCAAGCTGTTCGCCCGAGGTGGGACCAAGTTGTCGGTGGAGACAGAGACGGCCATCGAAGAAGAGCTCGAACAGGTCCTCGACCCCGGTATCCGGGGGCCCCGCAGTCCCGAGGGCTTCGGTGTCGGCCGGGTGGTGAGCGAGCCGGGCGCCGCCGATGCCTACCTCGCCCACCTGGTGTCGCTACTCGAGGGTCGTCGTCTCGACGGCCTGCGGCTGGTGGTCGACGGGGCCAACGGAGCCGCGGCGGAGATCGCCGCCCGCCTGTACGAAGAGGTGGGAGCCGAGGTGGTGGCCATCGGGTGCGAGCCGGACGGGTCCAATATCAATTCCGGCTGCGGATCCACCCACACCGACACATTGGCCACCGCAGTGGTCGAACACGGTGCCGATCTGGGGCTCGCCCTGGACGGGGACGCCGACCGACTGTTGGCGGTGGACGCCACTGGGGCAACCATCGGTGGCGACGAACTGCTTGCCCTGTTCACCGTCGATCTGGCTGAGCGCGGCCAGTTGGCCGGCAATACGGTGGTGGTGACCGTCATGACCAACCTGGGGTTCAAGCTGGCCATGGAGCACCGGGGGATCACGGTGAAGGAGACCCCGGTGGGCGACCGCCACGTGCTGGCAGCCCTCGATGCCGATGGATTGGCCCTGGGCGGGGAGCAGTCCGGGCACATCATCTTCCGGCGGATGGCCACCACCGGGGACGGACTCCTCACCGGGCTGATCCTGGCCGACCTGATGGCGAGGTCGAAAAAACCACTGGCCGAACTACTCGACGGCTTGGTGACCCGGGTTCCCCAGGTACTGGTGAATGTGCAGGTTCCCGACCCCGATCTGTTGGCGGCGGCTGATGCGGTGTGGTCAGCCGTGGCCGAAGAGGAGACGCGACTGGGTGAGCAGGGGCGGGTCCTGTTGCGGCCCAGTGGGACGGAGCCCTTGGTGCGGGTCATGGTGGAGGCGCCGGGTGACGGGTTGGCCGAGGAGGTGGCGCAGCGGTTGAGCGCACTGGTCAGGCACGAGCTGCACGCGGCGGCCTCCCTGGGTCGGTCGGGCAACTAGCCTCGACCCAATGTGCGGCATCATCGGGATCACCGGAGGCGAAAAGACGCTTGACGTTCTTCTCGAGGGCCTTGCCCGACTCGAGTACCGGGGGTACGACTCCGCCGGACTGGCGGTTCTTTCGCCCACCGACGGTGGCCCGCTGTGGCGGGCCCGGGCCGCCAACGGCACCCGGTCGCTCGAGGACTTGGTCAAGCGGACCGAGGATGCCCCGCCGGGCTCGTCCACAGGTATCGGTCACACCCGGTGGGCCACCCATGGTCGCCCGTCCGAAGCCAATGCCCACCCCCACGTCGACTGCACCGGCCAGCTGGCCCTGGTCCACAACGGGATCATCGAGAATCACCTCGAGCTCAGCGACGAGTTGGTCCTGGCCGGCCACCACCTCGAATCGGATACCGACACCGAGGTGCTGGCCCATCTGATCGAATCCGAACTTGGAACCCACCCCGAGGCTGGTTTGGTCGGTGCGGTACGAGAGACCCTCCAACGGGTCCGCGGTTACTTCGCCATCGCCGTGATCCACTCCGGTGAGCCCGACCTGATCGTTGCGGCCCGCCGGGTATCCCCGTTGGTCATGGGACTCACCGAGACGGAGGCATTGCTGGCCTCGGATATCCCCGCCCTGCTCGGACATACCCGCTCGTTCCTTCTCCTCGAGGACGATCAGATCGCCGAGCTGCGTCCGGGATCGATCAGGGTGACCACCCTCGATGGTACCGAGATCTTCCCACCCCTGCGCACGGTGGACTACGACCTCGATGCCGCCCGGAAGGACGGTTACCCCGACTACATGAGCAAGGAAATGCACGAGCAACCGATGGCGGTGGCCAACACCCTGCTCGACCGGTTGCTCCCCGACGGCACCCTGGCGCTCGACGAGGTCCGCATCTCCGACGATGAACTTCGCTCCATCGACAAGGTGTTCATCGTGGCCTGCGGGAGTAGCTACCACGCCGGGCTCATGGCCAAATACGCCATCGAGCATTGGGCGAGGCTGCCGGTCGAAATCGACATCTCCAGCGAGTTCCGCTATCGCGATCCGGTCCTCGACTCCCGGACGCTGGTGATCGGGGTGAGCCAATCCGGCGAGACCGTCGATACCTTGCAGGCCCTGCGGGAAGCCCGGAAATGGAATGCCAAGGTGCTGGTCATCTCCAACGTGGTGGATTCGTCCATGACCCGGGAAGCCGACGCGGTGCTCTACACCCGGGCCGGACCGGAGATAGGGGTGGCGTCGACCAAGACCCACCTCGCCCAGATCACCGCGCTGGAGATCCTGGCTCTCTACCTGGCTCAGACCCGGGGGACGCTCTATCCCCACGAAGCCCGGGAGTTCCTCGACGCCATGGGTGCTTTGCCCGACAAGGTGGAGACCGTACTGGGGAGGGCGGCCGACGTCGAGGTGGTCGCCACCGCGTATCGGGACTCGCCGTCATTCATCTTCCTCGGGCGCCATGTCGGCTATCCGGTGGCGCTGGAAGGCGCGCTCAAACTGAAGGAGCTCTCGTACCTATGGGCCGAGGGGTTTCCCGCTGGTGAGCTGAAGCACGGTCCCATCGCGGTGGTGGAACCGGGAACAGTGGTGATCGGGGTCGCCACCCGCACCCACCTGTGGGAAAAGATGATGGCCAACGTGGCGGAGGTGAAGAGCCGGGGCGCCACCGTGGTACTGGTGGCCAACGACGGTGACGAAGAGACGGAGCGGCAAGCGGATGCCGTCCTGTGGGTCCCAGAGACCCACCAGCTGTTCACCCCCATCGTCGACGTGGTACCGCTGCAACTGTTCGCCTACTCGATGGCCCGCCTGCACGGTTTCGACGTCGATCGTCCCCGCAACCTGGCCAAGGTGGTCACCGTCGAGTGAAGGCATCTGTCAGGTAATGGATACGGGCACCGGGACGTTCGGCGGATGCAGGCTGGTCGGCATCGGGGTGGATGCGGTGGAAGTCACCCGCCTGCGAGAGCTGCTGGCTCGACGGCCCTCCATGGCCGAACGGCTGTTCACCGAGTCGGAATTGGCCTATGCCACCAGGGCCACTGACCCGATTCCGCGGATGGCCACCCGGTTCGCCGCCAAGGAGGCCACCATGAAGGCACTCGGCGTCGGGCTCGGGGCCTTCCGATTCACCGACGTGGAAGTGGTCCGGATCGGCCTGGGTGCCCCCACCCTCCTGCTTCACCATGCTGCCGACGACCTGGCGCGGCGATCCGAGGTCACCGATTGGCACCTCTCGCTGACCCATACCGATCAGATGGCCATGGCGTTCGTGGTGGCCGAGTATGTGGCCCTGGCCCGTGGATCGGCACGGGCCGGGGCTGCGTCGTAGCGTCGAGCTGTGCAACCGGTCCTCACCGTCTCCGAGATGCAGGCCGTCGATGCCGAGGCCCAGGCGTCGACGCCACTGGACGCGCTGGTCGAGCGGGCCGGCCACGCGGTGGCTCTGGTGGCCCTCGAGATGATGGGTGGAGCGTACGGACGCCGCGTCCTGGTGGTGGCGGGCAAGGGGAACAACGGTGCGGACGGTCGGATCGCGGCCGGAAAGCTCCGACATCGTGGCGCCCGGGTCACGGTGGTCGAGGCCGGGAGCGTGGGCGACGGCTCGGACTTCGATCTGGTGATCGACGCCGCGTACGGAACGGGGTTCCGTGGCGAGTACCGGGCGCCTGTCGTCCGCCCCGGGACTCCGGTGTTGGCGGTCGACATCCCGTCGGGGGTGAGTGGCGACACGGGTGAAGGTTCCGGTCTCCCGCTCCGGGCCGATCGGACGGTGACCTTCGTGGCGCTCAAGCCGGGTCTCCTGCAGGGCGAGGGGGTCGGTCTGGCCGGCCGGGTCACTGTGGCCGACCTGGGCATCCCGGTCGGTCACCCCCGAATCAGTGTGATGGAGGACCGGGACGTGGCAGCACTCCTTCCATCACGTGGCCGAAACGATCACAAGTGGAGCTCTGCGGTACTGGTGGTGGCCGGCTCTCCCGGGATGACCGGTGCCGCCGGGATGTGCACCCGGGCGGCCTTCCGGACCGGAGCGGGGATGGTTCGGCTCGGTGTGCCCGGGGAGGATGTGGCCGACGCCGGCCCATCCGAAAGCGTGAGTGTGCCGCTGCCGGCCCGGGGTTGGTCCGATGTGGCTCTGGACATGTCCCGCCGGTGCTCGGCCATGGTGGTCGGCCCGGGGCTCGGGCGCGACCCGTCGACGGTGGAAGAGGTGCAACGGCTGGTGGGCTCCTCGGACATCCCGGTGGTGGTGGACGCAGACGGGCTGTTCGCTCTGGGCCGCCTGGATGGCACTCATCTCCTCGGCCACAAGGCGCCGGTGGTACTGACACCACACGACGGCGAGTACGAACGGTTGATGGGCAAGCCGGCGGGAGCCGACCGGATCGAGGCGGCACGGCGGCTGTCCAAGGCGTCGGGAGCGGTGGTTTTGGTAAAGGGATCCACCACCGCGACGGCCGAACCGTCGGGCCGCTGCCTGGTGGCGATGGCAGGATCGCCCCGATTGGCCACCGCGGGTACCGGTGACGTGCTCTCGGGCATCGTCGGCGCCATGTTGGCTCGGGGGATGGCACCCCTCGAGGCGGCTGCCCTGGCCGCCCACGTTCATGGGCGGGCGGCAGATCGGGGCCCCGGCCAGGGGCTTATGGCCGGCGACCTTCCCGTCCTGGTGTCATCGGTCCTCTCTGACCTCAGTGGTTGCGATGAGCCTCGGTGGAGCCTCGGTGGTTGACCGCCTGCGACCGGCGTGGGCCGAGATCGACGTGGCTGCCGCCCGGCGCAATGCATCAGTTCTCAACGGCATGGTGGGTTCATCCGCGCTCTGTGCCGTGGTCAAGGCCGATGGGTATGGGCACGGTTCCCTCCCCATGGCCAGGGCCGCACTGGCCGGGGGGGCGACGTGGCTGGCGGTGGCAATGGTGGAGGAAGGGGTGCTCCTTCGAGAGGGTGGGATCGACGTCCCAATTCTGCTCCTGTCCGAGCCCCCGGTTGATGCCATGGAGGAAGCGGTGGCTCGCCGAATGGTGCCGACGGTCTACACCCATGCCGGAGTTCAGGCCTTGAAACAGGTGGTGGCCGCCGAAGACGTGTCCCCGGTCGACGTCCACCTCAAGGTGGATACCGGCATGCACCGGGTGGGGGCCGACCCGGCCGAGGCGGTAAGCCTGGCCACCGCCATTGCCGCCGATCCCCGGCTCCGACTCGGGGCCCTGTGGACCCATCTGGCGGTGGCTGACGGGAGTGGCCCGGCCGACATCGAGTTCACCCGCACCCAACTCGATCGATTCGGGCTGGTTCTCGACGATCTGACCACCGCCGCTCTCCGGCCTCCTCTCATCCACGTGGCCAACTCGGCCGGCTCCATTGCCTTCCCGGCAGCTCGCCTGGACATGGTCAGGTGTGGCATCGCCCTCTACGGGCTGTGTCCCACCCCCGAACTGGCCACCCAATTGTCGCAGGCCACCGGGGGAGGGCGGGTCGAACCGGTGATGTCATTGCGGGCCGAGGTGTCGTTGGTTCGTTGGCTCGACAAGGGGGAGCGGCCGTCCTACGGGCGCCGCCGTCCCTTGGCCGAGCGCTCGATCGTCGCCACTGTTCCCATCGGCTATGCGGACGGCGTGCCCCGCCGGCTGTTCGACACCGGCGGCGAGGTGCTCATCGGAGGGGTCAGGCGCCCGCTGGCCGGGGTGGTGACGATGGACCAGATCCTGGTTGATTGCGGACAGGCCGGCGTTCCCCCGGTCAACGTGGGTGACGAGGTGGTCCTCATCGGGCCGCAGGGAAGCGACGAGATCACCGCCACCGAGTGGGCCGATCGCCTCGGGACCATCAACTACGAGGTGGTGTGTGGCATCGGTCCCCGGGTCCCCCGGGTCCTCGTCAACGGGAATGGCCTGACGGGCGATTCGGCTGATCATGAAATCGGGGCTGCCCCCGCTGCCTGATCCGACCTCGACGGGAAGCGGTAATCTGGAGTCTGCCCGCCGCGGGAGTCGGCGTGCCCGCGGTACTCCCGAGCGCCGTATCGGAGTCGACTGTCCCTCATGAAACCAAACCTCGGACATCCTGCCGTCCGGTCGTCAGCGTTTCCGAGCCCGGCGCGCCGCCGCCTGTTCGCGATGATGGTCGGTCTGGTGGTGGTGGGAACCGTCACTTCCGCCTGCACTTCGGCGAGTGCGACTGGCCATCAGGTGTCGGCGCCGAACGGGGGCGCAGTCGGGGCCGGGGTGGCTGCTACTCCCACGTCACCCGTCCACGCCTACGACCCACCCGCGACCGCCATGCCGTCGGCGCCGGCCCGCATCTACGACGTCGGTCACGATGTGTCCGACCCGTTCCTCACCGTCGGGAAGGGTCGTTACGACCTCATCCTCAGCGAGGGTGGTGCAGGGGTGACGATGAACGCTCCGGTGGCATCGGGAACCGCGGTGGGCCAGTGGGGAGCGATCACCGAAGTCATGCCGACATTGCCGCCGTGGGCTGCGCCCGGCTTCACCTGGGCACCTGACCTCCACCGCTTCGGATCGACGTTCGTGTTGTACTTCACCGCCCTGGTGAAGTCGACTTCCCCGGCGATGGAATGCATAGGAGCCGCCACCGGGGCGTCTCCCACCGGCCCGTTCACCCCCATGGTCAAGCCGTATATCTGCCAGGTCAGCCAGGGTGGTTCGATCGACCCCCGGGTGTTCACCGATGACAACGGGACCACGTGGATGATCTGGAAGTCGGACCAGAACATCGGAGGATCCTCCGCGCCGACAAGGATCTGGTCGGCGCCACTCACCGGCGATGGCATGGCCTTCACCGCCAAGCCGACGGTCATTCTGCAGCCCGATGAGCCCTGGCAGGGCACCATCGTCGAATCGCCCGACATGGTGAAGGTGCTCGGGACCTACTGGTTGTTCTACTCGGGCAATTGGTTCAATACGCGGGACTATGCCATCGGAGCGGCACGCTGTGCGGGCCCGATGGGACCGTGTGCCGACTCCTCATCGGTACCTCTGGTGGCATCCAACGCTCAGGGTGAGGGTCCCGGGGAGGAATCCGTCTACTCCGACCCGACCGGCGCGTGGTTGCTGTACACCCCCTGGCACTCCGGTGCGCCCCATCTCGACATTCCCCCTCGACCGGTGGCCATGACCCGTATCGGTTTCGGCCCCACCGGCCCCTATCTCGCCACGTGGATGGCCCCACCGTCCCCGCCGCCGTCAACGGCGGGGTCGCCATCCTCGCCCGGCCCTACCTCGGCCGTGAGATTCGCGCCGCCCACCAGCTGACCGCTCTCACTCAGTTGGCCCAGATGAGCGGGGCAACACGTTGGAGGCGGCTCATCCCTTTGAGCACCACCTCCCGTTGATCACCGAAGTGGAATTCTCCGGTGCCCGCCACCAACTGTTCGGATAGTGAAGACACCAGGATTTCGTTGGGACCCGCCATGTCGGCGATGCGACTGGCCACGATGACCGTGTGACCCAAGAAGTCGTCATCGGTTTCGGTGGCCTCCCCGGTGTGCAACCCGATGTGGACCCGAATCGGCTGGTCGGGGTGGGCCAAGGTGTGCTCGCGAAAGGAGCGTTGCATGGCGGCGGCACATCGCAGAGCACGGGCCGCTCCTCCGAATGCGACCATCAACCCGTCACCCTGTGCCTTGACCTCACGCCCCCCGTGACCGGTGAGGAGGGACCGCACGATCCGGTGGTGCTCGGTCACCAGGGCATGGGCCAGACGATCCCCGAGGCGCTCGGTGATCCCTGAGTAATCGACCATGTCGATAAAGAGAATTGTCACGGTGCGGTCACCGGCAAGGGATGGGGCTTCTTCCGGATGGGGCTCCCCGGAGATGGTCTCCGGGGCCCGATCGGGCGGAGTCCGGCCAGCGGGTCCCTCGCTCAGCACCGGTGACCCGGTCCCCGCGTCGAGGGACGTGCCGTCGAGGTGTGATGGCAGTCCACGGCCATGACGGTTCGGAGCACTCTTGACTTCCACCCCGCCCATGATCGGGAAGGCCCGAACGATGATCCGAGGGGATCCCGGGATCACCGGGACGTCACGGATCTTCAGGTGACGCCCGCCCATGATGGAGAAGCCGGCCAGTTCAACGTCGATGCCTTCGGGCACCACTATTTCGATCCCGCCCATGATGGAAAAGGCGCTGATCACCACTTCGGATCCCTCGATCTCGGCCTGTCGGAGATCGAGTTGGCAGCCTCCCATGACAGCGATGGCGGTAGTGTGCCCACTGGCCCGCCACCGACCCTTGGCTCTCGCCCCACCCATGACGGCAATGACCCACCGGCGGGCGCGCCGGCGGGTCGCCTCCGGTTCGGGTACCGCTCGGGCCGGGAGGTCGGCAACAAGTGCATCGAGGTCACCCTGGGTGCGGGCGACGAGCGCGTTGTCGACCCGCTCGGAGAATTCGTCCAGCGTCAACCTTCCGACAACGACGTGCTCGCGGAGGGACGTCACCGTCCGATCGCGGTCGGCGTCCGCCACCCGCTGGGTGACCTCCCTGTGCGGCTGGGTGGGAGGGTCGCTTGCCGGAGCACGGGTGTCTTCGGCGCCCTCAGATGGTTCGATCCGGTCGGTCACGGGTCTCAGTTTGCCGCGTCACGGATCACTTGACGAACGCAATGGGCGGTGTGCTGGCGGGCGGTACCATTCGGCGGTGGCTGAGATGACCGGACTGGCCTATCTCGCCCGGGAGGCGGCCGGGTGCACCAAGTGTGCGCTGTCGGCCCGACGTACCCAGGTGGTGTTCGGTGTCGGCGATCCCGACGCCGATCTACTCTTCGTGGGCGAAGCACCCGGGCGTGACGAAGACCTGCAGGGTGAACCGTTCGTCGGACGCTCGGGCAAGCTCCTCGACCGGTTGATGGCCGAAGAGCTGGGTATCGATCGCCGCCAGTGCTACATCGCCAATGTGGTCAAGTGCAGGCCACCGGACAACCGCAATCCGAGGCCGGAAGAGATCGAGGCGTGCCGGCCCTATCTGGTCTCCCAGCTCGATCTGATCCAACCCGTGGTGGTGGTGACCCTGGGGAACTTCGCCACCAAACTGCTGCTCGAGACCGACAATGGCATAACCCAGGTGAGGGGGAAGGCCTATCCGTTCGGCCGCTCCTACCTGGTGCCGACCTACCATCCCGCCGCGGCGTTGCGGTCGGGAGGGGCGGTGGTGGCTCAGATGCGGTCCGACCTGGTCCGGGCCAAGCAGCTGCTGGGCTGGTCGTGATGACCCAGGCGCCGGCCATCGTCGTTTCGACTTCGTCCGCCGAGGAGACGCGGGCGGTGGCCGGGGCCATCGCCCCGCTCTGCGTGCCCGGGGATGTGCTGCTCCTGGCCGGGGACCTGGGAAGTGGCAAGACCACCTTCGCTCAGGGCTTCGGTCGGGCGCTCGGTATCGTGGGCCCCATCACCAGTCCGACGTTCACACTGGTCAGGCAGTATGAGCTCGACGGCGCGGTCCATGCTGCGGCGGGCCAGCCGCTGAAGACCCTGTTGCATGCCGACGTCTACCGGCTCGATTCCCTTGGCGAGATTGTCGACCTGGGCCTCGGCGAGCTGGTCGAGGACGGAGCGGTGGCCCTTGTGGAATGGGGAGACGTGGCCGAACCGGTTCTCGGCGACGGGTCGCTGTCTCTGAGGCTCGACGCCCACTCGGGGAACGGCGACCCCGGAGACCTCGACGACTGCCGCACCGTGACCATCGGGCGGTCGGGTCCGAGATGGGCGGATCGCTGGGCCCGGTTGGCCCAGGTCTTACAGCCGTGGGCAGTGGATCGATGAATCTGCTCGCCATCGAGTCAGCGACCAACCTGGTCGGTGCCGCACTGGTCACCAATGGGGGCTCGGCCGCCGAACGGAGCCATCAGGGCGGCCGGATGCACGCCGAATCGTTGGCTCCTGCCATCGAGGAGGTCTGCGCCCTTTCGGGACTCACGGTCCGGGACATCGACGCCATCGCCGTCGATACCGGGCCCGGTCTGTTTACCGGTCTGCGGGTCGGGGTAGCTACCGCCAAGGCCTTGGCCCAGGGATTGGGGCTGGGCGTCCTGGCCGTCAGCAGTCTGGACATTCTGGCCGCCGGAGCCCGGGAGGAAGCCGGCCCTGGTCGGGCCCGGACGGTTGTGGTGGTGGTCGACGCCCGTCGGGGGGAGGTGTTTGCTTCCCAGTACCATTTCGATGATTCGGTGGCGGGCGTGCACCCGTCCGTCGATCCGGCGCTGGCCCGGGAGGCACCGCCCGAACTGCTCACCCCTGACGGCCTGGCAGAGTCGTTGCTCGAAAAGGATCACGGCCCCGGCGAGAGCCTTCTGATTGTCGGGGACGGCGCCGTCAGATACCGCCAGTTGTTGGCAGGCGTCCCGGCTGCCGATCTGGGTCTGGCCGAGCACCTCTCGTCACCGTCACCGGTGACCCTTGCCCGCCTGGCGATCCACCGCTTGGCGGCCGGCGCCGAACTATCCACTGCGGCCGACCTGTTGCCCGACTACCGGCGAGAGGCCGACGCCCGGATCAACTGGGAGCAGCGAATCCCTCCCCCCGGGACACCTGGCCATCACCGTGAGCGCTGACCCACCGCCGATCCGGCACGAGCGACATCAGGTGGTCATGGCGCCCATGAGGGCGAAAGATCTCCGTGGTGTGCTTCGGATCGAAGAGGCGGTGTTCCCACACCCCTGGTCGCACCGGCTGTTCGTGGAGGAATTGGCTCAACGCAAGTCCCGCGCTTATCGCGCCGCCTGGATCGGTTCCGACATCGTTGGCTTCGCCGGTCTGATGCTGATTGACGATGAAGCCCATGTCAATAACATTGCTGTCGATCCCCGGTGGCAGGGGCGTGGGCTCGGAAGCCTGATCCTCCTCGACATGACCTCCGTCGCACTCGAGCTCGGGACCCGCCACATGACTCTCGAAGTCAGGGTGGGGAATGAAACCGCCATCGCGTTGTACCGGCGGTTCGGAATGGCCCCGGTCGGAGTGCGTCCGAACTACTACCCCGAGACGGGCGAGGACGCCCTGATCATGTGGGTACGCGACATCGACTCGGAGGCGTACGCCGAGCGATTGGCGAAGATCGAGGCAGCCCTTCCCGATGACCTGGCCGTGACCTCACGACGATGACCACGAGACCCGCTCTGCCGCCATCCGGGGACCGGTTGGCCACCACCTCGGTATCCTCCCCCCATGGCTCCTGACCCGATCCCTCGCATCCACCGGGTGTTGGGTATCGAGACGTCGTGCGATGAGACTGCCGCCGCGGTGGTCGACGGCGGCGTGTTCATCGTCTCGTCCATCGTGAGTAGCCAGATCGACCTCCATGCCCGCTATGGGGGTGTGGTGCCCGAACTGGCCGGGAGAGCCCACGTGGAACTCCTGACGCCGGTGTTGGCCGAGGCCTTGGAGGCAGCGGGATGCACCACCTCGGGGTCAGGAATCGATGCCATCGCCGTGACCTACGGCCCGGGCTTGATCGGCTCCCTTCTGGTGGGGGTGGCCGAAGCCAAAGCATTGGCGCTGGCCTGGGACGTGCCCTTCGTCGGCGTCAACCACCTCGAAGCCCACCTGTTCGCCTCGTTGCTCGAACAGCCTGATCTGGGATGGCCGTTGGTGGTACTGCTGGTCTCAGGTGGCCACACCTTGTTGGTGGAGGTGTCCGGTCCCGGTCGCTATCGGCTCATCGGGGGCACCGTCGATGACGCCGCTGGGGAGGCCTTCGACAAGGTGGCCAGGTTCCTCGGGCTCGGCTACCCGGGTGGACCGGCCATCGACGCCATCGCCGTAGATGGCGACCCACAGGCATTCGCCTTCCCTCGAGCCTTTATGGCCGAGGGATACGACTTCTCGTTCAGCGGGTTGAAGACATCGGTGGTGAATACGGTGCGCAAGCATCCCGATGCTGCCACCGAGGACGTGGCGGCATCATTCCGCCAAGCGGTGGTGGACGTCTTGGTGGCCAAAGCCCGCCGGGCCGCACGCGATGTCGGGGCCAAGGCGCTGTGCCTGGCTGGAGGGGTGGCCGCCAACTCGCTGCTACGCCAACGAGTGGAACAGGCGTGCGCCGAGGACGGGATCGGAGCGTTCCTCCCCAGCCGTGCCCTGTGCACCGACAACGCGGCGATGGTGGCCGCCGCCGGGTGGTGGCGGCTGGCGAATGTCGGGGCCAGTCCGCTGACCCTCGGGGCAGATCCCAACCTCCGGTTGGTGCCGACCGCCTGATCTGATCGGGCATTCTCCCTGGTAGGCGTCAATTCGGCTGGCGATGTTGCCTCAGGCCGAGCGGGTCGCTATCGTTGGCACTCGCAACCCTAGAGTGCTAATACGTGCCACAGGAGGCCCGATCACATGAGTCTGCAGCCCCTCGACGATCGCATCGTCGTCCGTCCCGGTGAATCAGAAGAGACCACGGCGTCAGGCCTGGTCATCCCGGATACCGCCAAAGAAAAGCCCCAGCAGGGCGAAGTCCTCGCCGTAGGCCCTGGTCGACGCGCCGAGTCGTCCGGTGACCTGATCCCTCTGGATCTGGCCGTTGGTGACACCGTCGTCTATTCCAAGTACGGCGGCACCGAAATCAGCTCCGATGGTGAGGATCTGTTGATTCTCTCGAGCCGGGATGTGCTGGCCAAGGTGGTCAAGTAATGGCGAAAATCCTCAAGTTTGATGATGCGGCCCGGCGCAGCCTCGAGGCCGGCGTCAACAAGCTGGCCGATACGGTCAAGGTGACCCTTGGACCGAAAGGTCGCAACGTGGTCATCGAAAAGAAATTCGGTGCTCCCACCATTACCAACGACGGTGTATCCATCGCTCGCGAAGTCGAGTTGGACGATGTGTTCGAGAACATGGGCGCTCAGTTGGTCAAGGAAGTGGCGACGAAGACCAACGACGTCGCCGGTGACGGGACGACCACCGCTACCGTGCTGGCCCAGGCCCTCATCCGCGAGGGGCTCCGCAATGTCGCCGCCGGCGCCAATCCGTTGGGTCTGCGTAAGGGCATTGACAAAGCGGTGAAGGCTGTCGTCGAGTCCATCAAGGAACAGGCCAAGGAGATCGACTCCAAGACGGAGATCGCCCAGGTGGCTGCCATCTCGGCCGCCGACGCCGCTATCGGCGAAGTTCTTGCCGATGCCATCGATCGGGTGGGCAAGGACGGCACTGTCACCGTCGAAGAGTCCAATACCTTCGGCATCGACCTTGAGTTCACCGAGGGAATGCAGTTCGACAAGGGCTATCTGTCTCCGTACTTTGTGACCGATGCCGAGCGCCAAGAGGCCGTCCTCGATGATCCGGTCATCCTCTTCGTCAACCAGAAGATCAGCTCGGTTCACGATCTGGTCCCGGTGCTCGAGAAGGTCATGCAGGCCGGTAAGCCGCTGCTGATCGTGGCCGAGGATGTCGAAGGCGAAGCTCTGGCGACCCTGGTGGTCAACAAGATTCGTGGCACGTTCACGTCTGTGGCTGTGAAGGCCCCGGGCTTCGGCGAACGGCGTAAGTCGATGCTTCAGGACATGGCTGTCCTCACCGGTGGTCAGGTGATCTCCGAGGAGATCGGCTTGAAACTGGACACCACCACCGTCGATCTGTTGGGCAGCGCTCGGCGGGTCATCATCACCAAGGACGACACCACCATTGTGGAAGGCGGCGGTAACGAGGACGACGTCAAGGGTCGCATCGCGCAAATCAAGCGTGAGATCGATGACACTGACTCCGACTGGGACCGGGAGAAGCTTCAAGAGCGTCTGGCCAAACTTGCTGGTGGCGTAGCTGTCGTGAAGGTGGGTGCCGCTACCGAGGTCGAGCTGAAAGAGAAGAAGCACCGCATCGAAGATGCGCTGTCGGCCACTCGCGCTGCGGTCGAGGAGGGCATCGTGGCCGGAGGAGGGACGGCACTGCTCCGTTCCCGCTCGGCAGTCAACGCGGTCATCGAGTCGCTCGAGGGCGATGAGGCGACCGGAGCGTCGATTGTGGCCAAGGCGCTGGCTGCACCGTTGGCGGCCATCGCCAACAATGCCGGCCTCGAAGGCTCAGTCTCTGTGCGCCAGGTGGAGGCCGAAACCGGTTCCATCGGCCTGAACGCCGAAACCGGCGAGCTGGTCGACTTGGTCAAGGCGGGCGTCATCGACCCGGCCAAGGTCACCCGGTCGGCTCTGCAGAACGCGGCATCAATCGCCGGTCTGTTGCTCACCACCGAGGCCCTGGTGGCCGACAAGCCCGAGAAGTCCGACCCGGCTGCCGCGGCAGCCGCTGCCGCTGCCATGGGTGGCGGAATGGGCGGCATGGGCGGCATGGGTGGAATGATGTAACACCCCGACACGGGTGCCGCTCCGGCGGCAGGTGTCTCATCAAAGGCCGGGTCCCTGTGGGCCCGGCCTTTGACATGTCCCAGCGCCTACTCACGCGGGCCGGAATACCGGACCGGGGACCCGGGACTGCGGACGGGTCGGGCGCTCAGGTGGCCGGCTCAGGTGGCCGGACGATCTGCTTCCGCCACATAGCGACGCTCACCTGACCCGTCCAACCACACCCGCATGACCCGATTGGTGGAAGGGTCGTTGAACACCTCGTCGGTCGGTCGCCAGTCGGGTTGAGGTCGGTCGGTCTCGCCATGGCGACGGAGAAAGATGCTGTAGATCACCACTCCGATGACGGCGAGCCCGATAAGTATGAAGATCACGACCACGTTGGCCCTACCCGGGCTTATCCAGCGCCGACGATGACCGCGGTGCCGTAGGCGACGATCTCGGTCAGTGACTGGCCCACCTCAGACGAGTCGAATCGCATGGAGATGATGCCATTTGCGCCGAGCAGTCGGGCATTTTCGATCATGCGATCCATGGCGTGCCGCCGGCTGTCTTCGACGAGCCTGGTGTACTGCTTCACTTCACCTCCGGCCATGGCCTTGAATCCGGCGGTGATACCTTTGGCCATCCCCATGGACCGGACCACCACGCCGAAGACCATGCCCAGGCTCCGCTGGACGGGCCACTCGGGAAACTCGAGCGCAGTAGTGATCGGGAACTGCGCCACCCCGGCCTGCCCGTACTGTGGTTCATCCTCGGCCATTAGTTGCCTCCCGCAGGTTGTTCACTCGTGGCGCCCGGTGGGTGTCAGTGTCGTCACGCTACCGGGATCCGGACGGCTGCGCATGGTCTACCCGTAACCTTGGGCGCGCATGTCCTTATCTCCCCCCGGTCCACCATCGGATCCCCATGTCATTCCCCGCCCGCCGGCCGCTCGTCTCGGCGGTCCCGCCCCATGGGCGGAATTATCACACCAGGCTCGCCGCCACCTCACACTCGATCGGGTGAGGGGGGTGATCGAGGGTCATGCATCGAACGATGTCGGTACGAGCGCTGACCGCGAGATCGCCGAATCCATCCGATCCATCTCGGGAATGGCCATCGGCGCGAATCCGGCGGCTGTCCTGGTCAGTCTGTTCGAAGAGGATGGTGAGGCACGGGTGATTCTGACAGTGCGATCCAGCCGGCTCCGTTCCCACCAGGGAGAAGTGGCGTTTCCGGGTGGTCGCCTCGACGCCGGTGAATCCGTGGATGAGGGTGCTCGGCGCGAGGCCTACGAGGAGATTCGGCTCGATCCGACTTCGGTCGACATCATCGGCCACCTCGCCGCCATGCCCACCGTTTCATCCAACACCATGATGACACCGGTCGTGGCCATTCTCGCCAGGCGCCCGACCCTGTTCGCCGGGCCCGACGAGGTGGCCCGGATCTTCGATGTAGCCCTGTCCGAGTTGTTGGAAGAGGGCGTTTTTGTGGAGGAGTGGTGGTCCGTCCCTGGTCGGCCGGTTTTTGGAGGATCGCCCGGGAGCGAGTTTCCGGTCTGGTTCTTCCATTCGGGCGGGGAGATCATCTGGGGTGCCACGGCCAGGGTTCTGGTGGAGTTGCTCTGCCTCACCCTGGGGTTACCCGGCCCCTTCTCGTGGTGAGCAGAATTCCCGCCAACCCTCGCCGGGAGGAGGGACGCCAAGCGGTATCCTAGGGGGAAGCTGATCGGCAAGGTTTGTGGAGAGTTGCCGAGCGGTCGTTCGAGGAATCGCACCCATGGGCCGGAGGATAGAGACGTGGCTGAATTAGAGATTGGCATCTTCAAATCAGGGCGGAGGGCCTACGGGTTCGATGACATCGCCATCGTTCCCAGCCGGAGAACCCGGGACCCTGAGGATGTCGACATCAGTTGGGAGATCGACGCCTACCGCTTCGAACTACCACTTATGGCCTCGGCCATGGACGGCGTGGTCAGCCCGGCGACTGCCATTGAGATCGGACGCCTCGGTGGGCTCGGCGTCTTGAATCTGGAGGGTTTATGGACCCGCTACGAGGATCCCACCAACCTGTTCGATGAGATTCGGGAGTTGCCGACCGAGAAGGCAACAGCTCGCATGCAACAGATGTACGCCGAGCCGGTGAAGATGGGATTGGTCACCGAGAGGATCAAAGAGATGAGCGCGGCTGGCGTCACCACCGCTGCCTCGGTCACCCCCCAGAAGACGGAGCTGTTCGCCCCGGCCCTGCTGGCTGCAGAGTTGGACCTGTTGGTGATCCAAGGCACAGTGGTGTCGGCGGAGCACGTTTCGAAGACCGTCGAGCCACTCAACTTGAAGCGCTTCATCCGCGAGTTCGAGATCCCGGTGATCGTAGGCGGGTGCGCCTCGTACCAAGCCGGCCTCCACCTGATGCGCACCGGCGCGGTGGGTGTGTTGGTCGGAGTCGGGCCCGGCAACGCCTGCACCACCCGGGGTGTCCTGGGCATTGGAGTTCCACAGGCCACCGCCATCGCCGACGTGGCCGGTGCCCGGATGCGCCACCTCGACGAGACCGGGGTCTACTGCCACGTGATCGCCGACGGTGGCATGTCCAAGGGTGGTGACATCGCCAAGGCCATCGCCTGCGGTGCCGATGCCGTGATGTTGGGTTCGCCCCTGTCCTCTGCGGTGGAGGCACCGGCCCGCGGCTACCACTGGGGCATGGCAACCTTCCATCCCACGCTGCCTCGGGGAGCTCGGGTCAAGACGACCACCCGGGGCACGCTCCGTGAAATTCTCCTCGGCCCTGCCCACGAGAACGACGGGCGGATGAACCTGTTCGGAGCGTTGAGCACCGCCATGGCGACATGCGGGTATGAGACGGTGAAGGAGTTTCAAAAAGCCGAGGTGATGGTGGCTCCGGCCTTGCAGACGGAGGGCAAAGACCTGCAGCGTGCGCAGGGTGTCGGCATGGGCCATTGAGCCCTTCCCCGCCGAGCGCGGCTGGTCCTCTCGTCGACGGACCGGTTCTGGTCGTCGACTTCGGTGCCCAGTATGCCCAGCTCATCGCTCGGCGGGTGCGGGAAGCCCACGTCTATTCGGAGATCGTCTCGCACACGATCTCGGCCGCCGAGATGGTGGCCCGGAGACCGCAGGGCATCATTCTGTCGGGAGGGCCCAAGTCGGTCAACGAAACTCCGGCTCCACAGATCGATCCGGCTATCTATGACACCGGCATTCCGATACTCGGTATCTGCTACGGTGCCCAGCTGCTCGCCCTGCAATTGGGCGGTGAAGTGGCTCGTACCGGACGCGGTGAGTACGGTCGCACCCCCCTGACCCTCACGGACCGATCTCCGATCTTCGTCGACTGGCCCGGCGATTCCGAAGTGTGGATGAGTCACGGGGACGCCATCACGGTGGTGCCCGAGGGTTTCGTTCCGACCGCCCAAAGCCCTGATGCCAAAGTGGCCGCTCTCCACGACGCCAATCGTCGGATCTACGGGGTGCAGTTCCATCCCGAGGTGGTGCATACGGAACGAGGACGCGATCTTCTCGAGCGCTTTCTCTACGATGTCTGCGGTTGTCCGCCCTCATGGACCCATACCTCGATCATCGAGTCCCAGGTGGAGAAGATTCGGGCCCAGGTCGGCTCGTCACGAGTCCTCTGTGCCCTCTCGGGTGGGGTGGACTCAGCGGTGGCGGCCGCACTGGTCCACAAGGCGATCGGTGACCAGCTGACCTGTGTGTTCGTCGACACCGGCCTGATGCGGTCAGGCGAAGGGGAGCAGGTGGAGGAAACCTTCCGTCGCCAGTTCCACGTCAACCTGGTGCACGCCAAAGCATCCGACCGGTTCTTCGGAGCTCTGGCGGGAGTCACCGATCCGGAGGCAAAGCGCAAGATCATCGGGGAGTTGTTCATCCGGGTATTCGAAGAAGTGGCGCGCGACCTCGAAGCCAGCACCGGAGAGCCAGGTGACACCACCGATCCCGGAGCGGTGGACTACCTGGTGCAGGGAACCCTGTACCCCGACGTGATCGAGTCGGGCTCGGACAGCGCCGCCAAAATCAAGTCCCATCACAATGTGGGAGGACTTCCTGACGACCTGACCTTTGAACTGGTAGAGCCATTGCGTCTCCTGTTCAAGGATGAAGTGCGGGCAGTCGGTGAAGAACTGGGGCTTCCCCACGACATCGTGTGGCGCCAGCCGTTCCCAGGACCGGGCCTGGCCGTCCGGATCGTGGGTGAGGTCACGCCGGAGCGTGCGGAGATACTCCGGGCTGCCGATGCCATCGTCGTCGAGGAGATCCGCCGGGCCGGCCTCTACCGCGACCTGTGGCAGAGCTTCGCGGTAATGCCCGCAGTGCGCACCGTCGGGGTCATGGGTGATGGACGCACGTATGCCTATCCCATTGTAATTCGCGCCGTCACCAGTGACGACGCCATGACAGCCGACTGGGCTCGCCTGCCCTACGACGTCTTGGAACGCCTCTCCTCACGCATCATCAACGAGGTCGAGGGCGTCAACCGGGTGGCACTGGACATCACGTCCAAGCCTCCCGGCACCATCGAATGGGAGTGATTGTGACGCACGGGAGCGCCGGATTGCTCTTCGATCACGACGACACTTCGCATCCGGGGCCACCCGGCCACCATCGGATGGACGGGATGATCGACCCTGACACTTTGGTGGAGGGGTTGACTCCGCCCCAACACGACTCAGTCGTGCATCGCGGCGGCCCACTGTTGATAGTTGCGGGTGCCGGATCCGGGAAGACGAGGGTGCTCACCCGACGCATTGCCCACCTGATCGCCAGCGGCGATGCGGCACCTTGGCAGATCCTCGCCATCACCTTTACCAACAAGGCTGCAGACGAAATGCGCCGGCGGGTGGTCGAGTCGGTCGGGGAACGTGGGAAACGAATGTGGGTTTCCACCTTCCACTCCGCCGGCGTCCGCATTCTTCGGGCCCACGGCGACCGCCTCGGCTACAAAGGCTCGTTCACCATCTATGACGATGCCGATTCCCGTCGATTGGTGGAAATCGTCTGTCGCGAGCTGGACGTTGATACGAAGAAGCTTCCTCCCCGTTCCATCATCGGCCAGATCAGCCAAGCCAAGTCGCGACAGCAGGGACCGGCTGAGTACCGAGCCGCGGCTGCCACCATTTTCGACCGCCGCATCGCTGACGTGTTCGACATCTATCAGCAACGCATGGTCGCAGCCAACGCCATGGACTTCGACGATCTACTTCTCAACACCGTGCGCCTGTTCCGCCAACACCCTGATGTGCTCGACCACTACCGGGCGCGGTTCACCCATGTACTCATCGATGAGTACCAAGACACCAATGCCGTCCAGAATGCCCTGGCGGTGCTGTTGGCAGACGAGCACCGCAATATCGTGGTCGTCGGCGACAGCGACCAGTCGGTCTACCGGTTCAGGGGAGCCGATATCACCAACATTCTCGCTTTTGAGGAGGCCTTCCCTGATTCGACGGTAGTGACCCTCGACCAGAACTTCCGGTCCACCCAGTCCATCCTCGATGCCGCCAACTCGGTCATTGCCAACAACGTGTCCCGCAAGCCGAAGACGCTATGGACGGATCGCGGGGTCGGCGAGCCAATCACCCGGTATCGGGCCGAGGACGAATACGACGAAGCCTCGTGGGTGGCCCATGAGATAGGCCGCCTTCACCGTGAGCACGATCTGACTTGGGGCGACATGGCGGTCTTCTACCGCACGAACGCACAGAGTCGGGCACTCGAAGAGGCAATGGTCAGGTCAGAGGTGCCCTACCAGGTAGTGGGCGGCACCAAGTTCTACGACCGGCGCGAGGTGAAGGACGTCCTCGCCTACCTGCGCGTGTTGGTCAATCCCGATGACGAGGTGAGCTGGCGCCGGATAGTCAACGTACCCAAACGCGGAGTGGGCGACACCTCGGTCGCCCGGTTGGCGATCTGGGCCAACCAGAACGGAGAGTCATTCGGCACAGCAGTGGCTTACGCGGTCGAAGCCGGAGTCGGGGGAAGGGCAGCCAAGGCGTTGATCGGCTTGGCTGCCCTGCTCGAGAAACTGCGCCTTGTGATGCTGGTTCCCGTATTGACCGACGAAGACGGCGAGGCCATCGCCCCAGGAGGGATCAGCGCCCCCGGAGATCGGCTGTCGGTGCCAGGGGCCTCCACCGACGAGGTGCAGGCGCCTGGTGACGAACTCGTCGAGGCGGGTGCCATGCTCGGCCCGGGGGAACTGGTGGTGGCCATCCTCGAGCAGACCGGATACAGGAATGATCTCCTCGCCGATGGAAGTATCGAGGCACTCGGACGGGTGGAGAATGTCGACGAGTTGGCCGGCAATGCCTCCCAGTACACCACGTTGGCGGAGTTTCTCGAGGCGACGGCATTGATTGCAGGCTCCGACGAGCTGGGTGATGATGGGAGCCAGGTGTCCCTGATGACCATGCACATCGCCAAGGGGCTCGAGTTCCCGGCCGTGTTCATGGTGGGAATGGAGGACGGGATCTTTCCTCACTTCCGGTCTCTCGGAGATCCGGTCGAACTCGAGGAGGAACGACGGCTTTGTTACGTCGGCATCACCCGGGCAGAGCGTTTTCTGTTCGTCTCCCACGCGTGGAGCCGGATGCTATGGGGCAATATGAGCAGCAACATCCCCAGCCGGTTTCTGAATGAGATCCCACCCGAACTGATACGCGACGTCGGTAGTGGCGCTGCCGTGTATGGATCGGACCCGGGTACCCGAAGCGGAGCGCCGGGATCCTTCGGTCGCAGCGAGCGGCGCGGCGTTGATGATGGCGGAACCCCGGGGCGCTCGGTATTCGGCCGCGGGGTCGCCCATTCAGATCCGGGGTCCGGATCTCGAAAGGAGCGGGTATCGGCAACCACCGGAGCTGAACTGCTCGGGTTGAACGTCGGGGACAAGGTGGTCCATGGCGTCTGGGGCGAGGGGAACGTCATCGGCACCGGGGGTACCGG
>OBLU010000491.1_pt1 | contig 37335 bp, 25 predicted proteins | sample 1518681 | NCBI WGS metagenome assembly OBLU01 (sample SAMEA3539304, study PRJEB22396) | soil metagenome | biome: tundra; feature: field; material: soil | place: USA | collected 2010-05 | depth 0.15 m
TGCTGGAAGTTGAGGCGCTCGAGTTTGCGTCCGGGGAAGTGGGCGAGTTCGCGCGGGTTGACGAGGCCGCACTTCTCGGCGGCGTCTTTGGCGAGCTTCGAGGCAACGATGTAGGCCTCGCCGCCGGAGTCCAGAGCTACATATTCCTCGTCGGGATGGAAAGCCACGGCCATGGAAGCGGGCAGCGTCCAGGGAGTAGTGGTCCAGATGATGGTGAAAAGTCTCTTGCCGGCCAGCGCGGCGTCGAGTTTCGCGGGATCGTCGAGCAGCGCGTATCTCACCCAAACGGTCGAGCTGGTGTGATTTTCGTATTCGACTTCGGCTTCGGCGAGCGCGGTCTCGTCGTGCATGCACCAGTAGACGGCGCGAAGGCCCTTGTAGACGAACCCCTTTTCATAAAAAGAAAAGAAAGTGGAGAGCACCACGGACTCGTACCCGGGCGTCATCGTGGCATACGGTTTGTCGAAGCGGCCAAAGACGCCGATGCGCTTAAATTGCTGCCGCTGTAGATCGAGGAATTTCTGCGCGTATTTGCGGCACTCGGCGCGCACATCGGTGGGACGCATCTGGAGCTTCTTGCCCCCGAGCTCTTTGTCGACCTTGATCTCGATGGGCAGGCCGTGGCAGTCCCAGCCGGGGACGTAGGGCGCGTCAAAGCCGGCCATGGTTTTGGATTTGACGATGAAATCCTTGAGGCACTTGTTCATCGCTGTGCCGAGGTGGATAGGTCCGCTGGTGTAGGGCGGCCCGTCGTGCAGGATGTACTTTGCCTTCCCCTTACATGCCTGGCGAATGCGCTCGTAGATGTCCATCTGCTCCCAGCGCTCCAGCATTTTGGGCTCGTTCTGAGGCAGGTTCGCCTTCATGGGGAAGCCGGTTTTGGGCAAATTGATGGTGGATTTCAGGTCCATCGGCACTCGCAAGGTTCTCCCAACTGATTGAATCTTTTCATTATATAGGGAGCGCGGAAGGACACGTCCATGGGAGCTGCCTCACCTGCGAACGAATTCAAAAAGTACTGTCTTCTGTCGGGAAAAAGCGTGTACAATTTTCATCAGATCACAGCCTGCACGCATCCAATTGACTGGGAAACATTGGGGCGGCAAGGTTCGTCCATTTTGCAAGCGACCTTTGAGGAGCGCTCACGCATCTAAATCAGCGGCTCCCCGTACCGTGAACTTGGGGTTACTGCTCGGGAAAATATGGCAGAATTCGAAACACCGCAGAATCCGCAAGCGCTGGGCCCAGAGCCCGAACTGCATCTTCTCCTGATCAATCAGACTCTGGATGAGCCTCTCTGGAAATCCCTGTTCCGCAATATTGACGACTTCTTCTTCCCCAAGAAACTCCCTCCGCTGGTCCTGACCTCGAAGCCCGTCCCGGTGCGCGACATCTGGGGCTTCTACAACTACAAGGGACGCGGAGCCGCTGGCTCAACCGTCATCCACGTGCTGGCCCTGGCCCTCATCATCGCGGCTACTTACCTGGGACGGAAGATCGTCGACGTCGCCAAGCCCAAAGAAACCGTATTGTTGATCGCGCCCGATGACCTTCCCGTTCTGCCGGTTTCGAAGACTATGAGCGGCGGCGGTGGTGGTGGTGGTGATCGCGACAAGCTCCAGGCATCGCCGGGCCGTTTGCCCAAGCAGTCCATGCAACAGATCACTCCGCCCATGGCAGTGGTGCGGAACCTGGATCCGAAACTCCAAGTCCCCCCCACCATCGTGGTTCCCCCCGACATTCACCTCCAGCAGCCCAACATGCTCGAGCTTGGCGATCCGCTTTCGCATCTGCCGTCTGTGCCTTCGAATGGAACTGGCTCTGGCGGCGGCATTGGCTCCGGTAGCGGTGGCGGCGTCGGTTCGGGAGAAGGTCCCGGATACGGCCCTGGTCGCGGCGGCGGCACCGGAGGTGGAGTATTCAAGGTTGGCGGCGGCGTCTCGGCTCCCAAGAAAATTTATGATCCCGACCCAGAGTATTCAGAGGAGGCCCGGAAGGCAAAATATCAGGGGACGTGCGTGCTGTACCTGATCGTCGGTCCGGATGGCAAGCCGCGCGACATCCGGGTGCTTCGAACTTTAGGATTGGGCCTGGATGAAAAGTCCATCGAAGCGGTAAGAACCTGGCGCTTCGAGCCGGCCATGAAAGATGGCAAGCCAGTTGCCGTTCAGATTAGCGTCGAAGTCGAGTTCCATTTGTACTGAAACTGGCTGTACGGAAAAAGTTTGAGAGCCCAGAAGGCGGCCGCGCAAGCGGCCGTTTTTCTGAAGGTAGTTGCGACCGCCCCAGCCGCCAGCCGCTATTCCTTCAAATCCACATGCAGCACATCTTCCACCGGAAGGCCCAGAAACCGCGTTCCCATCTTCCTGAATTTCTCCGCCGAATCCGTCGCAAAGAACTTGAGTTTGGGAACGCCTCCCCGCTCGCTCTTCGTCTCGGCTGAAGACGACAGCGGCTCGATCTTTAATTGGTGCCCCAGATGGCGCGCCACGTCCTGCGCAGTCGATTCGGCCGAGTCCACGATCGCGACGTGCTCCGGCGCCACTCGCCGCAGCAGCGGCTTGATTAGCGGATAGTGGGTGCAGCCGAGCACCAGCACGTCGGCATCGCGCCCCTCTTCCGAAAAAGCTTCCGACAAATAAATCTTTGCCACCTGCTCGGTTACCGGATGTTCCACCCAACCCTCTTCGACCAGCGGCACAAACAGAGGACAAGCCTTCTCGCGCACCGCGACTTCTAGGGCTTCGAGTGCCCGCCGGTAGGCATGGCTGCTGATGGTCGCCTCCGTGCCGATGACGACCACCTTCCGCTTCCGGGTGGCCGCCGCTGCGGCGTGTGCTCCCGGTTCGACGACGCCGATCACTTCCACGCCCGCCGCCGCTTTAATCTCGTTCAGCGCCAGCGCGGTGGCCGTGTTGCAGGCGATCACCAGCAACTCCGCTCCCTGATCCTGCAAATAGCGCACCGCCCCGACCGCGTAGTGCGCGACCGTGGCCGCTGACTTCGATCCGTAAGGAAGGCGGGCCGTGTCGCCGAAGTAGAGATAGTCGGCGTCGGGGATGCGCTCGACCAGCGCCCGCAGTACGGTGAGGCCGCCGACGCCTGAGTCAAACACGCCGATCTTTGGTCTGCGCGGCCCGCGTGAATTGGGCACAGTAGTCAGAGTTCAACCTTCCGCCGTGGTCGGACCGATGACCGACCGGATTGCGGAAATTCGATTTGCCGGAAAACCTCCCTGGCGGGCGTGTTCGCGGACCATCTCTTCATTCGGTGCGATGTAGACGCAGTAGATCTTGTCGTCGGTGACGAAACTTTCAACCCACTGCACCTGTGGACCAAGCTTCTGGAGAACGCCGCAGGACTTCTGCGAGATGGCCTGGAGTTCCTGCTGCGTCAATTTGCCGGCGTTGGGAATCTCGCGCTCAATAACATATTTCGGCATGGTGCGCTCCTGCTGTTGAAGTTCTAGCTCCTGCAACCGTGAACCCGGATTCTAGCACTGCTCGAAGTTCCGCAGACACCACAAACTTTTCTGCCGCGAAGCGCTAACTTTCGTTGGCGTCGTGTCCACATCCTCAAACGAGAACGCGATCGAAACATTCGGATATTCCTTCCCGCCGATCTCCACATACGGATAAACAAAATAGTTCAGCGGCGCTCCCTCCTGCGCGGGCGCGAGTTTCAGATCGCGTCCCTGCGTGAACTGCACCCGATTCACATCGTGCGCGCCGAAAAAGTAATCATGCTTTTCCTGATGTTTCCATGCCTCCGAAATATCTACTGGAACCCAGCCGGTCGAATCCAGATAGAACTCCGCCCAGCAGTGGTATCCGGGGATCTCGGCGGAGTGCTTGTCGGCGGGAATCGGAAAACCGATCTGGAAACGCGCTGGAATCTTCTCGGCCCGCGCCATCGAAATAAAAACCGAGTGGAAATCGGTGCAGTTGCCATGCTTCGAATCGCAGGCCCAGAGCGTGTCGCCGTGTCCCCAGCCCGTGCCGCTCTTGTCGTATTTCATGGTGCGAAAAACGTATTCGTAAATGTCCCTGGCTTTTTCAAGCGGAGTGGTCGCCCCTTTTGTTTCCTCGGCGGCCAGTTGCGCGGGAATCCCCGTCACCGGTACCAGCCGGTCCGCCTCAAGAAATCGCGCCAACTCGGCGCGCGTCGGCCGAGCCTTCCCCAGCCGCACGTCCGGCAGGGGTTTTCCGTTCACCAGCACCACGTGCTCTCTTCGCACCACGTCGTAGTCCACGGAGAACTTGTACTCGCCCTTGTCCGCTTTCGAAGTCTCGGCGTACAGAACTTCGTTCCCGTATTCCGGCTGCTGAACCTGTTTGAGCGGCAAATCGCCGCCTTTGGAAGTGACCTTCACATCCTGGAAGGCATCGGAGTGGGCCAGCGGAATCCAGACCCGTACCCGTTCGCCGGGGCTGACATTTTTCACCGTGAATGTGTAGTGGAAGTTGAAGTGGCGCTCCTTCTGGGCAAGAGCCGGCAGAGACGACAACACAAGCAACAGGAAAAGCAGAGATCGACGCAGCATGACGCATCCTTTCAATCAATGAATCTTCGCTGAGAAGCGATTACTGATGAGCAGGGAAACGGCCGACGGACGTTTTAGGCGGGACTATCGTCAAGTAAAACCACGGCCGGAGAGTCGAGGTGTGCACCGCATAGTTCGGAGTATAGTTTCGCAGTCTGCCTGTTCACGAGCGCCCTGTCAAATCCCAGTACTATCCCAGTACTATTGTGTCCCGTAAGTTCGTGGGATAAATCCACCGTGTCATCCTAAGCGAAGCGAAGGACCTATGTAGTTGACCGCGCAAATGCACAGGTCTTTCGCTTCGCTCAAGATGACAACCCAAACTTGTGTCGCGAATTTACGGGACACTCCCCAGTTGCCTGACCAGTCCACCGCCCGTTATCCTTCTCGCCATGCCCAGCACTCTTGTCGAATGCGTTCCTAATTTTTCGGAAGGCCGCGACCCGGCCAAAGTGGATGCCATTATCGAAGCCATGAAGATCCCCGGCGTCTATCTCCTCGACCGCGAGATGGATTCCGACCATAACCGCTCGGTCATCACTCTGGTCGGCGAGCGTGAAGCCATTCAGGAAGCCGCCATTCGCGGGGTAGGGAAGGCCGCCGAGTTGATCGATCTCACGAAACACGAGGGTGCGCACCCGCGCATGGGAGCAGCCGATGTCGTGCCCTTTATCCCGATTGACGGCGTCACCATCGAAGACTGCATAGCCATGGCGCGCCAGGTCGGAGCCGAGATCGCGAAACGTTTCCAGATCCCGGTCTATCTTTATGAAGCCGCCGCAGCCACGCCAGAACGGCAGAACCTGGAGAACATTCGCCGCGGCCAGTTCGAAGGCATCCGTGCCGACATTGCGACCAATCCCGCCCGCAAGCCCGATTTCGGCGAGTCCCGCGTGCATCCCACCGCCGGCGCCACGGTCGTCGGCGCGCGCAAGTTTCTTATTGCCTACAACGTCTTCCTAAATACACCCGACGTGGACATCGCCAAGAAAATCGCGAAAGCCGTGCGCTTTTCGGGCGGTGGCCTGCGCTTCGTCAAAGGTGCAGGATTCCTGGTGCGCGGCCTGGCTCAGGTTTCGATGAACCTGACCGACTTCGAGCAGACTCCCATCCACCGCGTCTTCGAATTCGTGAAACGCGAAGCCCAGCGTTACGGAGTCATCCCAGTCTCAAGCGAGATCGTAGGCCTGATTCCGAAGAAGGCGCTAGAGCAGGCCGCGGAATGGTTCCTGCAAGTAGAAAATTTCGATTCCTCGCTAATCCTAGAAAACCGCCTGACCGCCGTGATGGGCAGCAAGATGGCGGTCGGCGGTTTGCGCGCCGGGGTCGAGCCCTTCATCGAACAACTGGCCGCTCCCACCGCAACTCCCGGAGGAGGCAGCGCCGCCGCCGCCAGCGGAGCCATGGCCGCCGGCCTCGCAAGCATGGTTGCGTCCATGTCGCGCGGCAAAAAAGCCTATGTGCAATACGAAACCCAGCTCAGCGAAGCAATCGCGCGACTCGCTCAGCTACGCGAAGAACTCAAGGCCGCGATCGACGCCGACGCCGAGTCCTACAATCTTGTGATGAAGGCCTACAAGTCGGCCAAGGAATCTGCTGACGGCGATGCCGCGATTAGCTCGGCGCTCAAACAAGCGACCAGTGTCCCTCTAGGCGTCGCCGAAAAAGTAGTCGAGGTAGCACAGATCGCCACCAATCTGAAGCCGATCACCAACCCGAACATGAAGTCCGATTTGACGACGGCAGTTGCCCTGGCAAAAGCTGCCCTCGAAGGCGCGCTCGCGAACGTCGAGATCAACCTCGATTCGCTGAAGGACGAGGCTTTCGTTACCCAGACGCGGAAGCGCGCGGCGGCGCTGAAAGTCTAGCGCGGATCTAGCGTCGGTGTATCCCGCTCGTGTGGGGACGGGCGCCCTCGCCCGTCCAAGCCGAGCGCAGCTCGGCAGTTGCCCGTGGCCACAGCAATTCTGGATTCGCTATAGACTTATCAAGCCATTTCATAAATCGCTTTGGGAAGGGCACGGCTTCAGCCGTGCCGCTCAGGCCCAATAGAAATGCGGGCTTTAGCCCCCCTGAGGAACGCGCCATAAAGCGTACCTAAATTCTCTTCGTCCCTGACTTTTTCATCACACCCAACCCGTGACCGCCATCACAGACATAAGCCCCGCACTCCGCGATAATGAAGACTTGATTGGGGCAGTGAAGAGGCGTGTCCGTCCACCCAGACGGCCCTCGAAGCTGCCCCAAACCCATTTTCAACGCTGTTTTGGAGCTAAGTCCTTATTTATGAATTATCAAGAAACCTCGCCCTTTAGAATCAATTATCTGGCGGGAGCCATCCCCTAACCCCATGATTCTAGTAGTATGACAAAAAAAGGGGGGGTAGGGGGGGTACCCACCTAACTGGCTGGTGAATGCACAATCGGCAATAGCCCTCGCGCGAGGACGCGGCATTGACCCCGTTGAGATCTGGGAGCCATGGATGGGAGTCAGGTCGGATCCGGCGCAATCCCCAGCATGTTTCGAGCGCAAACTCCCGCGATTCGAGCGTTCCAAGGCCATGGCAATCGGAAACACTTTAGTTACGGCCATCCCCTCCACATTAGGACTAAAATAAGCGGAGAACAGCTAAAGTCTGCCCAAGTTCACCAACGTATGGTTCGCGGCTCGCATCTAAACGGTGCAGACCCATTCGAGGACTTCGTTTAAGGACATCGTTTTGAGGAACTCTATGAAGAATTTGTTTTTCGCGGTTTTGCTCTTGTGCGCAACGGCTGGCTACGCCATGCCGATCGCGTCGTCGGCGCGTTCCATGGTGCCTTCTGAGATTCAGCAACTGATCGGCGTCGACTACCGGGCGCTCAAAGATTCGCCCACCGCCCAGGCGCTCAAACAACAAGTCCTGCCTGACAACCTGAAGGAACTCGAGGTCGCGTTGAAAGGCATCGGCATTGACTCTGAGCACGATCTCGACCAGCTCAATTTCGCCTCTTTCCGCACTGAGAAGAAGGGCATTCAAACCATCGGCGTGGCGGCCGGATCGTTCTCCGCCAAAGCCGTCCTCAAGAAGATGAAGCTCAAGAAGATCGCGGCCACCAAGTACGGCACCACCAGGATTTACCCGATGGACAATGGTCTAGTAATGACCTTCCTTGACGACAACACACTGGCCTTCGGCACTCCGGCCTCGTTGCACAGCGCGCTCGATACCCGCGACGGCAAGCGCCCATCGCTCGATTCCAATTCGGTGATGACCGACGAGATGTCCGCCGTCGATGGTGCGCCCGTGTGGAGCATCCTCGACCAGAAGGGAACCCAGGCCATGATGTATTCGGCGCTGGGCGACGCTGCGAAGATCGCCGACTACGAGACCCTCAAGAAGCGCATTCTGGCTTCTCGCTACACTATGAACTTCCAGAGCGGAGTGAATTTCGATCTGAGCGTTCTCACCGCCGACTCGATGACGGCGGCTACGCTTTCCACGATCGTCAAGGCCGGCATGCTTTACAAAAAGCTCAATGCCAGCCCGGTCGAAAAGACTGCCCTTGACGCCACCACGGTCGATTCCGACAGCTCGAATGTGCAGCTTCACTTCAAAAGCGACGACCAGAAGTTCCAGTCCTTGATGCACTCGCCGCTGTTCGCCGCAGTTTCGCACTGACGTTTCGCACTGACGCTTCGCACTGATGTCGCGTACGAATTCGAAAAGAAAGAAAACGTCCCGGATGTTCCTCCGGGACGTTTTCTATTATGCTGATCCCGATTGCGCTGCAACGCTTGGAATACCTCGGAGAAGACGACGACCTCCGAGCCATCATAAGTACGGACATCGACAAGCAGAGACATTAAGTCGGTTCCGTTTCATCGTGTCCCCATCGTGTCTCCTTTGATACGCTGTTTACCACAAGACACGTCGTACTGCGCATCCTTGTCCTCGAAACCCTTTCCCCTGGTGAGATTACGGTTTGGTCCGTACCTTGCTTTCTATTTGCTGCGTCGTGTTCGCGGTTTATAGTTCACTTTCTGTAAGAAGAAGGTAGTCATGAAACGGACGTCCGTCGTGTCCGTGCGCGGTGTGGTTGCAGTCGCGCTCCTCCTCATTCTTTCGGTGGGAGCGTTTGTGATCTGGCGCGCCTCGCGGGCCCTCCATTCGGCGGCCGCGGATGTCCATGCGGAGCACGAGATTCGATATGCAGTGCGGCCACTTGCTCCAGTAGCCAATGCTGATTTCGAAGTGATCAGCTCGCCTGCCGTATTCTTCCAGGCCACCCGCTTCCAGGATCATCTTTACATTGCAGGTCCCGCCGGGCTGCTCGAATACGATCCCGGAGGCGCTCTGCTCCACCAATATTCGGTAGGCCGCGAGTTTCCTGGATCGCCCTTGATCGCGCTGGCTCCGGCCGTTCTGGCCGACTCCCGGGAACCGGAACTCATCCTTGCCACCGCGAACGATGGACTTCTGGCCTTCAACGGCCGCGCCTTTCGGCAGATTTTCCCTTACGACTCCGAGGTTCGTGCCGTCACTGCCATCCTGCCGGATGCTTCGGGCCACCTTCTGATTGGAACCAAGAGGCGAGGCGTTCTGGTCTACGACGGAAAAAAGATCACGGCTTTGCATTCCACATTAAAGGATGTTTATGTGACCGCCCTCGCCGGCAGTGAGTCGGATTTGTGGGTCGGCAGCCTGGACCGTGGTGTTCTCCACTTCCATGCCGCCGCGACTGACAGCTTCTCCGAACCGCAGGGCCTGCCTGATCCGCAGGTGCAGTCGCTGGCCATTTCCGGGGATACAACCTATGTCGGCACTCCGCTCGGAGTGGCCGTGTTCAGCGCCGGACGTTTTTCGCGCGTGCTCGCTCCCGGAGTGCTGGTGACCGCCCTGCTCGCGGCGCGCAACCAGCTTTACGTCGGAACGGAAGATCAGGGCGTGATTTCGATTCCGCTCGAAGGGCGCCATCCTAACCTCAACCTTGCGCCCAGTTCGGAACTAAGCCCGGAATTAAGTTCGCAATTGTCCGAGGTGCGCCAGCTTTTCACTTCTGGCGACGCCGTGTTGGCGGTGGCCCGCAACGGGCTCTATCGCATGAATTCTCATGGATTCGGATGGGAGCAAGTGTTGCAGGCTGGCACGGCCGTCCTAAGCGACCGCAATATTTCCGCGCTGGCAACGGACGCGAGTGGCCGCCTCTGGGTCGGCTACTTCGACCGCGGTATGGACGTTCTGGCGCCCGACAACACCCGCGCGTCGCATGTCGAAGACGAACATGTGTTCTGCGTCAACCGCATCTTCCTTGATCCGAAGACCGGCACGATTGACGTTGCCACTGCCAACGGCCTGGTTCGCTTCGACAGTTCCGGTAGCGAACAACAGGTTCTGACCCGCGCCGACGGGCTCATCGCCGACCACGTGACCGATGTGGCCGCCTACCGCGATGGCCTCGCGCTGGCGACGCCCGCCGGCCTGACCTTCCTTGATGCCAGCGGCGCGCGCAGCATGTATGCCTTCCACGGATTGGTGAACAACCATGTTTATGCGCTCGGCGTATCGGGCGACCAACTCGTTGCCGGGACCCTTGGCGGTCTTTCCGTGCTCGAAAAAGGCGATGTGACAGCGAATTATACAACCGCAACTTCTAATCTGAAGCACAACTGGATTACCGCCGTCGTGCCCGTTGGCCCCGAATGGATGGTCGGGACGTACGGAGCAGGCATTCTGGGCCTGGACCGCTCCGGGCATTTCCATGCTTTCGAGAACGATTCCGGGCAGTTCGAAGTGAACCCCAATGCCATGTTGGTGACGGCCAGCTATGTCCTCGCTGGAACTCTGGGAAAGGGTCTGTACCTCTATGATCGCCAGTCCGGGCGCTGGTCTGTCATCGATCACGGCCTGCCGTCTTCGAACGTGACCGCGCTTGCGGCTGGTGGCGGTTACATCTACATCGGTACTGACAACGGACTGGTCCGCGTCCGAGAACAGAAGCTGCACTCATGAAACGCATAATGCTATCGGTTCTTATCTCGCTGCTGACTCCGACGATCCTGTTGGCCGATGCGGGCGTGCTGATTCCGCGCGACAAGCAGCAGCCCGATCCCGCCGTTCTCTCGCTCGACGAAATGGAAATTACCGTCCGCATCGACAACGGGGATGCTCGCGTCTGCATGCGTCAGGTCTTCGCCAATCACACCGGCGGGATCCAGGAAGGGAACTACATCTTCGCGCTTCCCAGCCACGCTACCATCTCCGACTTTGCCACTTGGGACGGACCGACGCGTCTTCCCGCGGTGATTCTTGAGCGCAAGCGCGCCGAGGAAATTTACAACCAGCTCAAGCAGCAGGCGATTGATCCTGGCCTGCTTGAAATGGGGGAACGCGGCGCGGAAGAAGCCAAACGCACCTCGGTCTTCAGCGCCCGCATCGTTCCCATTCCCGCGTATGGAACCAAGCGCCTAGAAATCGAGTATCACGAGTCGATTCCAGTGGAAAACCTCAAGTCTTACTTCGCCATCCCGTTGCGTCCGGACGCATATCAGGCTCAGGCTGCCCGCTATCTTCGTATCAACTTCGAACTGCACTCGGCGCACGCCATTCGCAATTTTCAGGCGTCCGCCAAGACGTTCGCTCTGCAACTCGATCACAGTGCGCCGCACCTCGTCGAAGGCCACTTTGAAGGACAGAATGTGAATCTCGGGGAAGACTTCGTCATCACCTATGATCTGGATCCCGCTGCGTCCGACAGCCTTCAAGTCCTGACCTACCGCAACCCGGTCAGCGGCCAGCCTTCTCCGACTGAGACGTCTCCCGTCCGCAGCACGAATGAACCTGGATTCTTTGAAGCCGAAGCGCTGCTCGGTTTCGGGAAAGGCGCAGCTCCGGCCGGAAATGTAACGAGCGCCGCTCCCAAGACTGTCGCTCCCAAGACGATCGTGGTTCTGTTCGACACATCGCTTTCCATGCAATGGGAAAAGCTGGAGCGCAGCTACCAGGCTTTCGAAACTCTCCTCCGGACTCTTCGGCCGGAGGATCATTTCAGCCTGGTGCTCTTCAATAGCGAGACGCAGGTGTTGCCGCTGAGCCCGGCGGACGCGGGCAATATCCAGCACGCGATTGAGTTTGTCCGCACCAGCCGCCTGCGCGGGGGCACCGACGTGCAACGCGCGCTGCAGACCGGACTGCAGCAAGCCGCCGCTCCGGGCGCGAGCAATTCTTATCTGGTCATTCTGAGCGACGGCGGCGCAACCCGCGGGCCCATTCAGAATGGCAAACTGGCAGCGTGGTACGCGTCCGCGTGGAAGCAGCTCGCGGAAACCCAGCGCCCGCGCACTTACGTCCTCGCCGTCGGGGACGACGCCAACCTGCCACTGTTTCGCATGCTCGCGCGTCAGGACGGATTCCTCGAACATGTGCTCTCGACCGAGCCCATGGATTTCAAGCTGAATTCGTTCCTCTCGAAAATCGGCCGCAGCCCCATCGACCAGTTGCAACTTTCGGTCGCACCGGAAACTGCCGTCGACAGCGTCTACCCGCTGCAGGCCGCAACCTTTTCCGGTTCGCTCGCCTCCCGGGTCGGGCGTTTCCAAAAGCCGCAGGAAAACGTCAGCTTCAAGGTTGGCGGCGTGCGCGACGGGACTCCGCTCGAAATGGACAGCAAGGTCAACTTCCCGCGCGAATCCTTCGAGCACTCGCAACTGCCGCGGCTCTGGGCGTGCGCCCGGGTTGACGCGCTGCTCGAAAAAATCGAGCGCGAAGGTGAGGACCAGGCTACCATTGACGAGATCATCCGCCTCGCGCGCCAGTATAAATTCGTTACACCCTACACATCGTTCCTGGCCGTTCCGCGCGCCTTGCTGCGTCCTCGCGTCATTCGCCCCGGCGATCCCGTACTGCGCGTCAAGGCCGATGAATCCATTGTCTCCGTCATGGCGCTGTTCCCGTTTGGATTGGTCCAGCCGCTTCGCTATCTCTCATCGGAAGACATCTGGCAGACTCGCTTTCTCGCTCCCACCGACATGCAGGATGGAACCTACACTGTGCGCCTCATCCTGCGCGATCGACTCGGGCATACCTACCGTGAGTCCAAGACATTCGTGATCGCGAGCAAGCCGCCGGTCGTCGAGGTGAAGCTCGACCATAAACGCTTCCAGCGCGGCCAGGCGATAAGCCTGAAGGTCAGCGCTTCCCGGAGCACGCGCACGTTGGTCGCGCGGTTGGAAGGTGCGACACCAGTCGAACTCAGATGGGATCCGAAAGCTGCCGCCAATACTGGTGATCTGAGCATTCCCGGTCAAACGATTCCCGGCACGTACAAGCTGACCGTCACGGCCGAGGATATAGCGCACAACATTGGAACGCAGGAGGTGCAGATTGAAGTGCTTCCTTGATTTACAACGCAACGATTCACCGCGCACGGATCTATCGCGTAGACGCACGAGCCTGCTCGCCGTGGTTACGCTCGTCATCGCCATCGGATGGACAATCTCCGCCGTTGGCGAGTTGCCCTCGTGGATTCGGAACATTGAGGCGGGCAGCGCGCTGCAGGCGGTTTTCTTCCGCATGATGTCGCTGCCGGGCGGCGCTGTGCTTTTTCGCCGGCCTCCGCGCGAGACTCGCCCTGCGCTCGCGGACCTCATCAAGACCCAGCCCGGCAACGCTGACCTTTATTCCTTGCGCGCTCTTGAAGACGAACAGCAACTCGACTTTACTTCGGCCGAGTCCGACTGGAAGTCCTACGTCGAGACTTCTTCCGACAAGATTAGCGCCCAGTTGGCTCTCGCCGATTTTTACCACAGCCGCCTGCGTCCCGCCGATGAAATCAAGACACTGTCGCTCGTCGCCAGCGCGCCACCCTTCGCGGCGGAAAAACTTGCCGCTCCCGCCGAGCAGCGCTCCTGGCAATCGTTTGAGCGCATCTTCGGCGTCATTCAGGCGCAGGGTCTGCCGAAAGACTTATCTATCGCCCAGTATCGCAATTGGATCGCCCGCTATCCTCAGGAGCCAGCGCTCTACGCGCGTTTTCTCCAGTTCCTGGTTTCGCAGAAGGAGTACGCTGCCGCCGGAAAGCTTATTGTCGATTACCGCCAGCAATTTCCGAACGACCGGATCTTTCCCGTGAAGGCGAAGGCTATGGTCGAGTATTGTCAGGGCTCGGTCCGCGAAGGTTTGACGGTTTACGAGCAAAGCTTCCAGCCGCTCTGGGATCCGGAGCTGGTCAAGAGTTATTTCGATCTGCTGCGCGAAACCGAAAATCTGCGCAAGTTTCTCGACCAGACTCGCGCCTCGCTCAACGCCAATCGCGAAGACCTCAACGCGACAGCGCGCCTCTTTTATTACTACCAGCAGCAAGGCAAGCTCGACGTAGCGCAACAGGCCATCGCTGATTTCCGCCGGCACAAGGAAACCAGCAAGTCGCCCTGGACCTCGCAGGAGCTATATATATGCGCGCGTCTGCTCGAAGACATCCATGCTTATCCCGAGTCGGCGCGCTACTATTTTACCCTCTACAACAGCCAAGGACTGCCTGACGCTCAGGAACAGGCGATTGCGGGCCTCACGAATCTTCTGCTGACTGCCCCAGAGACGCCCATCCGCTTCGGTTCTGGCGAACTCTCGATGTACCGCGATATCGCCACCATGGACCAGGGGCCCGGCTATCTGAACGGCATTCTTTCTTTGCTTCTGAACACCACCGAGCCGGCTTCGAAATACGCAGAAGAAGAGCAGCGCGCTGTTCCATACTTCCATCGCGCTCGCGCCGCTGAACTGCTTGCCTTGCTCGATACGAAATTCCCCGCCTCTACCCGTCGCCCCGACCTTCACGCTCGGATGCTTGAGTTTTATGCCAGCGCAGGCGAAAGCGATGCCGTAATTCAGGGCGGCCGTGAGTTCCTCACGAATTTCCCCAGCGCTTCGCAGCGCACTTCCGTCGCGCTGCTCATGGCGGATGCTTATTCCCGAAAGGACGACAGCACGAGCGAGTTCGCCATCTATGATTCTGTGCTGCAAGAACTCGCCGCCAAAACGCAGAACGTGCCTCTCGGGGCAGCAGAAGCAGGGTTCAACTCCAGCGCGAACTATGCACCCGCAGCGGCCAACGCGAACGAAATCGAACAGGGAGGAGATGAGGACAACGGTGCGTCGCCAGAGAACGCTGCTTCTCGGCGCCCCGCCAGCCAGGCGTTCCAGGTCGGTTCGGCCGCCTCTTCCACGCGGCAAGCTGGCGCTCGATCACCCGAATACGCTCGCGTTCTGGAGCGTTATCTCGCTCGGTTGGTGCAGATGAAGCAGATCCCAGAGGCCCTCGGCGTGCTGCGCCGCGAGATCGACCGCAACCCCGACGATCCCGGCCTCTACGAGCGGCTCACCGTGTTTCTCGATCAGAACCAGCTGGGCGCGGAACAGGAAGAAGTGTACCGCCGGGCGATGGCACGCTTTCCCGACCGGTCATGGTATGACAAGCTCGCACGTTTCTACCTGCGTCACAAGAAAAACGCCGACTTCGAAGAGCTAACACGGGAAGCCGTGAAAACTTTCAACGGCAGCGACCTGGAACGCTACTTCAACAACGTCGGTGGCGGCGGCCCAGTGCTGTACCTGCGACTGAACCAGTACGCCCATCAGCGCTTTCCGCACAACCCAGTGTTTGTTCACAACCTTCTTTCCGCATATCGGATGTCCGTTACGTGGGATCCCGTCGCATGGGAAGCGTTGCTACGCCAGCATTGGTTTGAAGCACCTGCTCTCCGCAACCAGTTCTTCGAATACCTCTCACGAACGGGCAAGCTGGAATCTGAGTTGAGCGCTTTACGCCAGAATGCGCCCGATGCCGCCAGTTGGGAGAGTAATCCCGCCGCTGCCAATTTCATCGCTTGCGCCGACCTTTGGCAGTCGCACTTTGAAGAGAGCGCGCCCGTACTCAAATCGCTAGCTGCCCAATATCCAGCCGAGCCGGAGATTGCCCACACCGCCTCGTCCGTCTATCGGTCTCTCGCTTACTTCGACCCTGCAGACACGGCCGTTGCGGTCAGGATCGAAGACAACCTGCTGCAGGCCAATCCTCGCGATACCGAGCTCATGGCGCGAATCGGCGACATTTATGCCGACCGCGAACTATTCGCGCAAGCCGCCCCGTACTGGGAGCGCATCCCGCAGGTTATTCCCGGCGAGTCCGGCGGATATCTGGAAGCGGCCACGATTTATTGGGACTATTACGATTTTGACAACGCTCTCCGCGTGTTGAACCAGGGCCGCGATCGACTGCGCGATCCGAATCTTTATTCCTATGAAGCGGGCGCGATCTACGAGAACAAGCGCGACTATCCTCACGCCATCGAAGAATACGTTCGGGGATCGCTCAACGGGTCTCCAAACTCGCCTGCCGAACTTCGTCTGCTTGCGCTGGCGCGCCGTCCCAAGTTCCACGACCTGGTCGATCAGACGACCGCCAGAATCGCTATGCTCCCCAACCCACCGATGCCAGGCGTGCTTCTGCGCGTGAAAGTGCTGGAAGCGCAGAATCGCAAGCCGGAAATGGAATCGCTTCTCGACTCGATTGCCACTCGCTCAACCTCAATCGAGCAGGCCCAGGACATCGAAACCCTGGCGGAACAGAAATCACTCGAAACCGTTCGCCAGCACGCGCTGGAAAAGCAGGCCGCGCTTACCGCCGACTCCGTGACTCGCCTCCAACTACGCTACGCCGTGATCCGGTTGTACGAGGGGCGGAAGGACTTCCCGTCGGCCGAGAAGAATGTCGCAGCACTGTATCGCGAGAACCCCAAGATTCTTGGAGTGGTCCGCTCGACCGTTGACTTCTACTGGCGCACCAAGAATTATCCGCAGGCGATTTCCGTCCTGCTGCAGGCCGCCAAGGACACCTATCCCGATCTGAGCAAGCAGTTCACGTATGAAGCCGCTCGCAAATCGACCGATGCGAAGCAGTATCAGCAGGCGCGCGATCTGCTCACTCAGCTTCTGAAAGATTCTCCTTATAATGCTGAATACCTCGCTGCCATGGCCGATGCCTACGCTCAGGCGGGCGACGACCATGGTCTCCAGCAGTTCTACCTCGACAAAATTACGCTCTTCCGCAATGCGCCCCTTTCGGCGGATGTGCGCAAATCCCAGATTGCTGCCCTGCGTCGTGGGCTGATCCCCGCTCTCACCCGCATGAAGGACTACCCTGGCGCGGTCGACCAGTACATCGAGCTGATCAACAATTTTCCGGAAGACGACGCGCTCGTCAGCGAGGCCGCGCTGTTCGCGCTCCGCTACCAGCGCCAACAGCATCTAGTAGACTTCTACGCCAAAACAGTGGTCCAGTCCCCGCGCGATTCCCGCTGGTCCACGGTGCTGGCCCGCATCCAGACCAATCTCGAAAACTACCCGGCTGCGATCGATGTCTATGCCAAGGCGATTGCCATCCGCCCCGACCGGGTCGACCTCTACACGGCGCGTGCCGGACTCGAGGAGCGCCTGATGCGCTTCGACGATGCCGCCTCCGACTACGAACATGTCTATCAGCTCGCTTACCGCGATCCGCAGTGGATGGAGAAGGTCGCCGCAGTTCGCGCCCGCCAACGCAAAGAGAAAGAAGTGGTCGCCGCCCTGCAATCGGCGCTGATCGACGGCCGTCCAGAAAACGCAGCCAACTACTTCGAGGTTGCCCGTCGTCTCGAATCTTGGGGCATGCTCACCGAGGCTCGCACCTTTGCCGAGCGGGGAATCAAGACCGCCGGCCCGGACCTGCTCGCTGCCGTCGAGTACCAGGGTGGCGCAAAAACCTACGTCCGGATCATGACTCGCTTGCGCCAACATGAGCAGGCCTACATGACGATGCAGAACGCAATGGGGGATGCTTCTTCAAATTTACCTGTTCTCAAAGAGCAAGTCGAGAAACAGGGAATCGCGGCGGTCACTGACGCCCGGTGGCGCGAGCGAGTACACCAAATTCGCATCAACACCGCTCGCGACGGCATGGCTGCTGTGCTTGAAGAAATGGGAGGCACCGTCAACACCTACTTTACTCCCGAGGAGCGGCTGACTTTCGCAAGCTTCGCCGAAGCAAAGTGGAAGGCAGCGGATCCTTCCGACTTCGGCCGGTTCGCCGTTCTTCTGGCCCAGAGTGCCGGTTTCTCCGACCAGGAAGCGCGCTGGCGCTTCGAGTTGATGATGCGGCAGGCAAGCACGGTTCCGTATTCCTATGGCGACTTGCAGCCTTTTATTGATCTTGAGCGGCGGCGTGGCCGCTTTGCCGAACTTGGATCAAAGCTTGAGCAGTACGCAAACGCTGTTCCACCTGTGTATCGCAACTCGCCTCTTATTGCCGCCGCCGATGCCTATCGTTCCGCTGGCGACGAACAGAACGAACTGCGCTTGCTCTCCATCGTTTTTTCCGTAAACGGTTTGGACACGACCCGCCAGCAACGCCTTTTCCAGTTGCTTCTGGCGCGCCAGGCGCAGGAACTTGTGCGCATCGCGTCGAATTGGAGCGTTGCCTCGGGTGAGCAAGCCGCCAACTACGTCATCGCACACGGGAGCGCTCAGCTAGCGCACTCCATCGTGCAGACTCGCGGACAGGTTCGCCCGCCTGTATGGAATAAGGCTTACAACGCGCTTGTGGGACTCTATTTCTCCGAGCCTACTCCGGACGTAAACAACGCCTTCCTGTCCGCCCTCGCCAGCGATGCGCCGATCGGTGCGCGCCTTGCCAAGCCCGTTGATCGTTCCCAGCAACTCGCGGGCAACACGTGGTTCTACTATGGCTCGCGTTACGGGGAATACCTGGGCACTGCGAAGCAGGGCAACCCGGAAGACTTTCTGCCCGCAATCTTGGAGCAGAGCCCGGCCACGTCTTCCGGATACCTGACATTGGCCGGCTACTACGTCGGCGCCGGTGACACCACACGTGCGATTGTGGACTACAACCACACTCTCGAACTTTCGCCCAACCGCCCCGAAGTCTATGACAGTCTTGCCGTCGTTTATTACAAGCAAGGGGATCGCGCCGCCGCTCTTGCTCAATGGAAACAGGCCTTTGCCGTGCTCTCCAAGCAGCTCAACAGCGCCCATCTTCCAGAAAGTTTCTGGACTGACTTCGGACGCACCTGCGATCAGCTCCGCACCCGCCACCTCTATGCGGAACTCAAGCCCGATGCCGACGCCATCATCCGCACCTACCTCCGCCGGAATGGAAATTGGCGTTCGAACGCGCTGCTGCTTCCCGCGTACATCGCGGCCGGCGACCCCACATCCGCGACCGCCTGGCTCTTGGATATTTCCTCGGCTGCGCCGGATCCGACACTGATTCTTTCTGATGTCGCCGACGCCTCGTGGATCCCGCTCGCCGAGCGCGCGCCGCTCTATCAGCGCATTCTCGAGTCTAGGCAGGATGCGCTCAGCAAGCTCTCCGGCCTCGAACGCGACAACGCGCAGCAAGAGATCGAGTCCTGGCAAGTGCGTTGGATCACGTACCTCGTCCGCACAAAAAAGTACGCGCAAGCCGCCGACGCCATCGCTGCTTTGCCGAAAGAGACGCGCGACGCGCGGGCCGCAGCACTGGTTCCGCTCGACCTCCGGGTGGCTGCACAACTGAGAGCGGTGGACCAGAAAATCGGCGGGTATCGCGCCCAATCGCAAACTGTTCCTGCTTCGGCCATCCTCCGCGCCGCCGCTCGCCAGCTCTTCGAGAGCGGTGACAAGCAGTCGGCACGCAAGATCCTGGAATTCGTCTTCGCTCGCGAAATCGACGAGCATCAGCTCGGCGCTGCCAACTTTCTTGGTCTCGCCGAGATCCGCCTCGCCTCCGGAGATATGCCCGGCGCCCTTGATCTGCTGCGCCGCCTGGTGGTAGTCGTCGGCAATCCTTTCGAAAATCTCGATCCCGCCGCTGCGCTGCTCGAGAAGGCCGGTCACAACGTGGAAGCCATCGAGTTTCTCGATCAGCTCGTCAAGTCGGCGCCGTGGGATGCTTCCTACCGTTTGCGTCTGGCCAAGGCTAGGATCGCCGCCGGTCGGGATGTCGCAGCGTCCCAGGCTGTCCTTGCGTCGATCGCCTCGGAATCAAATGCTGCTTACGATCTCCGGATCAGGGCTGCGCTGGCGCTCGCCGGACGGCCGCACTCCGATCTCGGCAGTGGCGAACTGAACCTGCTTGCCGGAAACCCCGCAGCCATCACCGCAGCGGCGGCCGACAAGTTCTACTTCTACGAAGCTCGCATCCGGGCCGCACAGAATACGGCGGACGCGCAGACGAAGCTCCGGCTGCTCAGCCACTGCGTCATCGATTTTCCGCGCCGCGACGAAGCTCGCGTCCCGCTGTTCCTGGCCGCAGCGAGCTGGAGGTCCGACGAATTTGCTCTTGCCATTCTCGAACCGCTGCTCCAGAAGCAATTCCTCGGCCGACATGTTTCCCGAGCCGGTGCGGAAGACAATGCAGAAGACGAACAGATCGTCAGTTCCGATATCGGCGAGGAAGACAACAGCACAGCGCCGCTTCCGATGGCCAACGCAGCCCAGGCGTTCTCCCGCACGCAGCAAGCGCAAGTGGCCGAGACGATTGGCGACACGCTGACGCGCCTCAACCGGCTCACGGAAGCCGTCACTTATTTCGAAATCGCGCGCCGTTCCGAGACCACGCCCGCGGCTCGCAAGCAACTTAACCAGAAGATCGCCACCGCCAAGGCCGAATTGCGGATCCAGCGTCAAAATGCTGCCCGCCAACCGCTTTTGCACGAAGCCCTGGAGCAGGATCGCGTGGTTCGGCCACGGCTGCAGGCTCGCGCCGCACCCGCAGCGAAAGCCGCAGCCGTCAAAGCAGGTTTGAAGCAAGGAGGCATGAAGCAATGAAACGCATCGTCATCTTCTTCGTGGTCGCTCTGGTGTGTGTGGGAATCGGCCGGGCGGCTTACCAGGCCGCTGTCCCGCCGGAGCCACCTCTTTCCAAGTATGTTCCCGCCGGCTCGCTTCTCTATTTGGAGGCGCAGGATTTTTCCTCATTACTCGCGGACTGGAATTCCTCGGCGCAAAAAAGCCAATGGATCGCGACCAGCAACTACGAAGTCTTTTCCCGGTCGCGCCTATTCCTTCGCCTCAAGGGAGCGAGCGATCAATTCACAGCCGCTGCCGGACTTCCTCCCAACATGAATTTCCTTTCGCAGGTTGCCGGAACCCGCAGCGCTCTGGCGCTGTATGACATCGGGAAGCTGGAGTTCCTCTACGTGACCTACCTGCCGTCGGCGAAGTCCATGCAGACGACGCTCTGGCAAACGCGTGCGAAGTTTGAGCCGCGCAGCGCTGGCGGAGTAAATTTCTACATTCGCCGCGATCCGGAATCGCAGAAGGAAGTCGCTTTCGCAGTTTCTGGCGACTACTTGCTGCTGGCGACCCGGGAGGATCTTCTGGCGGGCGCGCTGCAATTGATGTCAGGAAGCCAAGTCCGCACGAAAGACCGCACTATCGAATCCGAACCGTGGTGGTCGCAATCGGTCGCTTCCGCCGGACCGGTGGGCGATCTCCGCATGGTGATGAACCTCGAGAAAATTGTTCCGAGTCCGTACTTTCGCACCTACTGGGTCCAGCAGAACATTACGGACATGAAGCAGTACTCCGCTGCGGTTTCCGATTTGTTCCGTTCCAGCAAACAGTACCGCGAGGAACGCGTCTTACTCCGAAAGACTTCGCCGCCGCCGATTACTGCCGAAGGATTGGAGGCGGCCGCCGCCTTGGTTCGCCTGATTCCAGAAGGCGCGGGCATGTACGAAACCAAGGCGTACCCCTCCGCCGACTCTTGTTTCGATTTGCTTGAAACGAAGCTCCTGGCACCGCATCTCGGCCCCGCGCCTCCTTCTGAAATTGCTCCCCAGGTGCAACTGACCTCCGGAGAAACCGGGACAGGTTCCGATCTTGAGACTCGCATCGATCAACCCGCCGTCGAGCGCCCGGTCACGCCGCAGAAAGCATCACCTTTGAAGGACCTGTTCGACAAAAGTCAAATTCTGGCTTCGCTCCAGGTGCAATCCACCGAGCGCGACCAGTCTGGAGTCTTCATCCGAATTCACTCCGCCATTGTTCTGGCCGCGGCCTCCGACTGGAATGAGGCCGGCGTTCAATTCGCATTGGCCGGCTTTATCCGCCCCGGTCTCACCGCCAGCGAGCACGGGGTCGCCTGGCAGCAGAAGTCCGGCTACTCGGAACTCGATGGCCTGTGGCCGCTCTTGACCTCCGTCCGCAGCAGGTATCTTCTGATAGCCGATGATCCTGCATTGATCGAGACCATGCTGGTCAACTTCAACCACAAGTCGGACCTGAAATCTGCGGTCTTCGTCGCCGGCTTCAATCACGAACGTGAGCAGGCCAACTTCGCCCGCTTCTCCGGCGTGGTCGACCGGCCCAGCCTGGCGCAGTCCAATATTCCGGGCAGGGAACAGCAACCGCAATTCTTCTCCGAGAACATGTCCAGCCTCAGCTCAACGCTCGCCGGCATTTCCGCGGAGAGAATCATGATGCACGTCGAAGGAGATAAAGTTCTGCAAACGGTTACCTACGAATGGTCCAGATAAGAATCGTCGCGCTGCTGCTACTGATGATGATGGGGCTGCTCGTGTTGTCTCCTTTCAGCGGGTACACGCAGAGTTCCGCCCGAAGTCGCGCGGATGGTCGCGCAGATGATCCCAGAACTTCGCTGTTTGCTCAATCGGCCAGCCAGGTGTTGAATCGCGATTTCCCCAGCGACGACGTTTCGTTTCTTTTGCTCGATGCTCAAACCGGCGCGGTACTCGCCTCCCGCTGGGACCATCCCGAGACGCCGATTCCTCTCGGCTCACTCGTGAAGCCTTTCATCGCGCTGGCCTACGGCGAGCTGCACGGATTCAAATACCCGACGCACATTTGTCGTGGGACGATGACTGGCTGCTGGCGTCCGCGCGGCCACGGCGCCGTCGATCTAACTTCTGCTATTGCATACTCATGCAACTCCTATTTCCGACTGCTCACGAACAGTATGACCGCCGCGGAAGTCTCTCCGACCGCAGCCCGCTTCGGCCTGCAGCCTCCTGCACGCGGAATCTCCGGGGCAGCTCTCGCCGGTCTCGCTCTCGGCAATCATGCTCTCGGTAATCAATGGTTGATCTCGCCGCTGAATATGGCTCGTGCTTACCTGGAACTGATTCGTCGTCGCGATGCACCGGGCGTGAGAATGGTACTCGACGGAATGGCGCAATCCGCACGGCAGGGAACTGGCGCGGAAGTCGATCGCGCTCTGCCGTACTCCGATGCCCTCGCCAAAACCGGCACCGCGCCGTGCACTCACCCGAGGCACGCTCCCGGCGACGGCTTCACCATCGTGTTGGCGCCGGCCGACCAACCGCAGATTCTGCTCCTGGTTCGTGTTCACGGCGTCCCGGGAGCGCAAGCCGCCAGAACCGCCGGACAAATGTTGCGCCGCGTCGAGCCATGAGCCGCCGCTTGCGAATAAGAGTGTGAATGAGAGTGCCAATCAAAGTCGCGATCACGTTTGGCGCACTGATACTGGCGAGTTCGCTTGCGTTGGCGCAGGACGTCCACATCGGCGTGCTCGGCCTCTTCCACCCTCGCCAATTCACCGTGAGTGCGGCGGACGGCAACGCCATCGTTGTGCATGCCGGACAAGAAACGTTCGTCCTGGAAAAAAGCTCTGGCGTACCCGTCGCCCAAATCCGCGTCCTCGGAAGCACGATGGTGGTTCGAGTGGGAACCCACGCTGTGCATGCTTCCGAACTCACCGTCACCGGCCGGGCGAGCGGCCCGGCAGATTTTCTCCTTGCCGTTCCCGGAAAAATCACCCGCCACTACCGCGGCACACTCGAACTGAAGTCGGGTTCCGGCGCTCTGGTTGCCGTCGTCCGTATGGATCTCGAAACAGCGGTTGCCTCCGTAGTGGCGGCGGAAAGCTTATCGGGCGCGCCTCTGGAGGCCCTGAAAGCGCAGGCGGTCGCCGCGCGTTCCTACTTCGTCGCCGGCAAAGGCCGCCACTCCGAATTCGATTTCTGCGATACCACGCACTGTCAGTTTTTGCGCGAGCCGCCTGGGCCCGGCACTGCCGCCGAAGCCGCGTCCGCTACTCGCGGCCTGGTGATGGTCTACCAGTCTCAGCCCTTCGCCGCGATGTACACCCGCAGTTGCAGCGGCCGCACCCGCACCCCCGAAGAACTCGGCCTTTCTCCGGGCCCCTATCCTTATTATCCCGTCGATTGCAAGTATTGCCGCGAGCACCCATCGCGTTGGCAGAGCCGAATCTCCGCGCGGGACGCCGCTTCCCTGCGCAGCTCCGACGAGTCGTCACGTTTGAAAATTGACCGCCGGCTAGGCTGGAGCACCGTTCTCAGCAATAGCTTCGCCCGGCGAAACGAAGGCGATCAGGTCATTCTTGATGGGATCGGACAGGGACACGGCATCGGGCTCTGCCAATCGGGAGCCAGGGCCATGGCGGAAGAAGACGCTAATTTCCAGCAAATTCTCAGCCACTACTATCCCAACGCAACCATCGTCCGCTTCGAACGCGCTGCCGCTGATCGCTAGTTGTTTCACAAATATTGGATCGTACTCGTTCGCTGGTTCGTCCTCAGCACGCAACGGTTTGATGCCGAGGCATCCTTCTTGACAACGTTTTATGCGCACTGTACAAACACGAGTGCGTTCAAGGTTAAGTGTTTGCGTTTGCGCGTAAATGGTCTCAGCGAACCTGAGCATGCGGCAAATCTTCATGCATGACACGAATCTAGCCGCCGAAAATCGCGCCCCTGCTCTGGAGCAGAGATTCGTCCAGCTATTTGGAGGGACTCCACGCATTTACCAGGCTCCAGGACGAGTCAATCTGATTGGCGAACACACCGATTACAACGATGGGTTCGTCATGCCGGCCGCGATCGGTTTCTATACCCGAGCCTCCATTGCGCCACGAAATGACCGGAAGCTCGTGATTCATTCCGAAAATTACTCCGAGCAGGTCGAGTTCGATCTCGATCATTTGCCAGCCACGCGCGCCGGGCACTGGAGCGATTACGTGATTGGTGTTGTGAAAATGCTGGTGCGGTCGGGTAAGAAGGTGGCCGGGGCTAATCTATTGGTGGATGGAAACGTGCCCCAGGGTGCGGGATTGAGCTCCTCCGCTTCGATTGAAGTCGCCGTCGCCTACGCGCTGCTCGATCTGGCCGATCACGTGCCGGATCACGTGCCCGATCGAACCAAGATCGATCGAACCAAGCTCGCCTTGCTCTGCCAGCAGGCGGAAAACGAGTTTGTCGGCGCGCGCTGCGGAATCATGGATCAATTTGTTGCCAGTCACGGGAAACGCGATCAGGCTCTGCTGCTCGATTGCCGCTCTCTGGAATACCGGCTGTTGCCGCTGCCTGACGATGCGGCCCTGGCGATCTGTAACACCATGGTCAAACACAGCATCGCTAAAGGAGAATACAACCAGCGCCGGGCCGAATGCGAAGCGGGTGTGCGCGGTCTGTCGAAGCATCTGCCCAACGCGCGGGCATTGCGGGACGTGACGCCAGAGGATCTGGAAGCCTACGGGCGCGAACTGCCGGATATCGTCATGCGGCGCTGCCGTCACGTGATTGGCGAAAACGGACGTGTCCTCCAGGCAGCGGCGGCGCTTGAAGGTGGAGACTTGCTGGCATTCGGCAAGCTGATGCTGGAGTCGCATGGCAGCCTGCGCGACGACTTTGAGGTGAGTTGTTCTGAACTCGATTTGATGGTGGAACTTGCTAAGCAAGCGGAAGGCGTTTACGGAACGCGGATGACGGGAGGCGGTTTTGGCGGCTGCACCATCGCGCTGGTCCAGGCCGCTTGTGTCGAAGCGTTCCAGCGGACGGTTCAGGAAGGCTATGAACGTTCGACCGGCTGCAACCCGGAGATTTACGTCTGCTCCGCTGCCGACGGGGTTGGCCAGCTGGCCTGAGGAAGTTGCCTGAGAAGTCGCCTTAGAAATGGGTACGAAACGAATGAAGGTTCTAGTTACAGGGGGAGCGGGTTACATCGGCAGCGTGGTTGCCGAGGAGCTATTGCAGGCCGGACACCAGGTTGTCGTCTTCGATAACCTGAGCCGCGGCCATGGCCAGGCAGTGCCGAAAAACGCTGAGCTGGTAGTAGGCGACTTGGCGGATCGCGCTTGCCTTGACCACTCGTTGCGGTCTCGCGCGATCGATGCCGTCATGCATTTTGCGGCGCTGATCGAAGCGGGCGAGTCGATGAAGGCGCCCGAAGAATTCTTCCGCAACAACACCGCGAATGCGCTGACCCTGCTCGAAGCGATGCTCGCCGCTCGGGTAAAGCGTTTCGTTTTCTCGTCGACGGCAGCGCTGTTCGGCAATCCCGAGCGCACTCCGATTGAGGAGGACGATCCCGTCCATCCGACCAATGCGTACGGCGAATCGAAGCTGCTGGTGGAGCGCATGCTGGCATGGTTCCACCAGATTCACGGCCTGCACTATGCCAGCCTGCGATATTTCAATGCTGCCGGTGCGTCCCGTCCTGACCAAGGGGAAGCCCATCAACCGGAAACGCATCTCATCCCCCGGATTCTGCAAGTCGCCCTCGGCCGCGTGCAACACGTGAACATTTTCGGTACCGACTACCCCACGCCGGACGGCACCTGCATCCGCGATTACATACATGTCAGCGATCTGGCGCGTGCGCACCTGCTGGCGCTCCATGCGCTGGAGAATTTCAGTCCGCTGATCTACAACCTGGGCAACGGGCAGGGCTTCAGTGTGCGCCAGGTGGTCGAAGTGGCGCGGAAAGTTACCGGGCATCCTGTGCCAGTGATCGAATCGCCGCGCCGCGCGGGGGATCCGGCGGTGTTGATTGCCAGCTCGGAAAAGATTCGGCGCGACCTGGGTTGGCAGCCGAGATTCCCGGATTTGAAAACCATTGTGGAAAGCGCGTGGCAGTGGCATCGCACGCGGCCTGACGGATACCTGGCATGAAGATGGCTATCGATGAACTTTTCTGAGCTGACATCGCGTCCGCATCGCCGCTTCAATCCGCTGACCCGGGAATGGGTACTGGTGTCGCCACATCGCAGCGAAAGGCCCTGGCAGGGACAGGTTGAAAGCGTTCTAGCGGAAGCGCCGGCAACTTACGATCCGAGCTGCTACCTTTGTCCCGGCAATGCTCGAGCAGGAGGAGTGAGAAACCCCGCCTACACGGAGACGTTTGTGTTTGACAATGATTTTGCGGCGCTGAAGCCAGATACGCCCGCTGGGGAAATTCAGGAAAGGGGACTTCTGGTTGCCCGCAGCGAAGCGGGGAGGTGCCGGGTGGTCTGCTTCTCGCCACGACACGATTTCACGATGGCCCGAATGAGCGTGCCCGAACTACGACACGTGGTCGTTACCTGGGCGCGAGAGTTCTCTGAACTCGGGAGTGATCCGCACATCCGTTCGGTGCAGATTTTCGAGAATCGCGGGGCCATGATGGGATGCAGCAATCCCCATCCCCACGGACAGATCTGGGCCAACGAAACTCTACCCAATGAATTGGCGAAGGAACTGGCCACGTTTCGGGACTATAGGCAATTGCACGGCACGACTCTGCTGCACGATTACCTGGAACTGGAGCTCGGGAAACAGGAACGGTTGGTATGCGCCAACGACCATTTCGTACTGCTCGTGCCATTCTGGGCGGTCTGGCCCTTTGAGACGCTGCTCGTCAGTCGGAGATGCGTGCCGGCTCTCGATGAACTGAATGACGAGGAGCGCAGCGCCCTGGCCGAGATTCTCCGGCAGGCTACCATTCGTTACGACAATCTATTTCGCACGTCGTTTCCTTACACGATGGGTTTTCACCAACGGCCCACCGATGGCGGGGACTATCCCGAATTTCACTTGCACGCGCATTTCTATCCGCCCCTACTGCGCTCGGCGACGATCAGAAAATTTATGGTTGGTTACGAAATGCTGGGCATGCCGCAGCGGGACATCACCGCTGAAACCGCGGCGCTGTGGTTGCGTGATGTGCCAGCCCAGCATTATCTGGACCTCCAGCCGCCCCCGCCCATGGCTTAACGATCATGGTCTGACGATGGTCGAATGTCGTTCCGCATTCGATAGCACAAGCCAATTGCTGGCCCGGTGACCAGCGCTGACAGAATGGAATTAGTCCCCCGGACCGCCACTCGCCGGTCCCAACCATGGGTTCACCTGCCAGGTTCGATGGGGCGATCCCGGCCGTCACTTTCGAGACACACACCTTCACTGACCGACCTCGCAGCAGTCCGGGGATCGGGCCGTGAGCGCGACTGTCCCGTGTTAGGTTGTCGTGAAAGCACGTTGCCGGGAAAGAACTCGGACTGCGCGTCATCCGCCGGCGACAGCAGGGGCAGCAACTAGGAACTGGATGGTGCGAAAATTCCGATTCGTGAGATCGAAAATATTGATCCAAGTCGGTGCCGAAGTTTGTTGACCGCAGGAGCCGTTCAACCTAGAATGCCAATCATGTTGGGTCAGAATCTTTCCGCGATGAGCATGTGCGCTTGTTGTTGTTGTTGTGCATTCGTGTGCTCTGGCGCGGGGAGGCTGCCGATCTAGATCTAAAGGATTTATTCTAATAACGGCACTTATAACCCACCGCCAGATGAACCTGGCGGTGGGTTTTTTATTTTCGGGGACAAACAGGCGATGACAAACACAGCAGCAGAAACCAAGGCACAGAGAGTCGAGCGCCTCAAACGCTCCAAGAACCCCTGGGAAGCTCTGGAAGAAATTCGACGCTTTGCGCGCGAGGGGTTCGCGTCCATTCCGCCGGAGTGGCTTGGGACCTATTTTCGCTGGTGGGGCGTGTACACGCAGGGCGATGGGGCGGGCGTAACCGGCGGTCAGGGCGGGGAAGGCCGGGCGCTGCAATGCTTCATGGTGAGAATCCGGATCCCCAACGGCCTGCTGCGCTCCGACCAGCTGCGAATCATTGCCGACCTCACCCGCCGCTACGCTCACGGAATTGCCGACATCACCGTGCGCCAAAACATTCAATTGCACTGGGTCACGATCGAGGCGCTTCCAGAACTGCTCGAAGCGCTCGCGCAAGTGGGATTGAACACGACGAGCGCCTGCGGCGATGTCACGCGAAACGTCACCGGCTGCCCGGTCGCGGGAGTGGACGCGGACGAGATCTGCGATGCGTCGCCTCTAGCGCTCGAAGCGTCGCGGATGCTGGCCGGGAATGGCGACTTCTACAATCTGCCACGCAAATTCAAGATCTCGATCACGGGATGCCGCGTGTGGTGCCCGTATCCGGAGATCAACGATGTTGGCTTGACCGCGACGACTCGCGTGCTGCGCGGGAGGCCTGAAGTCGGTTTCTCGCTGAGAGTTGCGGGAGGGCTCTCCACCGAACCTTATCTTGGGGCGCGATTGAACGCGTTTGTCCGTTGGCATCAGGTGTTGCCCGCCATCAAGGGGATTGCCGAACTGTTTCGCGACTCGGATGTGTTGCGGGAACATCGCGAGCGGGCGCGGCTGAAATTTCTCTTCCTGCGGCATGGATGGACGGCGGAGAGTTTTCTAGAGGAACTGCAGCGGCGGATTGGGTTTCAATTCGATGCCGCTGTCGAGGAATCGCCGCCTGCGGATGTTTATCGCGACCACGTGGGAATTCATCCGCAAAGGCAACCGGGTTACTGCTACGTGGGAGCGGCGGTGCTCCGCGGGCGAATTACCGCGGAGCAAATGCACGCTGCCGCCGATCTGGCCGATCGCTTCGCGGGCGGCGAACTGCGCACGACCAACATGCAGAACCTGCTCATCGTCAACGTTCCCCAGCTTAAGGCCGAGGACTTGGCCAAGGAGCTGGATGGCATTGGATTGCGGGTGGGAGGCTCGCCGTTCTGGCGCGGCACCGTCGCGTGCAGCGGCACGGAGTTCTGCAAGCTGGCAATCACCGAGACGAAGAGCTTTTCCCGCTGGCTGGTGGAAGAACTGGAAGAGCGCCTTCCCGGTTTTGATCAGCACCTGAAGCTGCACGTTACCGGGTGCCCGAACAGTTGCGGACAGCACTGGATTGCCGACATTGGCATTGATGGCAAAAAAATGAAAGTCGACGGCCATCTCGTCGATGCCTATTACTTTTGCCTGGGTGGAGCGCTCGGTCTGCATCAGGCGACCGCGCGGCCCGTGGGATATCGCTGTCCTGCGACTGAGGTTCCGGATGCGATCGAGAGGTTGCTCCGCCAATATCTCACCGCGCGTCAGGCAGGCGAGAACCTGCGTCAGTTCTTTGCCCGGCACACGGACACGGAGTTGCGGGAATTTCTGGCTGGCGAGCCTGTGGATGCAGTCACCCGCGATGTGCCGGCGGTGAGTGCCACAGGAGCTGTAGCGCAAGCAGCCGGAGGAGACGGTGACTAGTCTGTTCCCAATGTTTATGAAGCTGACAGGGAAGCAGTGCCTGGTCGTGGGCGCGGGGAAAGTCGGCGAGCCGAAGATCGGCGGGCTCATCGATACGGGCGCGCGCATTCACGTGGTTGCGATCGCGGCAAGCGGCACAGTTCGCGAATGGGCCGACGCAGGGAAGGTCGAACTGGAACTGCGTGCTTTCTCGGCGGGCGATCTCGACGGCAAGTTTCTTGCGGTGGTAGCAACGGCTTCGAACAGCCTGAACGAACTCATCTATCGCGAGGCGCAGCGGCGCGGAGTGCTGTGCAACGTGGTGGATGTTCCGGAGTATTGCGATTTCTTTTACCCCGCAGTGGTGCGGCGCGGCGACCTACAGATCGCGATTTCAACCGCCGGGCAGAGTCCGTCGCTGGCGCAGAAACTTCGGCAGCAACTGGAACGGCAGTTCGGAGCCGGATACGCGGCGTGGGTTGAGCAGCTCGGCGAGACCAGACGACTCGTTCTGTCCAGCGATCTCGATAAAGAGACCAAATGGGAGTTACTGCACTCACTGGCGAGCAGGGAAGCCTTCGAAGCGGAGCTGGCCAAAATCCCGGCGTTGAACACGAGAAGTTGAGCGCGAAAAGAGAGGGAGCATGAAGGGACAGGTTTATCTGGTAGGCGCAGGGCCGGGCGATCCGGAGTTGCTGACGTTGAAGGCTCTTCGCCTGCTGCGCACGGCCGAAGCCGTTTTGCACGACGACCTGGTCGCGCCCGAGATACTGAAGCTGATTCCCTCAACCGCTCAGATTCACAATGTGGGCAAGCGCTGCGGAAAGAAGAAAATCCTGCAAGGCGAGATCAATTGTCTGATGGTCGCGTTGGCGGCTTCGGGACTGCGCGTTGTCCGGCTGAAGGGTGGCGATCCGCTGATTTTCGGACGCGCCGGGGAAGAGATCGAATCGCTGCGCAGAAACAACATTCCTTTCGAAATCGTTCCCGGCGTGACCTCGGCCCTGGGTGCGGCCGCTGCGGCCCAGATTCCGCTGACGCATCGACGAGCATCGTCAGCCCTGGTGCTCATTACCGCCCATCGTGCTTCCGGAAAAGACGCATCCGAGAAAGAGGCTTCGGATTGGGGCAAGTTTGTCGCGAGTGGAGCGACGCTTGTGATTTATATGCCGGGACAAAACTACTCGGATATCGCGAGGCGGCTGACGTCGGCCGGGCTGGCCGGTGAGACGCCTTGCGCCGTTATCTCGCGCGCCACCACCAGGCATCAGCGAACGCATCGCACGACTGTGGTGGATCTGCATCGCTCGCCGCAACTCGCCGCTCCAACGTTGCTGGTCGTCGGTGACGTCGTGCGTTTGGGCGATCCCGTCGCCGTGGTAGAGGAATTTGTGTTGCCAGACCTGTCGCCGGCGCAGGACAGTTTGCTTCCGGTGGTGCTTTTCAAATCATTCCTCTCGCAGGCGCCGCGCCTGGGAGCAGATGAGGAGCCGATGGCGTGAAAGACAAGATCGCAGAAGTGCAGTTGACCGCAGAGAGTTGGAGTCCGCAGCGGGTGCTGGCCTGGGCGTTTGAGACCTTCGGGAATAAAGTGGCCATCTCGTCGGCGTTTGGAGCCGAGGGCATGGTGCTGATTGATCTGGCTTCGCGTGTGCGCAAGGATTTCCGCCTCTTCACGATTGATACCGAATTCCTGTTTCCTGAGACGTACAGCCTGATCGACAGAATCCAGCAAACATATGAAATCAAAATTGAGAGAGTGTTTTCGCTGCTCTCTCCGGAGGAGCAGGAGCGAGCTCACGGCGCGGCGCTTTGGGCCCGCGATCCCGACCAATGCTGCAACCTGCGGAAGGTTGAGCCGCTCCGCCGCAAACTGAGTGAACTGGGTGCGTGGATCACGAGCATTCGCCGCGACCAGACCTCATTCCGCAAGGGCGCCCGGAAAGTCGAGTGGGATGAGAAATTCGGGCTAGTGAAGGTGAATCCGATCGTCGACTGGACTTCGAAACAAGTTTGGCGCTACCTGCACGAACACGGCGTGCCTTACAACTCGCTCCATGATCAGAACTACCCCAGCATCGGTTGCACGCATTGCACACGGGCGGTCCGGCCGGGAGAAGATGCGAGGGCGGGGCGCTGGCCGGGCACGGCCAAGACCGAGTGCGGACTGCACATCATTGAGCCCGCGGTGCGATTGCCGGAGGCGGATGCGTAGGTTTTAGGTGTCAGCCGTCAGCTATCAGCTCTCAGTTCGAGCGGGTCGAGTTAGGATGTTTGCTTTCCTGAGTGGGGTACCCCCCCCTCCCCCCCTATTTTTCGATCTATTAGAATCATAAAGTTAGCGGGGCTTGTTTGCAAAGTATTCAATAATAATGACTTATATGCAAAATCCTCAGGAATAAGGACTTAGAGCGGTCGGCATTCGCAAGTTGCTAGTCGCCAGTGAAAAAAACTCAATGCATGATCTTTTAGAATCATAGCGTTGGCGAGAAAATGTCCACAAATCTTTGATTTTAAAAGACATATATGTAAAATATTCCGGAATAAGGACTTAGAGCGGTACCCTGCGCTCCTGCGCCGGGACGGGCACCTAAATGGAAAAAGGATGCGGGAATGATCCGCACCCTTTTCTTACTCTCTGGTTCTATTATATCAATTCCGACCTACCTACCCCGCCAAGTTTTCCGACTTTATTTTCGGCGCTAATTCATCGACTTACGCGGAAAATGGTCAAAAGAGGGGCTTGACAAGGTTTCGCCAAAATCGAGAGATAGGCACGCAAGGGAGCGTCCACGTCGGCATGAGTCTGCTTGCTGAAGCGATCCTAACATGATCTCCCAGTTTACTTGCCGGCGAATTATCAACTAGGATGAAACGCGAGAGGAGATCCTCCACGATGGCTGAAGAGGAAAGCATCGTCCTCAAAGTGAGAGAACCGTTCAGCGACGCTCTCCTGCCTGAGAGCACAGATGAACTCGCGAAGTTCATGGACCAACCGCTCACGGCCATCGCTGAAACCATCACTGGCGCTCTTGCAGCCGGACCAAAGGGCTGGACGATGATGGCGGGTCACATCGTTCAAGCAATTCTGAAAGGCAAGCTCTATCAGCAGGTGAGCCGAGAGATCAAGAAACTAAGGGACGAGGGTAAGATACCCGATGACTTCGCAGACGAGAAGAAGAACAAATACGGTTTCAAGTCGTGGGTAGACCTCCTCAAAGCGATTGATGCAGATCCGCCGGACGCGGACCTTTTGGAGGCTTTGATGGCGATGTTCTATGGCGCTAACAAGGTCAACGCTACCGACGCACAAAAAATGCTCAGCTATCGGCTTTTCCACATTGCCAAGAGGCTCACTTCCGGTGAACTCTTGCTCTTGAAAACTCTATACGATGCTTACAAGCGTAAAGACTTCCAGCAACAATGGGTAAGCCTATCGGTATGGACAAGTAAGATTGCAAAATTGCAAGGTCACGATCTGACCGCACTCGTACTGAAGGATGAGCACGCATTAGTGGAAGAGGAGCTGATTTCCGGGTATGCGAATGCCGGCACCACGGATTTCAACCAAAGCGTGCTTGAGAATAATGCGCGGCTATCCGACTTGGGGATAGCGTTCTGCCAAGACATCGAAACCTATCGCGTAGAGACGGGATCAGACTCAGCGTGAGCCAAACCCCAAGCGAAGATATCATTGACCTTCTCCCGCACAGTTGACAATCTGAAGGAAGGTAAAGTCGTGCGGATCCTCAGATCAGGCACCGACTAGAAGGAAACCTTATCGCAAACGAGGCAGCGACCACTTGAGCTGCCCATTGGCGCAGCGATCCCTTTCGCAAGACATTTTGGACACAGTGCTTGTTCCGGATGTGCCTTGTGATACCAGTACGGATCACGAAATTCGTACTCGTCACTTTTGAAGCGCAGCTTCTCGCGCAGTTCGCGGTTCTCGTCTTCCAGTTCCGAGGCTCGTTGTTTCAAATCGCGGAGACTGTCCACGATCTCATCGACGTGTTGCTTAGCTTCGCGATCCTTGAGGGTTTTGCCGAACTCGAAGAGCTTCTTCGAGATCTCCCCGGCAGTCTTGGCGATCGTCCAAGCTGTTGTGACCGTTGTAACTGGCTCCATGAGTTGAATTGTAGCTCACCGAAAAAAACTCAGAGTCTCTTTGAATTATGAGTGCGCAGAAGCAGGCTGGGAAATCCATTAGCAGGTTGCGGAAAAAATACATTCCGCGACGAAGTACCTCGGTGGCTAAAGCCATCTCTGAAACAATCCAGCTATCGCAGCGGTGAACCGCTGCGCCACCCAAAATCAGGTGCAACGCCGAACTTTTTCCGCTGCCTGCTAGCTGACGGGCCAGGAATGTCAATACCATGTTGGCTTTTGGCGACGTGATTTGCGTTCGTCTCTGATAGGATTCACCTCGACCAGTGGTGGATTGCTTGAATGGTCCGAAGAAACGCCCGGGCCATCGAACCTGGAGATTGTTGATTACCATTAGGAGAAACGTCATGGCACTTACGGCGATTCATCCTGGCGAACATCTGGCCGAAGAACTGAAGGAACTGGGCATGAGCGCCGCGGAGCTTGCGCGGCAGCTCGATGTTCCGACTAACCGTGTGACTGAGATCCTGAATGGAAGGCGCGCCATCACTGGCGACACAGCCCTGCGCCTTGCCCACTTCTTCGGCACGACGGCCGAATTCTGGCTTAACTTGCAAAGTCTCTTTGAGTTACGCGTCGCGCAGAAGAAGGCTGGGAAATCCATTACGGGGTTGCCGACCCTGAAACATCTCAAACGAGCACACGCATAGAACTCTCACGGAGCTAGACGACGATGATTCTGGCCGGGGACGTTGGAGGGACAAAATGCAATCTTGGGTTGTTCCGGCAAGAAGGGCTTGTCCTTCGTTCCGTCTTCCAGCGTCGTCTCGCGACCCGGGACTATGCGGGATTTGAAGATCTAGTCGAAGATTTCCTCAAACAAGCGGCGGCAGCAGATGAGAACGCGAAGGGGCCGGCAATTGATGCCGCCGGGTTCGGGGTAGCAGGCGTGGTTGCAGACGGGCGGCATTACTCGGAAAACCTGCCTTGGGTTGTGGACGTCTCGGCGCTTACACGGAAGCTGAATCTGAAAAACATACAATTGCTGAACGACCTCACAGCCACCGCCTTGAGTCTGGAGAGGCTATCTGGGAATGACTTGGTAACCCTGAATCCAGGAACTCCCGCGCCTAATGCGACGAGAGGCGTGATCGCGGCGGGGACGGGCTTGGGAGAGGCGCTTCTTTTCTGGGATGGCGAGAAATATCAAGTTGCGCCGGCGGAAGGAGGACAAGCGGATTTTGCGCCACGAACCGAGCGTGAAATTCGGCTGCTCAGTCATTTGAGAGCGCAGTTGCCTCACGTATCCTGCGAGGAGATTGTCTCGGGACGGGGTTTCCGCAGGATTCACGAATTCCTGAACCCTGCGGTGCGCCACGAATCGTTCGAAGCATCGTGCGAATCTCTGGAGGGCAATGCAGCGAGTGAAATCACACAGCGGGGATTGGCGCAATCCTGCACCGTTTGCGCGGAGGCACTGGGGTTCTGGACTGAAATCCTTGGTGGAATGACGGGAAATTTTGCCTTGCAGACGATGGCGCTTGGCGGCATCTACATTGCGGGCGGCATCGCGGTAAAAATCCTGCCCAAGCTTCAGGATGGTACCTTCTTCAAGTCCTTTTGTGGCATGGGCAAACTTGCGCCGGTGCTGGCACGTATTCCAATATCGGTCGTCGTGAATGAAGATGCGCCGATGTTGGGGGCTGCCTATCAGGCGCTGAGCAGCGTATCCGCGTCAGGGCGGTCGCAGCCTTGACTCCGGTGCATCGCGAACCCAATACAGAGGTCCTTCGCTCAGGATAACAATGTGAATTTATGCCAAGAACTTGCGGGACACTACACTAGCCTCTGCTGCTAAAGGCGAAAGGGCTGCGACTGTGGTAACTAACGAAAAAGCTGGCTACAACCGCTTCCTCCTGCTGGTAGCGGGGCTTGGCGGACTGCTCTACGGCGTGGACGTGGGCATTATTGCGGGGGCTTTGCCTTATCTGGAGGCCACCTCCGGGTTGAATGCGGGCCAGCTTTCCATCGTCGTTGCAGCCGTGCTCCTCGGCAGCGTGATCTCAACCCTGTTTGCCGGCGCGCTGGCCGACTGGATCGGGCGCAAGCCTCTGATGATGCTCAGCGGATTGCTGTTTGTCTTCAGCATTCCCGTGATTGCGCTCTCGCGTGGCTATGAGTCGTTGGTCCTTGGCCGCCTCTTACAGGGCATCAGCGCCGGCCTGATCGGTGTCGTTGTCCCGCTGTATCTGGCGGAGTGCCTAGCGGCATCGAGCCGCGGCAAAGGGACGGGCATTTTCCAATGGCTGCTGACACTCGGTATCGTGACCGCGGCCATCGTTGGCATGTTGTTCAGCATTCGCGTCGAAGAAGTGGCTAAGCTGGGCGATCCCGCGAAACTCTTCGCCTTCAAAGATACGGCCTGGCGCAGCATTTTCTGGGTTTCGCTGCCACCCGGAATCTTGTTCGTGATCGGCAGCCTCATGGTGTCGGAGTCCCCGCGCTGGCTGTTTCGCCGCGGGAAAAGGGATGCCGCCTACGCCGCGCTTCTTCGCTCGCGTACCAACGAGCAAGCGGACGTCGAGCTTGCGGAAATGGAACAAACTGCCGCCGCTGAAAAAGCTAAGACTTCAACCGGGGCGAATGTACAGGGATCGCTTCTGCGCCGCAAATATGTGATTCCGTTTGTCCTGGCCTGCGTGATTCTCGCCTGCAACCAGGCCACCGGCGTCAACTCCATCATTGGCTATAACACCAACATTCTTTTGCAGAGCGGTCTTTCGGATGTCCAGGCTCACTGGGGCTACGTTCTTTTCACGATCGTGAATTTCCTGACGACTATTGGCGGCGTCCTGCTGGTGGACCGCAAGGGACGCAAGTTTCTGCTGTCGGTGGGCAGCGCTGGCATCATCGTGTCGCTCCTCTGTACCGGCGCACTATTCCGCCAAACGGAAAAGTTGCGCGTGGATTCTCGGGACGCGGTTCAGTCCATGGTCACAGCGGATCAGAAGTTCACGCTCACTTATAACCAGAAGCTGGCCGAGACGCTGCTGCGCCCAGCCGGAGACGCTGCGCTGCGAGTCGGGAGCCAACCCACCTCGTTGGTCGTCATTTATTCGTATGGGGACTTCCGCGCCGCGACTAAGGCCGCACGTTCCGACGATACCGCCGCGACCCCGATCGAAATCACGCGTGAAAGCTGTGTGCCCGCCAACAAAGTGGTGGCGTTCTTTTCGAATCCCTTTGGCAATCTCGATACCGCGCGCCGGGCCCCGCTGAGAATCGACAATGCGCTGATCACTCCCTTGCCCAGCCAGCGCAGC
>OBLU010000496.1_pt1 | contig 37258 bp, 36 predicted proteins | sample 1518681 | NCBI WGS metagenome assembly OBLU01 (sample SAMEA3539304, study PRJEB22396) | soil metagenome | biome: tundra; feature: field; material: soil | place: USA | collected 2010-05 | depth 0.15 m
ACGGATTTCAAAATCCCCACAAAACGAACCACTTCCCAGATTCTCGCTCAGAGCCGTTTTTCTTCCCCGAGTTCCCAGTTCTTCTCCACTGGGTTGGCGTACAACTTTGTCTAGAAGGCAAAGGTGTAGGTGAGAGCTCAACTTGTGGGACAAGATCAAATCCGAGCTGCTGCGCATAGCGAGAGAGCAATCACTTGAGAGCCTTCCGAGGTTCTTGGGCGACTTGGAGGAGATTCGGCGCACAGCCGAAGTGCAGCTCAGCCCGGGCACCAGGAGTCAGCCGGATCGTGACGTGTTGCTAAATGTATCCGAGGCCAGTAAGCGGCTCAATGTGAGTAAAGATACTCTATACCGCAACGAGTTCGCGTTTACACGGCATTTTGGCCGTCGCCGCCTATTCTCACGCGATGAAATCGAGAAAGCCATCCAGCAGAATGACTTGACCCCCGTTCGAATCGACGGTAACCTGACCCATCCGAAGAACAGAAAAAGGCTGAATTAGAGATAGCTGCAGGTTGCGGGGAGGTAGGCGCCATCCGCGGTTGGGCGCAAACTGGAGAATCATAGAACGTGCAAGCAAGCCAGAAATTGAGAATCAAAACAAGGGGCGACGGCAGAGTTTATGCCCGCAAGGGCAGTGCGAATCTGTGGTGTGCTTATTTTCTGCGAAGCAAGGAATACCGCGAGAGCACCGGGACGAGTGACCCGCAATCTGCTGTGAAGTTCCTCAAGCGTCGGCTCAAAGAGGTAGGCGCTGACCAGATTGGAAAAGCAACATTCTTGGGGCCGCAGCAGGATCGAATCAAGGTCAGCAAGCTGCTTGACGCATTGGAAGCTGACTACAAACTGCGTGACAAAGACAGCCCACAGTTCCGATCGCATTTGAAGCACATCCGGGATTACTTCGGCGCGTGGCGTGCGATTGAGGTGTCTCCGGAAGCTGTTGATAAGTACATTGTCTGGCGACAAGCATCAGGCAGCGCGGCAGCAACGATCAACCGCAGCACTCAACTGCTGGCTCAGGCATTCAGACTCGCGGTTGACCGTCGGCATCTTGCGACGGCTCCGCAAATTCGCCACCTGTCCGAGAAGGGCAATGCGCGGCAGGGGTTCTTCTCAGACGTAGAGGTACATGCGCTCATGGAGCATCTGCCAAATTACCTGCGCGACTTCGTGCAGTTTGGATACTTGACAGGTTGGCGAAGGGGCGAGATTGCATCACTGCGGTGGTCAGATGTCGAAGGCGATGTCGTCCGACTGCGCGGTGAGAATTCCAAAAACGGTGAAGCTCGTGCAGTCACTCTCAGTGGCGATCTGAGGCATCTCTTTGAGCTTCGTGGCGAAGCGCGGCAAATCAAAACCAAGGGCGGCGTGGAGCTTGCGTCTTACATATTCCACCGCGACGGCGCGCAGGTTGGAGATTTCCGCAAGGCATGGTCGACGGCGTGTGTCGCGGCAGGTTTGGGGAGGTATGTATGCGATTGCTGCAAGCATGCCGTGAGTGGCCGCAGTTGCGAGAGTTGCGGTGTCAAGGCTCAGTACACCGGGCGCATCTTCCACGATTTTCGCCGGACAGCCGTTCGCAACATGGTCCGCGCTGGTGTCCCGGAGCGAGTTGCCATGACTATCAGTGGGCACAAAACGCGGGCTATCTTTGATCGCTACAACATCGTTAATGAGGCTGACCTGCGGGAAGCAATGGACCGGACTCAAGGCTACCTGAAGGATTGCGCGCAGCAGCCAAACCAACCCACTTTGGTCCAGATGAAGGCTGCACAGAGTTGAGCTCTTGAATAAAACACGGACAGTTAACGGACAGTTGGGCCCGATCCGCAAAGGCGCCTTAGAAAGGCTCTCTTTAAATCCTTTGTTTTGTGAGGGGTTTGGTTGCGGGGGCTGGATTTGAACCAGCGACCTTTGGGTTATGAGCCCAACGAGCTACCGGGCTGCTCCACCCCGCAAAGACAGTTTATCAACCTTACCGACCAGGGTCAAACAAACTCAATGTGGAGTGCGCTCGCCAGCCTCTGCGGAAGAGCTACTCCATCCGGTAAACTGCTGGGAATCCCGCTTTAGCCATTGAGGAACCCCGCAAATGTCAGAACTCTATGTTGTTGTATTGGCCGTCATTGCCGTTGCGTTATTGGCGGTGGCCCTCTATCGCACCTCGCAGGTAAAGACCAAGGCTGACTATCTTGTAGCGGGCCGGTCACTGCCGGCCATCGTGCTGGTGCTCACCCTGCTCACTTCATGGATCGGCGCCGGATCGCTGTTTGCGGGAGCGGAGAATGCCTACAAGAACGGCTTTGCCGCTCTATGGCAGCCGGCCGGCGGCTGGCTGGGACTGCTGCTGATCTACTTTATTGCGCCGCGCGCCCGCAAGTTCGCCCAGTTCACGCTGCCTGACCTGCTGGAAGCTCGCTACAACCAGACGGCTCGGGTGCTGGGCACCATCGCAATTCTGTTTGCCTATGTCGGCATCACCAGCTATCAGTTCAAGGGCGGCGGGAACGTGCTGCACCTGATTTTTCCAAACAGCGTGACGCCGGAGTTGGGCGCCTACCTGATCGCCGCGTTTGTCATTGTGACGACGGCTCTGGCTGGGATGTCGTCAGTCGCCTACATGGACGTGGCCATCGGTTCGCTGGTTACGGTCATCTGCATCGTCGCGACGCCTTACCTGTTCTTCAATGCAGGCGGGTGGGCCGGGCTCCATGCGGCGCTGCCTCCATCGCATTTTCAGGTGCTGGGCAACCTGAGCCTTGTCCGCGCGCTGGAGTTCCTGGTGCCGACCATGCTGCTCATGCTGGGCAACCAGGTGATGTACCAGAAATTCTTCTCCGCAAAGTCGGAGAAGGACGCGAGCATCTCCGTCGTCGGCTGGATTCTGGGCACCCTGCTGCTTGAGACGCTGATCGTGGCCATCGCGGTGATTGGCTCGGCGCTCTATCCGACGGGCGAGGTTGCCCGGCAGCCCTACGAGATCATCCCTTACACAGCGCGCCACGCCCTGCCCGCATTCATGGGCGCCGTGCTGCTGGGAGCGGTCTTCGCCAAGGTTATCTCAACAGCCTCGAACTACTTGTTCTCGCCTGCTTCGAACCTGATCGAAGACGTTTTCGTGCGTTACATAGCACCCAAGGCCACTAACAAGCAGATCCTCATCATCTCCCGCCTGGCCGTGGTGCTGCTTGGCTGCTGGGCGCTCTACCAGGCCATCTACGCGCAGAGCATCCTGCAGAAGATGCTCTATGCCTACACCATTTACTCGGCAGCACTTACCCCGGTGGTTCTGGCGGCGTTCTACTCGAAGCGAGTGACGGCGTGGGGCGCTGTGGCCGCCATTGGATCAGGCACTGTGGTGACGCTGGCCTGGGACTTTGAGGCGGTGCGAAGGCTTTTCCCGGCGATTCTCGCCGAGCGCGACGCCATTTTTCCGGCGCTGGCCGCGGCGTTGATTTCGATGATCGCAGTGAGTCTGGTCACGCCGCCGCCCGCTGCGGAACAGCTCGCGAAATTCGCAGATTGAAGCTCCGGCAACTTTGAGGCGATGGAGGATTTACGGGATCATTGCTGATCATCACTGGATCGATGGGGCTGGCAAGACTGCCGTTCTGGGTGAAGCGTCAGACATCCTTGCATTGCGCCGGATCGCTCATGCTGCAATCGACGTGGATGCGCTCGGTCTTGCTCAATTTCCGTCCGCAGTCAGCACCGACAGTGTGATGTACAGCAACCTGCGGTCTGTTTGCAAGAACTATGCCGCAGCCGGAGTGCAGCGATTCATACTGGCGCGCGCTTTGGAGGACCGCGATCAACTGAGACTCTGCCGCGAAGCTGCTTCAGCCACTCATACGGTCGTCTGCAGTCTGACCGCCAGCGTCGAGGCGATGCAGGAGCGCGTAAAGATCCGCGAATCCGGCCTATTGCAGCAGGAATATGTTGTTCGCGTTGCGAAACTGAACGGCCTCCTCGATTCCGCGCGACTCGAGGATTTCAGCGTCGAGAACGAGAATCGCTCGTTGACCGACGTTGCAACGGAAGTGCTGGTCAAAGCCGGATGGATTGCAAGCTGACTCGCTTCTCTTGGCAACGCTGCGGCCTGCAACTCGGCTCACAGCAAAAAATCTGTCCGCTCCAGGGCGAACGGGCTTACACTGTCGGTGTCAATCCGTGATCCCATGCCCGTCGCACACCTTACCCTCGAAATCCGCATTGAGCACGCCCAGTCGCTCAAAGACCGGCGGCAGGTGGTGCGCTCGCTCAAGGACCAGTTGAAGCAGGGTTTCAACATCTCCGTGGCGGAGTTGGACGAGGCCGTCCTGTACCAATCGGCCACCGTTGGCGTGGTGGCCATCTCCCGCTCCCGCGACTACCTCCACGGCCTCATCGAAGAGGTGGAACGCGCCGCGCGCCGCATGCTCAACGAGTTGGGCGCCGAACTGGCCGACTCCTTCTGGGACTACATCGAAAGCTGATCAAGTTTCTGCTGCAGCGCCACGCGTACGGCATCGACCACTGGTTGCCAGTCCCCGGGCTTTGCCTGGCGAAACAGACGCATGGTTGGATACCATGGGCTGTCTTCGCGGTTGGGCAACCAGAGCCAGTCAGGCAAAGACGGCAGGAGCAGCCAGGTAGGCCTGGCCAGCGCACCGGCAAGATGAGCCACTGAGGTATCCGCGGTGAGAATCATATCGAGGTGGGCCATCTGTGCCGCCGTATTGGCCATGTCTCCAGTCACGGGCGCAAGGTCAGTGATGTTGGCCTTGATGGCTGCGAGATCAGCTGCGGTCGGGCCCATTTGGAGTGAAAAGCAGCGCAACCCTTCCATGCGGAAGAGTGGTTCAGCATGGCTAAGGGGGCGGAACGTGCCCAGTTCTTTGGGTGTCTTGCATTGCCAGTCCACGCTAGTCCTACCCGCAGTTTTGCCGTTGGCCAATGGAGTGCAGCCGCTGTTTGCAAAGCTTCTGGCGGGGAGAGAGATAGGGCACTTGCGATGGGATGGTCTCTACCGTGGTCCCAAAGGCCTGAGGCAGGCGCATCAAGGGGCAATGGAGGTCGAATGCCGGCAACGTGTCCCCTGTCATCACGAGGGCTGCCAAGCCGAAAAGTTGCGCCGCCAAACGGCGCAGCCGTGCCGGAAGATAGAGCACCACAGAGGCTCCTGCCGCCTGGACTAGAGGGACATAGCGCATGAATTCAAGCGCATCGCCCAGGCCCTGCTCGGCTTGCAGCAAGATGCGTTTTCCTTCTATCTGTGGTCGGTCTGGAGCTGCGCGCCTTGCCACAGGGGCTGCTCGAATCGCCGCGCTGGATACACCTTCCAACGCACTTCGTAGTTGCGCCAACCCGAGCGATAGTCGCCTTGAAGGAGCTGGAGCAGGCTCACATTCATCTGCGCATCGTAGAAGTCCGGCTTCAACTCCACGGCGCGCGCACAGTGAGCAATGGACTCTGCCAGCTTGACCTGGTCGAAGAAAGCGTTGCCCAGGTAATTGCAGGTCTTGGCGTAGTCTGGTTTGGGGGTCAGCGTGCGTTTGAAGCAAGCAATTACCTCGTCCAGTTTTCTTTGCAGGTGGAGCGTATCGCCCAGATTGCAGCACAGGTCGGCGTGGTTTGGCAGCAGTGTCAGCGCCTGCTGAAAGCTGGCTGCGGCCTCGTCCAGTTCTCCCTGTGCCTTCAGCGCGTTGCCAAGATTGCAATGGGCCTCAGCATAGTCTGGATTGGAAGCAATTGCCTGCTTGAAACGAGCTGCGGCTTCGTCGCATTTTTTCTGATTCAAGAAGATGTTTCCCAGGTTGAAGCTGGCCTCCACATGGCCGGGACACAGCCCCAACGCCCGCTTCAGGCAGACCACAGCCTCATCGAGGTTGCCAAGTGCTAGCAGCAGCGTTCCCCGGGTTGGAATGATAGAAAGGCTGGTTGCGATTCACCGCAATTGCCCGGCGAATCATGCGCACGGCCAGCTCGTATCGGGCGGTCTTGTAGCCGGCCATGCCCAGCAAGTACTAGGCGTTGGCAAGGCGAACATCGACGGCCAGAACCTTCAGACACAGAGGCTCAACCTCGGCCGTTCGCCCTGCCTCAAGATGTTCGAGAGCGCGGACCATGAGTCTTTGAATGTAAGCAACCTGTTTTTGTGCTATATGGCCAGCGTCAGCGTTTTGGAAGGCAGTCGCGCAGGCCGTCGTTCCGTTCTGCGACTCCTTGCACCGTCTTAAGTGCCCACACTTATCCACCCGTGGAGAAATGCGCTTCGCCGATTGGAAGGCAATTGCAAGGCCAACAAGACCAGCCAGAATTAGAAAAAACTGATGCGAATGCGGCCCTACTGCAAAGCCGCAGCTCATCGGTGCTCCTGCTTTTGCAGTGCTTCTTCACGCGTGGACCATCTAGATTCGCCCGTTAATTCGATTTCTTGAAGTCGAAGGTTGCCAGATTCATTTGCCCGCCGGTTAGAATGTGAATCGTGAGGACGCTTGTTCCTGCCGGAAGCTTGAGCTTCACAAGTGCGGGCGCCAGGTTCCAGTGGTGCCACTGACGCCAAGCAAGGGGATCGTCGGCGTTGAAGGTCGAGACGATCGTCAGCGGTCCGGTTCCCGGTCCTCCATTCACGTCGAGCGCGATGCTTCCACCGCGATTCGATGTATACAACAGGTCGGCCGTGTATGTACCGGCTTCCGCGACCTGGACCGTCAGGTTGAACCACTCTCCCGGCTCGGTCCAACCGACATAGAGGAGGTTCTCAGGAGGCTGAACCAGGTCATACGGGTTGTTGTCGATCTGGTCATGAAACTTGGTATAGGACGTATCAACGCCTTCCCCGATTCGGAACTCGTTGAGGTAGGTTCCGTCCGCGGGATTGAGGCCACCGCTCCCGTTGTTCTTGGCATCGGAGTCGTGATACGCCACGCCTTCTCCGCCAAGATCGTAAAAGGCGCAATGGACGATTCCGGGAATCTGCTGCGGGCCGCCGTCATGGTGGCTGTCGTGAAAGGGAGTCCCTTTGTAGGCGCTGAGAAAGTCCGATTTTGGTGCGCCGACAGCGGCAGCAGTCAACAGAGCTGCTACGATCGACAGCTTGAAAGAGAGTTGTAGCATACGAGTGTTCACGGGCTCGTGCCTCCGGAGAAGGATATGCCGGCAGCAATTTCGCGTCTCATTCGACGATCATGCTCGGCGGCAGCCCCCATAGTACGCCTTCATCCGATGGCCACGCTGGTGCCAAGGCATGTTTCCCCAAGGTTAGATCACGGTGGCCTGATCAGTGATTCCAGCAAGCAGCAATATGACCATCAAAACGACTTTATTGAAGGTCAGGATGAGCCAAAGCAAATCAAGAAATGCCTTTACATCGATGCGCAAAAAGGGATACAAGTGCACATGCTCTGAACGCAGCACATTTCCCCTTCAGGCCCCCCTGTGTGCGATCCATGAGCCAATCTAGGAGGATTAATCAAATGAGAAAGATCAGCCCCCTGCTCTTGGGACTGTCCCTTGTGGTCCCCGGCATTTCAGTGGCTGCGGCGCAAGATCAACCTTCAACAGCTCCAATGACGCCACCCAAGTACCTGCAAATCACAGTCGAATACACCAAGCCCGGCAAGGGCGGAGCGGCCCATGACAAGACCGAAGGTGCCTTCGTTCGTGCCATGGCCAAGGCCAAATTCCCCATCAATTACTGGGCCTACAATTCGATGTCCGGCAAGCCTCGCGCCATCTACATCTCAGGATTCGACTCCTTTGCGGACCTGGGAAAGGCCAACAAGATCTTCGACGATCCGGCCATCGCGGCGGAGTTTGAGCCTCTGAATGTGGCCGATGGCGAACTGCTGGAAGACAGCAAGCAGTTGATCTTCAAGTACGAGCCGGATCTGAGCCTTCGGCCCAGCGTCGACTTGTTGCACCATCGCTTCCTTGAAGCCGACATCATGCATGTTCGTTCAGGCCATGGCAAGGAATTCCATGAGCTGGCGAAGATGTGGGTCAACCTCTTTGCGAAGGCGGGAACCAGCGCTCATTGGGTCGCATTCCACGCCGGGTACGGCGAAGATGTCGGCTACTATGTATTCCTGACCCCTGACAACTCGCTTGCCGATGTCGACACCGGATTTGCGGACAACGACAAGTTTGGCGCATCCCTGACCGACGAAGAGAAGAAGAAGTTCCGCGAACTGCGCGCTGAAGCCCTCGATGAGGATCGCACGGAGATCTACTCTGTTAACCCCGCACAGAGCTACGTGCCCGCGGATTTCATCAAGGCCGATCCCGGCTACTGGAAACTCAAGTCGGGAGGTGCAGCCAAGCCAGCAACGAAGCCCGCGGCGGACGACAAGAAAGCGAAGCCGTAGACAGTTCAACAAATGCAACGATCATGTTTCCAGGAACGGCTCCGGCATTTGCTGGGGCCGTTCATCTTGCACAGGCAAACCGATTGATTGTTTGATCTGCCTGCCTTCTCTTGCCCTAGAAAGAATGATCATGCAGTCCGCATAATTCGCCGATGAATTCAACTCCGGAGAGGTCGCTAATGGGAGAACGGTCAACGGTATCGAGCCATGAAGATCGTGTATCCGGCACGCTGCTGGTCGTGATGCGCGGACGCTGCGGAGCGTTTGTGCCCCGGGCGGTTGCCTGTCTGAGAGTTGCGTTCATTCTTGCCGTTTCGTCTTTTCCTGCCGACGCTCAAGACTCACGCTGGCGCCAATTGGCCGAGCAGGTGACTCAACTGCGCGAGCAGGGAAGAATTGCCGAAGCGATTCCATTGGCGCAGGAAACGGTGCGCGTTGCGGAGACAACCTTCGGTGCCAACGATCCGCGAGTCGCCACTTCGTTGAACGAGCAGGGTCTACTGGTGAAGGATCAGGAGAAGTTCGCGGATGCCGAGACGCTGTTTCGTCGCGCACTGGCTATCAGCCAGAAAGCGGAAGGACAGGAAAGCCGGAGCGTCGCGTCGATTCTGAATAACATTGGGGATCTGTACCGAATCGAGGGCAAATACCCCGATGCGGAAAAGCTATTTCTTCAAGCCCTGACAATCCAGGAGAAAGTGCTCGGCCCCAACGACCCTGCAGTGGGGGTGGATGCAAACAATCTGGCGCTCGTCTACGTGACCGAGGGAAAGTACGCGGACGCGGAGCCGCTTTATCGCCGGACCATCGCGATCGATGAGAAGGCGCAGGGTCCGGAAGGGGCCGATCTTGCCAAGGACTTTAACAACCTTGCCGACCTCTACGAAAAACAGGGAAAGTACACAGATGCGGAACCACTTTTTTCCAAGGCACTGGCGATTGACCTGAAGGCGCATGGCAAAGACCATCCAGCGGTCGCGATTGATTTGAGCAATCTGGCAACGGTGCTCATGGATGAAGGGAAGCTCTCACTTTCCGAGCCCGCCTTTCAGAGGGCACTGGCCATTGATGAGAGCGCATCGGGCCCGGAAAGCGCTGCCGTCGCGTCGGACGAAAACAGTCTGGCGGCTCTTTACAACCAAGAGGCCCGGTATCGGGAAGCCGAGACCTTGTTTCGCCGGGCACTGGCCAACCGCGAGAAGGCTCTGGGGCAGGATCATCCTGAAGTGGCAAGGATCTTGAACAATCTGGCCGCGCTCTGCGCAGAAGAGGGCAGATACGGTGAGGCAGAAACTTTCTATCTGCGGGCCATCGACATTCGCGAGAAGAAGCTTGGTCCACTCCATCCCCTTGTAGCGTTAAGCCTCGGCAATCTCGCGCAGCTGTACCAGAGCCAGGGGAAGTGGGGTGAAGCGGAGGCGATGTACCGGCGCGCCATGACCATTTACTTGAAGACACTTGGCCAGGAGCACCCGCGTGTTGCCGTGTTGCTGAACAATCTGGCGAACCTCTACGTGGATGAGGCTAAACTCGCAGACGCCGAGCGGCTGTTGCGCGGTGCGTTGGCAATTGACGAAAAAGCGTATGGCCCCAATCACCTGGTGGTGGCGCAGAACCTGAACAACCTGGCTGAGGTCTATGAAGATGAAGGCAAGCTCGCCGATGCGGAGCCGCTTTACCAGCGGTCTATTTCGATTGCCGAAAGGGCTCTTGGCCCCAATCATCCTGACGTGGCTGGGGACCTGGTTGGGCTCGCCTCGGTTTATGAAGGTGAAGGCAAGTATGGCCAGGCCGAGCCAATGTTTCGCCGTGCGCTGACCATTTACGAAAGCTCTCTCGGACCCGATCACCCGAAGACCGGTGAAGCGCAGATGAATCTGGCGGTGCTTTATTACGGTTGGGACAAGCCAGACCTTGCAGGGCCTTACTTCGACGAGCGGCTGGGCAATTTGATGGATCAATTCAAATCGAATGCCACGTATATGAGCGAGAAGGACAGGCTGACTTTCTTGGGCACAGTTCCTGGCGCGTTCCCGCTTTTCTTCAGCTTTGCTCTTAAATACCACGACCGTGATCCTGCACTGGCGGGCAAGGTGTATGACGTGCTGCTGCAGGAAAAGGGCTTTATCGCCGCAAGCGCCGCGGCACTGCGCGCGAAGATTCTGGCCAGCGGAGATCGGGATACCCTGGCAGCGCTCGACAAACTGACGGCAAAAAAGACGCAGTTGGCGGGGCTGGTCTCGTCCATGCAGGGCGACCCGGCCGATCGGCGTAAACAGATCGCCCAACTTGTCCAGGAGACTAACCAGATCGAGCAGGAGATCGTAAAGCGGTCTTCGGCTCTGGCCGAGCAAAAGACGATCGCGAGCGTTACATGGCGCGATGTTCAAGAGGCGCTCAAGCCGGGCGAAGCAGCCGTCGAACTCACGCGGTTTCAATTTCACAACGGGAAGAGCTTCACAAGCACGGTCTACTACATCGCGCTGGTGGTAAAGCCTGACTCGAAGAATCCGGAATTTATTGTTCTGGGCGAGGCGAAGAAGCTGGAAGCGGCACCCATGGCGGATTATCGGGCAAATGTGGGACTGACGCGCGGCCTCTCCGCGGAGCCTTCATCGGATGGGGCCGAAAGGCCTGGCCCAGGAGCCGGGAACACAAGCGCGGCTTATGAAGCTTTCTGGAAGCCACTTGAGCCGACACTTGCGAACGTGAAGCGAGTTTACGTTTCGCCAGACGGAGTTCTGAATCAGATTCCGATTGGTCTGCTTGCCGATGGCAGCGGTAAATTGCTACTCGAGAAATACGAATTGCGAACGGTGAACAGCACAAAGGATCTTCTTCGTCCGCGACATGCCGCGCAATCGAAGAGCGCAGCGCTCTTCGGCAATCCAAAGTTCGATTTGACCGAGGCGGAACAGCGCACTGCACTGGCGGGGCTACGGCTGGGCAATGCGCAGACTTCTGGATCTGCAACAAGGACCTCAAACACGGCTCAAGCCGCACAGCGCCCGGGCGATGTGCGCGGCGGCACTTTGAATCCGCTCCCAGGCACGCAAGTAGAAGTGAACGCGATTGAGAATTTGCTGAAAGGCTCGGGATGGGAGGTGGCCCCGTATACGGGCGATCGCGCACTCAAAGAGGTCGTTGACAGGCTGCGCAGCCCGCGCGTTTTGCACATCGCAACTCATGGGTTTTTCCTCTCGGACGCGGAGAGCGCGCAGAAGCCGCAGACTGCCGGCAGCCCGCGCGTGGCCATCGTCGATCCAATGCTGCGGTCGGGCCTCATGTTTGCAGGTGCGAATCGAACGCAAGCCGGCGCAACGCCGCCGGCGGGTCTGGATGACGGAGTGCTGACTGCATATGAAGCGAGCCAGCTCGACCTTCAGAATACGGAGCTGGTTGTACTGAGCGCTTGCGAAACTGGATTGGGCCAACAGAGCAACAGCGAAGGCGTTTTTGGATTGCGACGCGGATTGCAGGAAGCGGGGGCTGACGCGGTGATGATGAGCATGTGGTCGGTTCCCGACCGTGAAACGCAGGAACTGATGGCCCTGTTCTACGCGAAGTGGCTGGGAGGCCTGGAGAAGCCAGAGGCGCTGAGGCAGGCGCAACTCCAGGAGCGCGCGACCGTTCGTCAGCGCTACGGCAAGGATCTTCCCTACTACTGGGCCGCGTTTGTGCTGGTCAGCCGGTAAGGATGTGGCACGCCAACAAGGTCGTTACGCCGAGATCGAGGGCAATTCGGAAACCGGAACACTCTCCGGGAGCCAGGGCAATCGCATTTGAAAACTGCTTGAACCAGCGTTGACACTTACTCGGGGGGAACAGGCAAGCGACTCTTGCAGGAGGGCCGAGTCATGCCCAAGTCTGCGTCCCGGGAAGAAACTCTGGATCAATTCATGGCGTGTTGGGAGGGATTGGAGGGCCCGCGCAGCGGCAATGCCGGTCTGCAGGACTTTCATGAGCTTCTGGTGATTGCGATGTGCACCGTGCTGTGCGGTGGTCAGGGCGCAGTGGACATGGCGTTGTTTGCCAAGGCCAAGGAACCTTTTCTGCGTAGCTTCCTTGAGTTGAACAACGGCGTGCCCAGCCACGATACCTTCAGTCGGCTGTTTCGCAATCTCGATCCGGATCAGTTCCGCGTCTCGTTTCAACAGTTTATGGCGCAGTTTTCCGCGCAAAGCCAGGGCGTTGTGGCCATTGATGGGAAGGTTTTACGCCGCTCGTTTGATCGGGCCAGCGGCAAATCGGCCTTGCACATGGTGAGCGCCTGGGGATGCGAACAGCGCTTGGTGCTGGCGCAGATAGCCACCGACGCCAAGTCGAACGAGATCACCGCCGTGCCCAAGCTGTTGGAAATGCTGACGTGAAAGGCACCATCGTGACCGTCGACGCGCTGAACTGCCAGCGAGACATCGCGCGACAGATCGTGGATCAGGGTGGAGACTACGCGCTGGCCCTGGAGGGGAACCAGGGCACGCTGCATGACGACGTCATTCTGCTTCTCGGCGATCCAGAGTGCAAGGCCGCAACGGCTGCGTCCGACGTCGAGGCAGATCACGGACGGATTGAGACCCGTACGGCGACGGTTTCCACAGACATCGACTGGCTCCAGAGAGAGCACCAATGGCCTGGGCTGAGGGCCATCGGCAAGGTGGTTCGGGTACGCGAAACGCCGGACAAAACCACCACCGAGACCGCCTATTACCTGCTCAGCGTGGCTTTATCGCCAGAGCGATTCAACGACGTTGTCCGCCAGCATTGGGGAGTGGAGAATTGCCTCCACTGGCGGCTTGATGTGGTTATGAACGAGGATCAGGACAGAACTCGATTGGGCAACGGCCCCCACAACCTCGCCGTTTTCCGTCATATGGCGATAAACGCCATGCAGAAAGAGGGATCGAAAGGCTCTTTGCGCGGCAAGTTCAAACGTGCAGGGTGGGGTGATGAATACCTCAACAAGCTATTGACACTGTTTTGAAATGCGATTGCCCTGCTCCGGGAGGGGGGTTCTCTCCGCATCGACCGCGCGCCTCTGCTATCCTGAATCGTTTAGCCCATCCGTTTGCCCTTTCGAGGAGCGAGGTTCATGCCCGAACACAGAGCGCGAAAACATCATCAGGATCGGGTGGCGGAGACGCTGCGCCTGGAGATCGGAACGATGATCGAGGGCGAACTCGTCGACCCGCGCATTGCCAACTGCTATGTCAGCGAGGTCTCCCTTAACCCTGGCGGAAAGTCGGCGCGGGTTTACGTGGCCGTGGACAGCGCGGTGAAAGATATCGTCAAGGCGGAAGTGGACACCATCGCCGGCCTCGATGCCGCCAAGGGTTATATTCGCTACGAACTCAAGGAGCGGATGGGCGTTCGACATGTTCCGGAGCTCAGCTTCCTTGCCGACCGATCGGGACGCTTCCAGGCGCGCATTGTTGAGCTCATGGACAGAACGCGCAAGCGGCAAAAAGCCCCCGCGCAGCAGGCCCCTGAAACGGAGCAAGCGACGGCGTCGGCGCCAGAGATCCCAGTGGAATAGTGGCACCTGGTACAGTCGTTGCTCCGGCACCCAGAAGCGAGCCTCAATGACTAAAGCCCGATCTTTATTTTGTTGCATTTGTGGCACGGCTGAAGTCGCGTCGAGGTAGGATTTGGCGCAGAAATCGAGTCATGCAGCAACCTACCTAGTGGCGCTCTGTAAGGAAACTGGGAACTTGCTGAAGCGTGGCTATTGAGAAATCATCGACCACCATTCCCTCCATCCTCTTGAGATTCCGTGCGAATCTGTTAGCCTTGTCCCTGTCTAAACTTGAGCACTGTCTCCGCGGCTAAGTAAAGCGCGGACTCTAACCCGGCCAGGTCGATCTCCCCAAGCGCTCTGACCCAAGCCGAATTCGTTTCTCCAATCGGGACCGTCGCCGGCCAACTGGAGAATCACTGGAACTGGAGAAGCGGTGGCAGTGGAAACAACCGTCGAACCCCCTGCTTCAGACTTGCCACAAAGCCATCGCAAACGACTGCCCAGTTGGGCCACCGTCTGCGAGGTAGCCGTTTTCCTTCTCTTTACGGTCTTCTTCCTGGCATACGGCCTTACGCCCTACTTTGGCGGCGATGGATTGGGATTGGTGGGCGCCGACGAGCCCCGTTATGCCCAGATTGCCCATGAGATGCTGGACAGGGTTGACTCCGCGCCCGGAATCAGAGAAAAGCTCAGCGCCTGCGTAACCCCTTATCTCTACGGCCATCCCTGGCTGGAGAAGCCGGCCCTTTACTACTGGCGGGCCATGCTGTTCTTTCAGGAATTTGGCGTCCATGACTGGAGCGCCCGCCTGCCCTCCACAACGTTCGCCTTCATCATGATCGGCCTCATTTACCTGCACATGCGCCGCTTCCGGCCTGGTGGACATCTGGACGCAGCGCTGATCACCGTGGCATGCGCCGGCATCATCGGCTTTTCGCGTGGCGCATCCACTGACATGCAGATGGCCGCGCCACTGGCCATTGGCCTTCTCGGCTGGTACGCGTGGTACGAAACCGATTCCAAATTCTGGCTCTACGACATCTACTTTTTCACCGGCCTGGCCACCCTTGCCAAAGGCCCGGTAGCGCCTTTTCTGGCCATCGTCATCATCGCCGCCTTTGCCTTCCTACGGCGCGAGTGGTCCATTCTCCGCCGCTCCTTCTGGTGGCCTGGCGTGGCGCTTTACTTCGCCATGGTCCTGCCGTGGTTCATCGCTGTCCAGCATCAGAACCCCACGTTCTTCCGCGAATTCTTTGTCGAACACAATCTCGAGCGCTTTGCCACCGATCGCTACCAGCATGTGCAGCCCTTCTGGTATTACCTGGTAGTCGTGATCCTCGCGATGATGCCGTGGACCGTGGTCGCCGTCCGCGCCCTCGTCGACGGCATCCTGACCTCGGTGGCTGAATGGCGCCTGCGCCACTCAACGAGCTCCAAGCCCTGCGCCAATCGGCCGGGTGACGCCTTTCCTGAGTTTCTCGTCCTATGGGCGCTGATTCCTATCGTCTTCTTCTCCTTCTCGCGGTCTAAGTTGCCCGGCTATATCCTGCCCTCCATCCCGCCCCTCTGCATCCTAACCGGTGACTACTTATTCCGCCGGCGCCAGCAAGGCCTCAACCGCTGGGAACTGCTTGGACACGCTGTGCTTTGCGGCATTATGACAATGTTTGCCCTGTTGCTGCCCTGGTTTGTGGCCCACCGCGCCGCCATGCCACCCGTCAACGCCCTCGCAGCTGCCTTGCTTGCCGCTGTTGGCGCAGCGCTGCTGATTCTGATCGTGGTGAAAGGTTTCGGCGTCGCCCGCCTCAGGCTCGTGACCACGGTGGTGCTCGCGGTGCTGGTCTTGTTCCTCTATGGTGTAGGCCCATTCTTTGGCATCCCCGAGATCGGCGCCACGAAGCGCGTCATTCACCTGCTGGACCGCGCCTACTCCGCTCGTCCCGTTGCCGATCGCCTGAACGCCATGGGCTCTGCAAATCAGACCGTAGCCGTCTTCGGCGTCCGCCGGGACATCGAGTACGGCCTCTCTTTCTATCGCAACAGCGAGGTTGTCAATTACGAGGAAAGCGGCGTGCCCGATGAGCAGCACCTTCTGGTGGTGCGGGTGACCGGCCGCCGCGGCGTCGACCTGCACACCCCAGCCGCTCTTGAGGAGTACCTTGAAGGCCGCCATTATGAACAGCTATTCACCTTGCCAGAGCAGGGTTTGGTGGTCTATCTCGTCGGCAGCCGGTAAGCGAGTAAACTGAACTTCAAGTTGCACTTGGCTGCAACTCGTGTCAAAGTGACCTGAAGGCGCAATTCGCTTTGCGTCCCCGATGAAGCCTCACCTGATCCGGGCCTGAGTCGATTTGCGGCTGAGGCCGCAGCCGTCTCACTCCGAGGGAGAGAAGCATGGCATCCACGGCTTCCATTGAGATCCTCGACCTCCGGCACTTCGCGGCGCCGGTGCTCCGCCCTGTGCTGGATGCCGAAGGTGAGATCTGGAAGCAACGCCTCCACTGGGACTACCGCACGTCTGCTCGGCTCCTGATGCAATATCTTGACAGCCACATGCTCCCGGGCTATGCCGCGGTTGAAGATGGACAGGTTACCGGGTATGCTTTTTGCGTTTACGAGGAGACCAAGGCGGTGATCGGCGATGTGTTTGCCCTCCCCAGTCCCCCGCCCGAAATATCGGACGCGTCGCCCACCGGACCGGATTCTGCCGATGGAATTCAGGCTTCAGCACGGCAAATCGCGCCTTCTGCTCACCAGATTGAAGAGACCCTGCTCAAGCATCTTTTTGAGACACTCCTCAACTCGCCGCAACTTGACCGCGTTGAATCGCAGTTGCTGTTGCACCCTTCAGGCGCCCACGCGCACATTTTTCGGGAGGCTGGTTTCCAGGTATTTCGCCGCCTCTTCCTGGTGCAAACTCTTCAGGGCCTGTGGAACCCTCCCCGCGTGGAGCTTCCCGGCGGCCTGGAGATGCGCCCATGGCGCGACGAGGATCTGTCTCCTGCCTGCCGCCTCATATCGGAGGCCTACCATGATCATCCGGATAGCGTGATCAACGACCAGTACCGTTCCATCCACGGATCACAGCGCTTTCTGAACAACATCGTCCGCTACTCGGGTTGCGGTGTTTTTTCCGCACAGGTCTCGCACGTTATTGTTGAGCGCACAAGCCGCCGGATGGTGGCGCTGGTGCTGGGCTCCCGTGTAAGCCCTGAGAGCGGTCATATCACCCAGCTTTGCGTACACCCGGAATATCGCCGCGGCGGACTGGCCCGCTTGCTCCTCTCCGTCTGCGCATTCCACTTTATGCGCCTCGGCGCCACCGAGATTTCTCTGACCGTCACGGAATCCAATACCCAGGCCATCGACCTCTACCGCGCCGAGGGGTACACATGCGCGCACAGCTTCGATGCAGCTGTATGGCAGCGGGAGGTCATTTCTTGAGGAAGGTTTGGATTTGCAGAGGAAGCCTGGTGCTCGCGGTCGGGCTTTTCTAGTGCTGCGGAATCAATATTCCAATTTGGAAGCTATCGAGCGATTAGAAACATCACCCAGCTCAGCAGGACCGCTGAACCGGCGAACAGCACGAAGCAGTAAATCCCGTAGTGAACCATCCGCTTCGGAGTCTCACGCTGCGTAATTCCGAAGACCACGGAGGCGAACAAGGCGAAGAACAAGACTGCAGTAAAGTGGGTCACGCCTTCCTCCCGGTGCGGAGATTATGCGCGTCCACGGCTGAAATCAGGTTGAGCAGCCCGGCCACCACGATAAACCGCGTGCCATAGTCGGCGGTGGTGACCTGTACCTGGTCAGCGCCAAGGCCCAAGATCCGGCTTGCAAAGTAAAGCAACCCATTGCCGAGGTCGCCGGCCAGCCCCAGAATGTCAAGAATGTCGTGGGCGCCGGAGTAGAGCTTGCCCTGCATCGCAATGCCCATTGCGAACATGCCAAGGATGGATGCTGCAAGCAGCGCTCCCCGATACCATTTGCCCAGCAGAAAATGCCCCGCGCCAGGCACGAGCCAGCCCGCGATGAGGGGAAGGTACACAAACCCTTGTTTCGAGGCTTGTTTTGCTGCGGCGTTCATGTTCGGCGTGGTTGCCATTCCTTTTTGACTATACCGCACCGGGGCGGGCGAACACCTCAATCCAGCCGCGTCCACTATGTGCGCATCGACCTTATTGTGGCAGGCTGCGGTGATCGAAGCTGATGACCCGCGTCAGCTTCCACGCGCCATCCTTCAGTTGCCAAAGCATGACAAATTTTGCCTCGCCAGTTGTATCGGGCTTTGGCCGGTTGGGGTGGGTAAAGCGATGAATGCCAATCTCGACAGCGCCATAGCCCTTCAGCGGGTAAACCTCAAGCGTCCCCGCAACAAGCTCGCGATGGACCTTTCCGCAGATGTTGTTTTTCACTCCGTCAACCAGGCTTTGCCTGCCCAGCGAGAGCCCGGTTTGATCGTGATAGAACTCAAGGTCCTCATCTGCCATGGAGCCGAGCTTATCCAGATCGCAGTTGTTGTACGCATCAAAGAGCGCGGTGTCCAAGCCGGCGACCGTCTTGTACAACTCGTCTGTTGGCGGTAGGCCTTGGCTGGCTTGGCCAGTGGCCCATGCAGCTGGGAATGCAAGAGCCGCGAGAAGAAGCAGGGCGGAGCGGAGTTGGTTCATTTGGGGGATCAGCACTCCTGAGGGAATTGAACACCCTAAGGAGTACGCAGACAGGCCGGTGCCAGTTCCGGGCTACGGAAGATTGCGCCCCTATATCCGCACCAACTCCCGTTGAATCCTGCCGGTGACCCAGGCCTTGCCGGGCGCGGTGAGCATGTCCACCTCGCTGCGGACGCCAAACTCCGGGAGATAGATTCCCGGCTCAACAGAAAAGCAGGTGTTGGGCAGAATCCGCCGCACGTCGTGCGTCTCCAGATTGTCAAGGTGCGCGCCGGAGCCGTGAATTTCGTGCGCGATGTTGTGGCCAGTTCGATGGGTAAAGTATTCGCCGAACCCAGCAGCACGGATTACTGCGCGCGCCGCATCGTCGCCCTCGTAGCCGCAGATTGGCCGCCCCGCTGCGAATGCCTGTTCCACCGTTGCAATGGCCGCGTCCCGAGCATTCCGGACCGTCTCAAAAACCAGTTGCTCTCGCTCTGTCGGCTCGCGTCCCACCACGCCGGTCCAGGTAATGTCGTAGAAGATGCTGCCGGGCTTTTCCAGCCGCCCCCAGATGTCGATCAGCAGAAAGTCGCCTTCGGCGATAGCTGCCGATTTCTCGGCCGTCGGCTCATAGTGCGAGTCAGAGCTGTTTGCGTTGGCGCTAACGTTGGGCCCGTTCTCCCAGACCAGCCCTTCGCGCCGCATCGCCTCGCTCAACCACCGGACCATTTCCCACTCGGAAAGTCCGCCCTTGGCGCCGCCGCCTGGCCGCAAACGGCGTCCAATCTCCTGCCAGCCCTCGGCGAGGATTCTGTCGATTGCCTGCTGGGCGACACCGTGGCTGGCTAACTGCTCCTCGGTCAACACCGCTTCAAACTGGCTTACCAGGTCGGCCGAGCTCACAATCTCCTTGCCCAGGCTGCGCAAAAACTCTACCGTCCCCGCGTCAACCATGGAAACATACATGATGGCGTTGTTGGGCGAGTACTGCATGGCGATCTGCCGCGCGTTGAAGAGCATCGCATCGAGCCCAGCCGCCAGTTCCTGCCAGCTTGAGTACTGGGCCTTGGTCCCAGGCAGCGAATCCAGCCGGCCTTGCTCAATGCGGTGGACCAGCTTGCGCGGCTCGCCCACGGCCGGCACAAAGTAGTACCAGCGGCGCGTGATGTGCGCTTTCTCATCGAGGCCAAGAATGCGCCCCCCGATCGGGTCGCGGTGGTGGTGATCGTAGAACAGCCAGCCGTCAAAGCCAGCCTCGCGCAGTGCCGATTGAATCGCTTCGAGGTTCATACCGGCCATGATACGCTCGCTTGTCGGACCGCCCCTCGCACTGAATGTCACGCCGCTGAAACAATGTCGGGCCAGCGATTCGGTATCATGGCGAAGACTGGAGATTTGATGAGCGTCCTTGGCGGATTGCGTGATGGTGTTGGGTGCGTGTTGTTTTCTTGCGGGCTGGCGGGGCTTCTTCCGCTGTCCGGCCAGGCTCAGGCGCAGGCAAGCGCGGCGCCGCAACCGATCACGGTTTCGGCCGTGATGCTCAGCGATCTGCATTTAGATCCGTTTCACGATCCGGCCAAAGTGCCGCTGCTTGTGAAGGTGCCGGTTGAGGAATGGGAAGCGATTCTCAAGTCTCCCGACTCGCCCACGCAGCAGGCCGACTTTGCCGCGGTGCAGAATGCATGCGAAGGGAAGAAATCGACGGACGCGCCGTATGCACTGCTGAGCAGTGCATTGCATGCTGCCAAGGCTCAGGCGCCAGACGCTCGTTTCGTTGTCGTCAGTGGCGATTTGCTGGTGCATGAGCTGGACTGTCGCTACCGCGTCGCGATGAAGCTCGACAAGGCCACCGGAGATGACCAATCCGTGTCAGCCGCATTTGCTGAGAAGACGACGGTCTTTGTGATCAAGCAGGTGGAGTCCGCTTTTGCCGGCATTCCGGTATACATGGGCCTAGGCAACAACGATTCGAGATGCAACCACAACCGCCTGGACATGCACGATGCCTACCTGAAGGCCACCGGGCAAGCGGTCATCGATGGGCTGACAGGAATCTCCGAGGCGGAGCGCAAGCAAGCCCTTGTGACCTATGAATCAGCCGGGTACTACGCAGTGACCATGGCTGCTCCCATGGAAAAGACGCGGCTCTTGGTGCTGGACGACATTTACATGATGTCGTCGTTCGCCACCTGCGAGGCAGACGAAAAGGATCACACGGGAGCACAGGAGCAGATGGCCTGGTTGACCACGGAAATCGATGGTGCACGCCAGCGCGGAGAGCGCGTGTGGGTGCTCGGGCACGTGCCTCCGTCGGTCAATCCGAAGATCCCGATTTCAAAGTGGCTGAAGTTGTGCCCGGACGGTCACGTAGATTCCTTTCTATCGTCAGACAAGTTGGCCATTACGCTCGCGGGCAACGCCGACGTAGTGCGGCTTGCGGTCTTCGGACACACGCACATGGATGAGCTCCATCTGCTGGGCAGCAAAGATGCGGGCGTTCCGATGAAGGTGGTGGCTTCGGTGTCGCCGGTGGATGGGAACACGCCTTCGTTCACAGTCGGCAAAGTTGTTCCAGCCTCAGCGACACTTGTCGACTACAAAGTCTACGAAGCTTCGAACGCGACTGGAGTGGGGACAACGTGGCCCGAGGAGTATGACTTTGACGCGACCTATCACGAGCCGAACTTCTCGGCCAAGTCGCTTGACGCTTTAATCGGACGGTTCCGTGTGGATGTTGGCGGCACCAGTGCAGAGAGCCAGGCCTATCAACAACATTTCTTCAAGGGTCTTTCTGCTTCGCTGCCGGGACCGCTGTGGGAGGGCTACGTCTGCAGCCTCGATCACCCGACGGCGGATGGATTCAAGGCCTGCGTCTGCGGCGGCGATTGAAAATCGTCAACTACAATGCGGCTAGCGCCTCCGCCTGCCCTGAAAACAATCCTGCGTACTTGGTAATCCCCACCATAGTGAAGACCTTGGTGAAGTGCGCCGATAGCCCGAAGGCATAGACCTTTTGCGCTGAATTCGCGGCCTCGATGAGCAACTGAATCACGAGCGCAATCCCGCTCGAATTGATGTAATCCACCTTGGTAAAGTCCAGCAGAATAAGCTTGGCCGTCTGTTTCGGCAGCGCCTGGTAAGTGCCCAGCACCGCATCCTTTGACGTGCTGGCGATGTCGCCCTCAAAACGCAGGACAGTTACCGGATGCCCGGCCGGAGAAGTGAGCTGGTCAACGTGGGACTTGGTCTCGCTTTGCACGATCGATGATCTCCCTATTCTTGATTGTTATCCAGATTAGCTATTCCGCATCCTTATCCAGCCTGATCATGAGCCGGACATAACTGCTCTTTCCATTTGACCCGGCCACCCATTCAGCCTCGTCCACCAGAGCCTGAATCAGGAACATACCCATCCCGCGCGGGTCTTCCTCGCCGTGCATCTTGCGGTCGATATCAGGCTTGGCCTGATGCTTGCTCATCCCCTTGCCGTCATCGATCACTTTCACTTCCAGCGAATCCGCTCCCGCTGAAAGTACCACTCCCACACTCAGCTTTTCGTTCAGCCGGTTGCCGTGCTCAATGGCATTGATGCACGCCTCGGCTACCGCCGTCTTCAGGTCTTCCACACGATCTTCGCGGAAACCCATCAGCTTGGCCACCGAGGCGGCCGTACTCATGGCCACCTTCTCGAAACCCATGCGCGAGGGAAGCCGCACTTCAACGGTTGTCGTTTTCAATTCGCTCATGCCGGCATCTCCATCTCGCTCGTTGCCCGGCAAAGCGTCAGTGCGGTCATGTCGTCTCCCTGAGGGCTCCCTTCAGAGAACTCCTCAATTGTCCCCCACAATGCATCGAGAATACCATCGGCCTTCTGTGCCCGGCACTTGGAAAATTCGTCCAATAGCCGTTCCGGACCAAATTCTTCATTCCCTCGGCACGATTCTGTTAGACCGTCCGTGTAGAACAGCAAGCGCGTCCCCAGCCCGAACCCGTGCCGCTCAATGGAGTAGCGCATCCCCGGCATCATGCCCAGTGGCGGCCCAGCCGCGTGAAACTGGTGCGGCGGCGCCCCGGGCTCAATCAGAAAGCCAGGATTGTGGCCAGCATTGACCACCTCGATGTTGCCTGACTCCGGATGAAGCAGCAGAAAGATCGCCGTCACATACCGGCGCCGCGCCTCTTCGCCCTCCGCCCAATGGTGCTGATTCATCCGCGTAGCCAGCTCATCCAGCGGCATTCCGCCCGCAGCCATCGCCCTGAACGCCGAGCGGAAGCTGCTGGCCATCATGGCGGACGCCAGCCCCTTACCTGCCACGTCGGCCACGGCAATCAGCAAGCTCCCATCCGGTTGCTCCACAATGTCAAGGTAATCGCCGCCCACTTCATAGCAAGTCACCGAGCGGAACCCCAGCGAGTATCCCGGAATCGACGGCAGCCTTTGGGGCAACAGCGACCTCTGAATCTCCCGCGCCGCGTCCAGGTCCTGCTGCACCCGCGCAAACTCGACATTGCGCTTGTGATTCCGCGCATTCTCCAGGGCCACTGCGGCCTGCAGTGCCAATCCCTCAATAAAGTCCGCCTCGTAGAGCGTCAACTCCCGCCCGTCCGGCGCGGCCACGAGAAGCTCCGTCATCCGCTTGCCGTCGCGGTCATTCAAGGGATAGTTTGCCAACGCAGCACCGGCCGAACCGTTTGCATCAGCAGGCAACTCGTCCCCGTAAGCCATTCCCGCAGAAGGAAACGCCGCCCCCGCCATCTCCAGCTCGCGCACCACGATGCGCAGGACCTGCTCAAGCACCTCATCCTCCCGGATCGTCGAATGCACCTGCCGGCTCGCCTCAAGGAGCGCCTGCAACCGAGCCACCTGCTGCTGCAGGTCGATCGTCTCGTCGTTTCCCGGGATTTGAATACCCGCTGCCATCCGTCGCTGTCCTCCGTGGTTTCCCACTCTAACATGCCGAGAATACTTCTATCTTTGAACCACAGCCCGAATATCCCTGGTCTCAAGGATTCGCTTCTCATACCCATGCTTGGCAACCGCCAGCATCGCCTGGCCAATCTCGCGGGTGGACAACACATGATTCGGCAGCGCCCAGCGCAGCAACGGGAGCAGCGGCCCGACAATCTTGTAAGGAATTCGATATGCAGGAGTTTTCGACTGGATGCCATCCAGCGGTTGAATCACTCCCGGCCGAAACATGTAAGCCTCGAGAGGCAACCGCAGCAGCGCATTCTCCGTGCGACCCTTGACGCGCGCCCACATGATGCGGCCCTTTTCGGAGCTATCCGTCCCCGAGCCCGAGACATAGGTGAACGTCATCCCCGGATTGATCCGGCTGAGTGTCTCCGCAGCCGCAAGCGTAAGGCCATAGGTGGTTCGGTCGTAATCCGCTTCCTTCATGCCGCTTGACGATACTCCCAGGCAGAAGAAGCAAGCATCGAAGCCCGCCAGTTGGCTCTCAATCGCCGCATAGTTCGCCAAATCCGCATGGACGATTTCCTTGAGCTTTTCATCATGCAAGCCTGATGCAGTCCGTCCAAGGGTCACCGCCAATTCGACCTCCGGGTCGAGCAGGCACTCTCGCAGCACCCCTTGTCCCACCATCCCGGTCGCCCCAAACATCAGGACCTTCACCGGCGCACCCCCCCCCCTTGCCCCAGCATCGAACCGAAAAGCTACGCCGGGTGGCATTCGATCAGCGAAGACGCTTCCGTCGGGACGACGCGCGTAAGATCAAATCCAGCCGAACCAAGCAGCGACCGGAAATCCGCCTCTGTGCGATCGCGCCCGCCGATCACCAGCATCAGCAGGTCCCCAAAATTGGCCGGCCGCCCGGCGAAGTCAACCATGCTCTCCACCAGCAGTAGTGTGCCGTCCGCACGAATCGCGCGCCGCACATTTCCAAGGATTCTAGCCGCATCCCTGTCCCCCCAATCGTGAATCACACCTTTGAGGATGTACGCATCAGCTCCCTCGGGAACACTGTCGAAGAAGCTGCCCCCCACGATCTCTGCCCGCCCGGTGACGTCGCCTGCTAGAATCTCCCCAGCCCCCGCCACCACCTGCGGCAGATCGAACAGAACCCCATGCAACTTCGGCGTAGCCGCAAGAATATCGCGCAGCAGCGCACCCTGGCCGCCTCCGACATCCACCACCTTCTCGAACCGCGCGAAGTCGTAAGCCTTGAGCAACGTCGAACTGGTCCACGCAACACCTTGGGTCATTACACGATTGAAGACTGCCGCGTCGTCGGGATGGCCGGCCAAGTACTCGAAGAAGCTCTGACCGAAGACTCGTTCGAAGGCCGGCTCGCCGGTGCGCACAGACTCCGCGAGCTCCCCCAGAGGACGCCAGAGAAAAGGTGCTGTCAAAAACATCCCGCTGTCGTGTTGAGACTGGGGATGATCCGCTCGCAGAACCTCAGTAAGCGGCGTATTTCTGTAGCGGCCCTCCGCTGTGCGTTCGAACATTTGCAGACTGGCGAGCGCGCGCAACAATCGCTCCAGTGTATCCGGATGCGCGCCGCAATCGGTTGCCAGTTCTGCGACAGTCTTGGGCCCTCCGGCAAGCAGGTCGGGAACGCGGAGATTCACCGCCGCATGGATCGCCTGGGCGGCAATTATGCCTGGGAAAATGTATTCGAGTGGGTTGGTCGGCATTTTCCGCTCCTGAAAAATCTCTCCAAAGGTCAAGAGCCCGGAGAGCACTGTAAGGTCTACGATCCTGGGTTCAAGCCCAATCTTAGCGCAATCCCGCCTTCATCCCCGTCGTCATCATTGATACTCGTGGTGTGCGCAGCTTCACCCTCATTGCGGTCTTTGCAGCTTGTCTGGCTGGAGCCAACTCTTGCCTGGCCCAACCTGCGCCCACCTGGACCTCCGCCGTAGCCCATGCCGCCGAGTTCTCTCCAGCAGCCCGCATCGTAGTCCTCGATGTCGCCACAGGCCATCTGCTAGCCTCTAGCCATCTGCCTGAGGCTGCTGTTACGCTCGCGGCTCCTGGTTCCACGCTCAAGCCGCTGGTGCTTTACGGCCTGGTCGCCTCAGGCCGCTGGGATCCTTCCCGGCGCATCGCCTGCTCGCGCAAGCTGACTATCGCTGGCCGGTCGCTTAACTGCTCGCATCCGCCTGCCGACCCCATGGACGCGCGCCAGGCTCTCACCTGGTCATGCAACACCTACTTCGCGACTGTGGCCGGAACGCTTGCCCCTGGCGAGCTCTGGACACTGCTCGCCCCTACCGGGCTGCTCAGCCCACCCGCGTTTGTTCCGACTGAAGTCACGGCTGTCTTCCGCAACGCCCAGACACCCGATCAGGCGCGCCTGACTTTGCTGGGCGTGGATGGCATTCTGGTCACACCACTTGAACTGGCGTCCGCTTACAGGTGGCTGGCCATGCAGATGGCACAGCATCCAGATTCGGTGGCAACCCAAGTCGTGCAATCTGGCCTGCAAGACTCAGCGAGTTTCGGTATGGCCGGCGCAGCGTCCCTTGGCGGAGTCCCAATCGCCGGCAAGACAGGAACCGCAAGCGCCGGCGCTGGCACCCAGACTCACGGTTTGTTCATCGGCCTCGGCCCGTCCAATGCGCCTCGCGTCGTGGTTGCTGTCTATCTGCCCGCTGGCCACGGAGCCGACGCTGCCCGTGTGGCGGCCGAGCTTCTGGCCCATTCGCCGCTGAGGAAGCCGCAGCCATGAGAGCTTTTCCACCTGTGCTCTTTCGCGGTCTGTTGGTTGCCGGGCTGTTCTCGACCGCAGGCCTTGCTCAATCCCCAGCAAGCCCACCGCTGCGCCCTCGCGCAACGCTGCGAGTCGGACTCTGGACCCTCTGGCACGACAAGCAAATCACCATAACGCCCATCCCAGAAGGCTCAGCAACCCTCCGCCTTTGCGAAACCTGCGCCCCGTCGACGCTGACGCAGCCCATCCAGGTGCAAGCCAGTGAAGCCCGTCTCGCTCTCGCCGATCATCGAGAAGCTGCCACTGCTTTGTTCACAGGCCCGGTCTCCCTGTCCGCTCATGGGGAGACTTTGACCCTACGCAACCCGTTGCGCATCACCGCTCGCGCCGGCGAGCTCGTGATGGCGGTGACACTCCCAATTGAGACTTACGTCGAGCGCGTTGTCGCCAGCGAGAGCGGGCCCGAAGACACCACCGAGTCGCTCAAGGCGCTCGCCATTGTCGTCCGTTCATTTGCGCTGCACCAGCCTCATGGGCATGCAGATTACGACCTCTGCGATTCAACTCACTGCCAACTTCTTCATTGGGGTGGGAACTCGGGACGCGGACTCGCAGCCCATGATGCCACCTTGGCGACCGCTGGCGAAACCCTCTTCTTCCACGGCCAACGCGCCCAGGGCTGGTTCCATCAGAACTGCGGCGGCCGCACCGCCTCACCCGATGAAGTGTGGCCCGCAAATGGACCGGGGAGGGAACTGGCCGCAAAACCGATGCCCTGGCTAACCTCCCACAGCGACCCCTATTGCACCGCCAGCGGCGCACGCGAGTGGTCTGCCGACTTGTCTCTCCCCAACCTGACCGCCGCTCTCGCCAAGGCCGGACTCGTTCGCCCAGGATGGACCAGCCTCACCGTGGCTCGCCGAGGCGAATCGGGCCGAGCGGTCACGCTGCAAATAGATGCGGCCCAGATCTCCGCCGAAGACTTTCGTCTGGCTGTTGGCCGGGGTTTTGGCTGGGGCAAGATTCTGAGCAGCTGGTTTGAAGTCTCGCGCCAAGGTGACCATTTTCTTTTTCACGGGCGGGGCTCCGGACACGGTGTGGGGCTCTGCCAGGCCGGGGCCGCAGCCATGTCTGCGCAGGGCCGCGACACCACCCAGATTCTTACGCAGTATTTTCCTGGAGCTGTTGCCGCGGACGAGGCTTCCAGCCGGACGTGGCAGGCCTTGAGAGGACAGGGCTTTGTGCTTGAGACCCTCAACTCCGCTGACGCCGCGTCTATGCCCCAACTTGCTCGGGCGCTTGCGGAGGCAGAATCCTGGTCCGGCTTGCAGCCTGCGACCGACATCACGATTCGCGCCTTTCCGTCGACGACCGCATTTCGCGATGCAACACTGGCTCCCGGCTGGGTGGCAGCCTTCACCGAGGGAAGCTGGATCGCCACGCAGCCCCTCGCCACTCTTGCCGGGCGCAAGTTGCTGGCGTCGACCCTTCGCCACGAGTTTTTGCATGCTCTAGTTGAGGCTCAAGCCGCGCCGGGTACTCCTCTGTGGCTCCGCGAGGGCCTTGTCGAAGGCCTGAGCGGCGAGGCCAAGGCGGGCAGCGCCGTGCCTGCTCTGAAACTCGACCAGATCGACCACGCGCTCACTCATGCTGCCACTGAGGAGCAGTCAGAAGCTGCTCATCGGGCTGCCGGGTGGTACTTTGAACGGCTGCTTGCACGCTTTGGCCGCGCGCGGGTGATGGGATGGCTAAAAAACGGCCTGCCGGCCAGCGCGATTGCCAGTCTGAAGTGAACGCACAGCGGCCCACCGGTTTATCCTTGCAACGATGCGCAAGACCCTATCCATAGCCATGATTGCGATGAACGAGGAGTCGAACCTGCCGCGCACGCTGGAAAGCGTTCGCTGGGCCGACGAGATCGTGATCGTCGACTCCGGCTCCAAGGACCGCACACTCGAGATCGCTTATTCCTTCGCCGCCAAGACCAGCTACCACGCCATCACCGGCCACGGCGAGCAGAAGAACATCGCCCTCGACCTCTGTACATCGGACTGGGTACTCCTGCTCGATGCCGATGAAGTGCTGACACCGGAGTTGCAGGAGGAGATTCGCCAACTGCTCGCCGGCGAGCCCAAGTTTGGCGCTTACTGGATTCCCCGGCTGAATTTGATCTTTGGGCGGTGGGTGCGGCACGGAGGCTTTTATCCGGACCGCAAGCTGAGGCTATTCCGGCGCGGGGCTGCATGGCTGAGCGAAGGCGTGGGCCCGCACAGCACGCCGCAGTTTGAGGGTCCCAAGGGCAAGCTCAAGCACGATATGCTTCACTACGCGTACCCGAGCTTGACGATTTATCTGGAACACATGAACCGCTATAGCTCAGAGATAGCCAAGCTGCTCCACAAGAAAGGCCGTATCAGTAAATCATACCCAGTGTTTCTGTGGAACGTGGTGGCAAACCCTGCCGCAACGTTTACCTATAACTACTTCTTCCGGCTGGGGTTTCTCGATGGGCGGGAAGGGTTGCTGCTGCACCTGAACCATTCCGTTTACATCCACTGGAAATTCATCAAGGCCTGGCGCCTCGGGCAAGGCAAAGAATAGGTACACCTATTCGGCCCTTTGTAGTGGGCTTTATGACTCTCCGCCTGGCGGGTACTTGGGATGGCGGTTGTAGGGGCCGCCGTATGTGCCGGGGCCTTCGTCGGGATCGACGGGCGGATGAACCTTCGCGCCCTGTGTTCCTTCCGGCGGCCCGGCGAGCACCGGCGCCAGCACTGGCACCTCCTCAGTTGGCGGCAGCTGCCGACTGAACAGCGTGGCCACCCACCCCAGCAGAATGACCCAGCAACCCACAGCCAGCAGATAAGCCGCGCCAAGCTTCAGCCACACGTGCCACACCTGCGCTGAGACCGTGCCGCTGGGCGTGATGGCAAAGAACCTGCCTGGCAGCCAAACGGCCAGCAGCGACGCCGCGACTACCGCCAGCCACCACCGCCAGTTGAACAGCATCCGCAGGATTCGCCGCAAGGGCAGGCGCCAGCCCCACTGCGCCGAGGCCATGGCATAGGGAATTATCTTGGCGGGCACCACCACCCAACGCACCACCCACTCGAGGATGGCGAGGTCGCGGGCAATGTGCTCGAATGACAGATATGTGACGCGAGCGTGAGGCGAGCCTTTTGCGTTTAAGTAGCCGGCCCAGAGAGGAAACTGGTCGTCGCACCAGTCAAGAATCCACCAAGTCGCCCAAATCATCGCGATCCATATGAGCAGCGTCATCGCGCCCCAAACAAGCTTGACGCGCTTGCCGTTGTCGTCAGCGAGCTTGCGCATGGCCCCGGCTTCGAGTTCGAGCGCCGAGATTATGAGTAGCACCGGAGTGAGAAGTGAAAGCGCAACCTGCCAGCCATGCTTGTCGGGCAGGCGAGTCCACGCCAATCCCGCAACAATCAGGAGGAGCGTCCCGCCAAACTGTCCTGCTACCCAGCGCCGCGCAAACCACAACCGGCTAAACAGGCCATTCAAATGCTTCACTGTTGCACCTCCAGAGTTGCAGGGTCGGTTGTGGTCTGCACGTTTGTCTGATACATCGGACCAGCCTGCGCTGGACTTATCGCGAACTTGCCGGGGGTTACCACCTTCAGCAGGTACACATACTCGCGCCGCTGGCTGAAGTCGGTATTGAAGAACGCCGCCCGGTCGTCACGAAACTCCTTGCGCGTAAACCAGTCCGCCCACCAATCGGGCTTGTTATTGAGCGTGTAAAGGCCGGTGTTCGGCATGAATTCAGTCCCTGCTGGAATTGGGTCTTCGGCCAGCAGATACTTCCACTGCGTCCCATTCACGGCCAGCTTTACGGCAACGATATCGCCCACATGCACCGGGCCGCTGAGCGGAACAAGGTCATAAGTGATCGGATCGCTCGGCGACCTCTGCCGCTTCTGCAGCAGGAAGTAATCGCGTGTCATATTCAGCGCCAATTGTTCTTTCTGGAACTGCTTCTTATCCGCGGAGAACCAATTGTTCTCCGCCGACCAGTAAGTGATTCCATTGCCGCTCTTGCGAATGGTGATCTGGCCGCCACTCGCCGCCTGCGCCGCCGGAACCGTGATCTTCCACGGCATTGCAAAGCCATCGCCCAAGCCGAAGTGTCGCTTGCCCACGCTCGCGCCGTTTACGAGCACCTCAACATCCGAGGTGTTGGATAGCTCGCCACTCAGGGTCAGATAATCGGTGAGGCCCTGGATCACCATTGCCGTTTGCTTGGTTGACTCCCAGTAGTCGCCGCTGCGGTTCTTGCCCAGCCACAGCGCTGCCTTGGGCAAAAGGCTGCTCGACCGGTCTTGCCGCGCGATGAGCTTGAGCGCGAACGCGGTTGTCTCGGGCGAGGTGTCGCCCCAGTAGTCGAGCAACTCATCGTAGTTGCCTGACCAGTAGGCGTCGGTTTCGTTGGCCTTGGCCTTCTTTTCAACGAGAGTTGCTGCTTCCTTTGCGCGTCCGTCGCTGCTGGCATCGAGAGCCAACCCAACCAGAGCAAGGCCTTCGTCGCTCACCTTGCTTCGACTATCCCAGGCCTTGTCGAGAGCATCCTTCGGCGCGCCGCCTGTCGTAGCCAGCGCATAGACCACATATGCCCTCAGGTCGGCAAGCATGTCAGGGTGCGCAGTGAGCGCAGCCTGCAACCAGGTGCGTGCCTTGCCCAACCGATCGTCAGAGATGGTGTAGCCGACATCTTTAGCGTGGCCCAGTCCGCTGACAACGTATGCGGTCATGAAGACCCGGCTGTCATCGTCGGGCCACCAACCCCAGCCTCCATCGTCATGCTGATAGCTATACAGCCGCTCAATTCCAGCCTTCACCTCGTCGTTCAACGTAGCCCGGTCAATCGGCGATTTTAGATGCAACTTGTCCACCGCCTGCGCAACAATCACGTCGGGCAGGAAGCTTGACATCGTCTGCTCCGTGCAGCCCCACGGATAGCCCGTCAGGTAGTCCAGCGCTTCAAACACTGTGCCCGCCACACTGGGCGCAACGGTAATTGTGAGACCACGCGTTCCCGCATCCGAATTAGCTGGATAGTTATAACTCCAACTACCCTGTCCAACTCCGGAGAAGACTACACCCGAACCGGTTGCTCGCTGCTTAACGCCATAGGGCAGCACCGGCAAGGTCATCTCGAGCGCATCGGACTCTTCGTTGGTCAGCGCCTTGGCAGTGAGCACAGCGCTGCCCGTGATGTGCGCCTTCACGCGCCAATCCACATAACTTTCGCCCTTCGCTGGGATGTTAATCTTCTGTGTTTGTCCTCCAACAACCTCCAACCCACTGACATCCAGAGCGAAGGTCACGTCTTTGGCTGACTCAAGGTAGTTATGCGCAATCACGCGGAGCGTTGCCTCGTCGCCCTGACGGAAGAATCTTGGCGCGGCCAAGCGGACAATCAGGTTCTTGCGCACAAGCACACGCGTCACCATCCCTCCGGCTTTGCCGTCGTCTGTCATCGCGCGAATTGTCGTTCGCCAAGTTGTAAGCGAATCGGGGAAGTTGAACTCGACGCGAGCATGTCCGTCCAGACCAGTACGCACATTGGGATTCCAATACGCCGTATCTGGAAACGCCTTTCGCACCTTGGGCACAACCAGGTCCGAACCTGGCTTCACCTGCGCCAGGCGCGGATGGTAAAGCCCCGCCGCCTGCGCCAGCAGCGGGCTCTTCAGTCCGGCTTCCCCAGAGAAGAAGAAGGTGAACGACGTTTGTGGATCGAGTTCGACATAGCGCTTCGGATAGAACTGCGCAACGATGTCCCCGCTTTCATCCGGACGCACCGAGTACAGCGCCTCATCAACTTCACCAAAACTCAGGTCTGCCTCTACTGGCTTCCCCTTGTAATCCACCGCGAGCACGTCGAAGCTGCCCTTTTCTCCGGGAAGATAGGTTGCCTTGCTCGCCATGGCTGTAATTGTCAGCGTCCGCTCCACAAGCGGAACCTTCATGCTCTTCTGAGCGGTGATGAGCTGGTCATCGTGGACGATGACGGCGGTGATGACGAGATTGGGCTGGGCAAGGGCGGTGATAGGGATGTCGAAGGCAAAGCTCTGCCCCGTGGCGTGAATCAACTGGCGCGACTGTACTGAGTCACCTTCAGCAGTAACTACAGCCCAGGACTCCGCCAAGCCGGTGACCAGAAGCAGATGCGCAACATCGCCCACCTGGTAACTCTTCTTGTCCGCCACTATCTGCGCCTGGGTGTTCTGGTTGTACCATTCGCCCGCCCCAGTCCAGATCCACACCCAAGTCTGGCCTTGCACGGTCCGATTCTCCGGAGTCTGTGCGCTTGCGGTCGCGTTAAAGTCGCCGCTGCCAGTGATCGCCAACTCTACCAGCGCGGTTCCGTCCGCGCCCGTTGTAACGTCACGGCTGGAAATGGGCGTATCGGTCCGCTGGTGGGTTACCGAGTCCCAATTCGATCTTGTCGTGGCGATATGGATCGCCGTCTTCACTGGCTTTCCGTCGTAGTCCTGCGCTGTGACTTTCACCTTGGGCGTTTGTCCCGGTTCGAAGACATAGCTCGTGGGCTCCACGCTTACCCTAAACGACCCGTAGGTTGCCAGCACTGTTGAGTGCCCGCTCACCTCGCGATTGGCGGCATCCGTGACTCGCGCTTCGATGCGGTAATCCTGATCGTTATGCTTGCCGTCAATCGCTGTCGGAACCGTGACTGTTAGCCGGCCGTTCGCGTCAAGTACTCCCTCGTGCTCCTGCTGCTCCGTCTCGTCGTAGCTGTAGTCCGACTCTCCTGAATCATCGGCGGCTCCTTCTTCGCCGCCAGCATCGCTGTCACCGGCCTGATCTTCATCCCACCACCAGTGCTGCGAGGTGTGCACGACGTACTTTACCTTCACTCCGGCCACTGGCTCGCCGAAAAAGTATCGCGCCTCAATCACCGCCTGAATCGAGCCACCCTGCAACACGCGCTGGACTGAGGGCTTCACCGCGACCTGGTATTCAGGCTTCTTATACTCCTCGACATAAAAGCTGCCCGAGCCGGCATTGTCTGCAGCGCCGCCCAATAACACGCTGTAATAGCCAAGGCTGGCATCGTTTGCGAGGGTCAGGTCGGCAGTGACGGTACCATGCGCGGAGACGGGGAGGTCCTGCTTGAAGACTGTCTTGCCATCCGCGTCATTGACCGTCAGGGGCAGCGTCTTGTCCTCAGGCAAATCCAGAGTGTCATGTATCTCCTTACGAACCACTGCCTTGATGTGGACCGTATGGCCAGGCCGGTAGACAGGCCGATCGGTGTAAACATAGGCCTTGAGCGTGGTCGCTGTATTCCCGCCGAATCCATAACTCCATGGAGTTACCAACGCCGCGTCGTCCCCACGGCGGGCCAGAATCCAAACGTTTTCAGGCTCCGCTCCCTGAGCCGCTCCACGGACCTTCATGGTCAGCGAAGCCAAGCCGTCTGAACCGGTTTTACCTGACGATTGCAACGTCCCGCCCGTCCACATCGCAACGTCAGCGTTGCTTACCGGCGCGCCCGTCTTTCGGTCTGCAACATAGAGGCTGGTCTCGGCGACGCCCGACCGCTCGACCACTGCGATACTGGTCACTATGGCCACGGTGTACGCCTTGTACGTCCCGTCCGTGGCTTCGATGAGATAGACGCCGGCCGCAAGGCCATCGATCGGCAACTGCTGTGTCTCGCTCACAATGGCCGGGGGAGTTACGAGCTTCCAACGGGCCACAAGTTGGCTCTCGTTGAGCAGCGGAACCTGCGCGAATTCCGTGGTTCCCACGACCTGGCTGCGCTTGCCGAGCTTGCCCTGGTTCTCACGGAAGCTGTCCCGGGCCTCGTCGGTAAACTGCCCGCGGAAGAAGTGGCGCACGCGCCACCACAGGTCAGCCTTGAAGTCATGCAGGCGCTCAATCCAAGTTCTTTCGTCTATCTGCTCTTCCGGCGAATAACTCCTGACGCCATAGCTATGCACGTCTTTGAGGTCCGCGAAGAACTTCTGCGCGTCGCGCACTTTGTACACGCGAAACTCCAGCGCCGGCACATTCCGCGCGAAAAGTTGGATCTTTACGCTCTCGCCGGGCGCGAATGTCCGGCTTGTCGACAGGGAAAACGATCGAGGCGCATCCTTGGTCGCCGCCAATCCGGCGGCACATGCAAAAAGAAGCAACGAGAAAGCAATCAGCAGCGACTTACGCAGACTCATAAAGTCCCTCGCAAAATATTCCACCTGTAGACGCCGAGAAAGTTAGGGTTAGAGGCCGCCGGCCTCCATTGCGGTTGAGGATGGTCAAGCAGCTCAGCCAGGGCCACGCGCCGCAGCTCGCCGGACTTGCCATGATCCAATCCAGTGTCGTACACCACTGCCGCCTGGCCGCCGATGCGGGTCACGATCATCGAGTGCCACGGCGAGGACTGGCCAAACTGCCGGTAGAACAGCAGGTCTCCAGGCTGAGCCTGGCGCACATCGCGGCTTACAAGATAGGCGTTGCGCTCGACGAGAGTCTTTGCATCCGCGAATTGGGCGAATGCGCCGTTAGCGGCGTCGCTTGCTTCAAAGCTGCCCGGGCGCACGCGAAAGAGGCTCGCGCCGAGCGGAGTATCCGGATAGCGCCAGGCGCGAATCTCGCCGGGCAGGGCTGCAACCTCAATTCCCGTGGCTATGAACCAGGAGTCGTCGTGACGCTTCAGGGCTTCGCGATAAGAAAAGCGCAACAGGCTTGCGCAATCCGTGATCTCCGACGGAGCTTCGGCCTTGGGCCGAATCGCCTCGTAGTCGGCAATCAGCGTGAACCACTGGCGGAAGGCAGCCTGGTCGGCCGGATCGGTCAGGCGGAGGAAGTCGGGTGTGCCATCACCAAATCGGTCCGTCCAAGCTCGTCGGTCCCAGTCTGTTCCCTTGCGGTATTCAGTTCCAAAGGTGCCGGCCAGTGCAGCAGGCATCGCAACAGGCGTAACCTGCCCTGCCACTCCTACCTTGTGCCGCCCATGCCCATGCACAAAAACAAACAGCCGCAGCAAGAGCAGCAATACGGCAAGCGCCACAAAGCCTGCCAGAACCAGGCTTTGCAACCGCGACTTAGTTTTGGAAGCCATGCGAAGGGTCGATGCCAAGCGCACTCATCTTACCGCGAATCCCGCGGCATCTGCGGAATTCCGGTTGAAATGTTTTTCTGGCTTTGGAAATTCGCCACTGGCGGCAGACGCATGGTGGCAGCTGCAAACGCACGAAGGCCCTTCAGACTGCGCCGAAGGGCCTTCGCGAACCGCCAAATATCCGACAAGCCTACGCCGTAATCGTCCGCGTCGGCTTCGATCCGACAAAGCCGTAATAGGCAATGTATAGGTAGCACAGCACCGGCAGAATGAGCGCAATCTGGTAGGTGGTGTTGTCTACCAGGTAACCAATCACCACCGGTATCACCGCTCCGCCCACAACTGCGGTCATAATCAGCCCTGAGCCTTTGCTCGTCATCGGCCCCAGGCCCACTATGCCCAGAGTGAAGATGTTGGGGAACATGACGGAGTTGAAGAAGCCCACAAGGATCAGGCATCCGACTGGAATGTAGCCGGCTGTGAAAATTGCAACCACCACCAGTGCCGCTGCAGCCGCGGCAAAGATGCCCAACAGTTTACCTGCTTTGATCTTGCTCAACAGCCAGGAGCCGAGCAGACGGCCAATGAGCGCGCCAAACCAGTAGAACACCACAAGCTTCTGCGCTTCAGGCTTGAGCAGTACGTTTAGGCCGCCGTGCTTGAAATCGCTGAAGTAAAGGACCATGGTCGTGGCAAGACCCACCTCGACGCCGACATACGCAAAGATGCCCAATGCACCGAGGACTGTGTGCTTGTAGCTCCAGATGCTGCGGCTCAGCAGCGGGTCACCCTCTTTTGCCGGCCGGAAGGACTGCGTGGCCTCAATGTGCGGCAGGCGCATGAAGGCAACCGCGATTCCCAAGATGATGAGCCCAAACGCGATTACAAGGTACGGCACGCGCACGGTGTCCGCGATTCCCACTTGATAAGCATGTTGTTCTGCAGCGCTCTTGAGGGCCACCTGATCAGGGCTGAGCACGCTGGCGGTCAGAAAGAACGTGCCCGCGACCCAGGGAGCGATCGATCCGCCGATGGAATTGAAAGCCTGGGCCAGGTTGAGGCGAACAGGTGCGCTATGCTCCGGCCCAAGAATGGATACGTAGGGGTTGGCCGAGGTTTGCAGCGCCGCAACGCCCGCTCCCACGACAAAGATCGCCGAAAGAAAAAGGGGGAAGGAGACGAACCGGGCCGCAGGCAAGAACATTAGAGCGCCGACCACCTGGATGAACAGCGAAACCACGATCGTCCGCTTGTAGCCTATCGCCTCGATCAGCTTTGAAGTCGGGGCAGAGCAAACAAGGTATGCGGTAAAGAAGGCTCCATTGGCCAGCATTGCCTGCCACACTTGCAGCTTTTGGATCTCGAAGATGTTCCGCAGGTAGGGCACCAGCCCCATGTTTAGGTTGGTGATAAACCCGAAGATGAAAAACAGGGCAGTGACAATGATAAACGGGACAAGGTATCCGGGCGATGTCAGGGCCGCAGATTGCTTTTGTTGGGTTGCCATAGAGCGTTTCTCCCCGCTTCCTCAAAAAAGGTTTTGCCCGGTTTGGGCTTTTTCTTGCATTCTGGCCACAGGACATGTCCGGAACGGTTGACGTTTGTTGCCGCCACGCGGGTTTACCCCAGTTGGATCACCCATGCCCGGAATCCCGGCTTTTTTCGACCACACAACACTATACGGAAAGCCCCCCGGTGGGGAAGGGTCGAAGAAATCGATTGAGCACAGAGCCGCTGGGGCGTTCCTTTCGCACAATTTTTCCCCCGCGGAATCCGCATTGGCATGTGGGCAGCCGAATCAGCCCAGAATGCCGTATTCTCATAAGAACGTGAGGAGATACCCGTGGCCACAGCAACGTTGAGCGGCGCTAAGTTGAAAAAAGTGCTGGCCGCCCTGGAAGAAAACTGGCAGGCCGAAGTGGAGGCTTATCACACCTACCTGGCGCTGG